>Ga0209654_1000750_pt1 | contig 29809 bp, 28 predicted proteins | sample SaaInl1SG_22_DNA_FD_184646 | JGI IMG/M metagenome (GOLD analysis project Ga0209654, IMG submission 184646) | Marine microbial communities from expanding oxygen minimum zones in the Saanich Inlet - ESP_161SG_22_DNA (SPAdes) (version 2) | ecosystem: Environmental > Aquatic > Marine > Intertidal... | reverse complement strand
CACAGTTCAACAGCATTTTTGGACACCTCAACTCCATTTAGAAGTTTTAGAAAACAACCTAACTTCCTGCACAGTCAAAGGGGTCTTTGGCCCTAATCCTAAGGTTTGGACGTTATTTATGTTTTTTCATTTTGTGACTGCCAGTTTATTTTTGGGGTTTGGAGTTTGGACTTACTCCAATTGGTTTTTAGACACTTCATTCACAACGCCATTGCTCTTAATGTTTTTGATGATAATTGTATGGATTTCATTGTATTTTGGTGGACGACATGGCAAACAAAAAGGACAGAAACAAATGCATCAATTGTATGATTTTATGAACAGTGTTATAAAAACTAATTAAGATGCTTATTTAGGAGATCATCTGTTTTTTAAGAATTATTGTATCCAAAACGCTTGAGTTGGTTTTGATTGGAACGCCAATTTTTATTCACTTTGACATACAATTCTAGGTGGACTTGTTTGCCAAAAAATTTCTCTAAATCTTTTCGAGCCTCTATACCAACTCTTTTTAGAGCCGTGCCTTTATGACCAATAACAATTCCTTTTTGAGTTTCGCGCTCCACCATAATCACCGATCGCATTCGGATAATGTCGTCTTCCTCAAAAAACTCTTCGGTAGTAACCTCCACAGCATAAGGAATTTCTTTCTTATAATGGATCAAAATCTTTTCACGGATTTTTTCATTTACAAAAAATCGTTCAGGTTTGTCTGTCAATTGATCTTTGGGATAATAGGCGGGCGATTCTGGTAATAACTCCAAAATACGGTCAAAAACATTTTTTACATTAAACCCTTCCAATGCCGAAATAGCAATAAATTCTGCATTCGGAACTTTTTGTTGCCAGAGTTGAGCTTGGGCCTCCAATTGTTCTTGGTTAGAAGTGTCAATTTTATTTAACAGCAATAAAATTGGTTTTTTGGAGGCTGTAATTTTATTAAAAAAAGCTTCATCTTTCAACTCTTTTTCGCCAATTTCAACCATATAAATTAAAATATCCGCATCCTCAAAAGCAGATTTTACAAAGTCCATCATAGAACTTTGTAATTCGTAGGCGGGCTTAATTATACCTGGGGTATCCGAAAGAATCACCTGAAAATTATCACCGTTTACTATCCCTAAAATCCGGTGGCGTGTGGTTTGTGCCTTCGACGTAATAATGGATAATTTTTCTCCTACAAAGGCATTCATCAAGGTTGATTTTCCAACATTTGGATTTCCGATGATATTAACAAAACCTGCTTTGTGCATTTAATTTTAAATTTTCACAAAGTTACAACCTTCCTTTTAAACTATCTAAATATTAAATACTTAAGAATGTTGGTAGTCACGCATAAAATCTTCCACTTTGTTTACCATAGCACGACTGCCACAAACAAAAGGCACGCGTTGGTGCAACTCTGTTGGGCTGATATCCATAATCCTAGAAAACCCATCACTCGCTTTTCCATTGGCTTGCTCAGCAAGGAATGCCATTGGGTTACACTCATAAAGCAAACGTAGTTTTCCATTCGGATTTTTAGAGCTTGTGGGATATAAATAAACTCCGCCCTTAATCATATTTCGATGAAAATCAGAAACCAAAGACCCTATATAGCGCGACGTATAAGGACGGTCTCCTTCTTCTAATTGACAATATTTAATATAATTTTTGATGCCTTGTGGAAAATGAATATAATTTCCTTCATTCACAGAGTAAATCTTGCCATGCTCTGGAAACTGAATTTGAGGATGCGACAAATAAAACGTACCGATTGCAGGGTTTAAAGTAAAACCATTTACACCATCGCCTGTGGTATATACCAACATAGTAGAAGTGCCATAAATAATATAGCCCGCCGCCACTTGTTTAGTTCCTTTCTGTAAAAAATCTTCCTCTGTTACAGGAGATCCTACAGGGGTCACTCGTCGGTAAATAGAAAAAATAGTTCCAACGGAGACATTCACATCAATATTAGACGAGCCATCTAAAGGATCCATTAATACAACATACTTATTTTGATGGTTCTGGTCGGTACTATTAATCGCGATAAAGCTGTCTTCCTCTTCACTTGCAATGCCACATACAATATTTCGATTGACCAAGGTTTGAATAAATTTTTCATTGGCATACACATCCAATTTTTGTTGATCCTCCCCTTGAACATTAGTATCACCAACAGTCCCCAGAATATCAACCAAACCAGCTTTGTTTACTTCATAATTGACCACTTTGGCAGCCAACCGAATGGAATTGATTAGCCGTGATAATTCACCTGAAGTATATTTGAAGGAAGACTGGTTTTCTATGATAAATTCGCCTAGTGTTTGATGTTTTTGAGGCATTATAAGTCCATTTTTTTACAAATATCTAAATTTTTAGACAACTACAACGTTTTCGTAGTAGTTTTATTAGATAACTTTAAAAGGCTTTTGAGTATCTTTGAATCCGCAAACACAGACAATGAATTATCACATTAGAAAAGCAGTACCCAACGATATGCAACAAGTTTTAGACTTGATTACAGAACTCGCAATTTTTGAAAAAGAACCAACTGCTGTAGAGGTCACAGAAGCAGACTTAATAGCCAAAGGCTTTGGGGATACCCCCGAATTTGATTGTTTTGTGGCAAAATCTGATCAAAAAGTGATTGGGATTGCTTTGGTTTACACTCGGTTTTCTACTTGGAAAGGAACCGTTTTACACTTAGAAGATTTGATTGTTTCTGAAAGCGTACGTGGACATGGCGTTGGATCGGCACTCTTGGATCAAGTTATTATTTACGGAGATAAAAAAGGGGTCAAACGTGTTTGCTGGGAAGTTATTAACTGGAATACCCCCGCTATTGATTTTTATGAACGCAAAGGGGCAAGAGTAATGCGGGACTGGAATGTTGTCCAGTTAGACGAACAAGGAATACAAAATTACATCTCAAATATGAACTAATGCAAATTTTTAAATTTGGAGGGGCGTCTGTAAAGGATGCCCAAGGCGTGAAAAATTTAGCCCATGTATTAAAAACCGTTGGCTATAGCAATACACTCATTGTTGTGTCGGCTATGGGAAAGACAACCAATGCTATGGAAACGGTAATTGCAAATTATTTTGAGGCAAAACACAAGCTTCAAAGCTCATTGCAAGAAGTTAAAAAGTTTCACAACAACATTCTACTGGATTTATTTGAAAATGAAACACATCCCGTATTTGGAACAACTGATAAATTGTTTCAAGAAATCGTCCTCTTTTTTGAACATAACAAATCGCCAAACTATAACTTTGTGTACGATCAAGTTATTGGATTTGGGGAGTTGATTTCTACCACAATTATTAGTCATTATTTAAATGAAATTGGCATCACAAACACTTGGTTGGATGTTAGAACGTTTATAAAAACAGATGATTATTATCGAAATTCAAAAGTGAATTGGAACCAAACACAAGAGTTGATTTCAACACATGTGGACACCTCAAAATTAAACATTACTCAAGGGTTTTTAGGAAGTGATTCAAACAACTTTACAACCACTTTGGGGCGTGAAGGGAGCGATTATACAGCAGCAATATTTGCCTACTGTCTAAACGCAAATTCAGTGACTATTTGGAAAGATGTCCCTGGAGTTCTCAATGCCGATCCTCGCTATTTTGAAAATGCAGAATTATTACATCAAATGTCTTATGCTGAAGCTATTGAGCTTTCATATTATGGGGCGTCTGTAATTCATCCAAAAACACTTCAGCCCTTACAACGCAAGGAAATTCCATTGTTTGTTAAATCCTTTTTAAACCCAAAAAACAACGGAACTAAAATTGGAAAAGATTTAGCCTTAAATCCAAAAACCCCTTGTTATATTTTAAAACAAAATCAAGTTTTAATATCACTTTCATCACTTGACTTCTCATATATTGTTGAAGATAACATCAGTCATATTTTTGGTTTGCTACACGATTACAAAATGAAAGTCAGTATGATTCAAAATTCAGCGATTAGCTTTTCTGTTTGTATCGAAAACAACTATGACAATCTGGAGCGTTTATTATTACATTTAAAAGCAAAGTATAAAGTTTGGTCGCAAGTAGCGGTTAAGTTATATACCATTAGACATTATAATCCACAAGCGATCCAAGACTTAGAAGCAGAGAAAGAAATTCTTTTAAAACAAATCACGCCAGAAATCGTTCAGATTATAACTAAGTAAGAACTCCTTTAATTCAAAATGACTAGATTTGTATAAGACCCTAAAAGTATGAGTATTGTAACCTCCAAAGAAATTGCAAAAGCTATTAAAGTTGATAACTATGGATTTATCGGCACCTTTTTTGGTTGGATACTAATGAAAGTTTTAAAGATTTCTACAATCAATAGAATCTACAATAAGAATAAACACAAAAGTGATCTTGATTTTCTAAATGGACTTTTAACTGATTTTCAAATTCGATTTGAGATCCCTGAAGAAGATTTAAAACGACTTCCAAAAGACGGCGCATATATTACGGTTTCTAACCATCCCTTGGGCGGAATAGACGGTATTTTATTGTTAAAATTAATGCTCGAACAACGCAGTGATTTCAAAATTATAGCGAATTTTTTATTGCATCGCATCAAACCATTAGTGCCCTACATCATGCCTGTGAATCCATTTGAAGATCACAAAGATGCAAAATCGAGTCTCATTGGATTTAAAAACTCATTGTTACATTTACAAAACGGGCACCCTCTTGGTATCTTTCCAGCTGGAGAGGTCTCTACCTATAAAGATGGTAAATTGATGGTCGATAAACCCTGGGAGCCTGCTGCTATGAAACTGATGCAACGTGCCGAAGTTCCCATTGTACCTATTTATTTTCATGCAAAAAACAGTCGTTTGTTTTATCGCCTCTCAAAATTGAGTGATGACCTACGAACAGCGAAACTCCCTTCTGAATTATTAACTCAGAAAAAACGTGTAATTAAGGTAAGAATTGGCAAGCCAATTAGTCTAAAGGATCAAAAAGAACACCCTACTTTAGAAGGGTTTTCTGATTTTATAAGACGAAAAACCTATATGCTTTCAAATACGTTTGAAACCTCTAAAATCTTAACAAATCTTTCCTCTAGTTTAAAAGTAACCAAGTCCCCAAAAAAAATTGTAACACCAGCTCCCAAAGACGTTATGTGTGCAGAAGTTGCCAACTTAAAAGCCGACAATCATCGTCTATTAAAAAGCAAAAACTACGAAGTTTATTTATCAGAAGCAGCTAAAATACCTGCCATTTTACACGAAATTGGACGCTTGCGTGAAATTACGTTTAGAGAAATTGGAGAAGGTACCAATAAAGCAATTGACTTGGATGTTTTTGATAGCTATTACCACCATATGTTTTTGTGGGATATGGAAGCCAAGTGTCTTGCGGGAGCCTACCGAATGGGCTTAGGGAATGATATTTTTAAAGCCAAAGGAATTGATGGGTTTTACTTGCAAGATTTATTTCGTTTTGAACCCGAACTTCATTCCATGATGAGTCAGTCTATTGAGCTAGGCCGTGCTTTTATCATTAAAAGCTATCAACAAAAACCCATGCCACTGTTTCTGTTGTGGAAAGGCATTGTGCATACAACGCTGCGTTTTCCGGAGCACAAATACCTTATTGGAGGGGTGAGTATTAGTAATCAATTTTCAAATTTCTCTAAATCCTTGATGATTGAATTTATGAAATCGCATTACTACGATCCCTATTTGGCACAATACATTCAACCAAAGAAAGAATTTAAAGTGAAGCTCAAAGATGGCGATAAGGACTTTGTGTTTGATGCCACAAAGGCCGATTTAAATAAGTTCGATAAAATTATTGATGAAATTGAACCTGGTGCCTTACGACTGCCTGTGCTGCTCAAAAAATACATCAAACAGAATGCACGTCTTATTGCCTTTAATGTGGACCCCCTTTTTAATAATGCGGTCGATGGTCTAATGTACATCCGTATTGCTGACCTTCCTGATAGTACCGTACGCCCTGTCATGGAAGAGTTTCAAGCGGAACTGGAACGAAAATATGGGCCTTCTCAAGAAGAAAAATAAGAGTTTTCTTGGGATTTTAAGTGTTTTGTGTTAGTTTTATAATCCCTTAAACACTTAACCTAGAATTATGAAGCAAGTTTTCCCAAAGGAAATCATTGAAAGTACCGTTGAAACTCATATGTTTCGACACCGTACCAAGAGTAAAATCGTATATCTAATTATTTTACTTGCTGTGCTTACTGCTTTAGCCCTACTCCCCTTTACAAATGTTGATATTTATTCAACCTCTCGCGGGATTATCAAACCTGATAAAGAACGCATCACAATTTCAGCTCCTGTTTCTTGATAAAATAGGGGCTATAAACTTTAATAATGTCAGTTTTAGGTATGGCACTAGAGTGCAAGTTTTTGAAAACTTTAATCTAACAATTTCAAAGGGAGAAATAACAGCTATCATTGGAGAAAGTGGCTCTGGAAAATCAACCCTCATGGCATTGTTACAAAAAGTGTACACGATTCAAAAAGGACAAATTAGTATCGGAGGGTTAGACCTAAAATATATCGAAACTAGTAGTTTGAGAGATTCCATAAGTGTGGTACCTCAAAAGATCGATTTATTTGCTGGAAATGTTATTGACAATATTGCTGTTGGTGACTTTAACCCAAATATGGAACACATCTTAGAAATTTGTAAATCAATAGGGATTTTAGATTTTATTGAAAACCTACCAAATGGATTTGAAACGTATCTTGGCGAAAATGGAGCCTCTCTTTCAGGTGGTCAAAAACAACGAGTTGCTATTGCAAGAGCTTTATATAAAACCCCTGAGGTATTAATTTTGGACGAAGCTACATCATCTCTAGATAGTAAATCAGAAAATTATATTCAAAAAACAATTCTAGCTATGCGAGAAAAAAATAAAACAGTCGTTATTATAGCACATCGCTTGAGTACAATTGTTAACGCAGATCATATTGTTGTTTTAGACAAAGGAACTGTTGTTGAAAGTGGCACACACACAGCTCTTTACAAACAAAAAGGACGGTACTTTAAATTGTGGCAAGCACAAATCCCACTGCTTTAATAAATAGTTTCTAGCTCAGTTTTTATATACACTTTAATTACAAAAACATTAAAAGTGTCCATATAACTCAACTTTTTTTATATCTTTGTGATAGGAAAACGACAAAAGAACTGAATGACCTCAAAATTTGAAGTAGTATTTCTAGAACAAGCTATTAATTTTATGTCAAAATTAGATGCTAAAGCTAGAAAGAAAATCTACTATAATTTGGATAAAGCAAAGTTCGAAAATGATCCAAAACTGTTTAAGAAACTAACAGAGGATATCTGGGAGTTTAGAACAGTCTACCAACGAGTTCAATACAGACTTTTTGCATTTTGGGATAAAACTAACAAAATCGAGGCACTTGTGATATCTACACACGGAATGGTTAAAAAAGTAAGTAAAGTCCCAAAATCGGAAATTGAAAAAGCATTGAAAATCAGATCGCAATATTTTGACCAATAAACTAAAAATTATGGCAACAGAAAACAAGAAAATGAAAATGATGACACTTGACCAAATGAAGGACAAGGACATTGGAGAAATTGGAACTCGAGAGCGAGACACCTATGAATTTGACCTACGAATGGAAGTCCTTGGAACTATGATAAAATCAGTTCGAAAGGAAAGAAATTTGACTCAAGACCAACTCGGAAAGCTTATCGGAGTGCAAAAATCACAGATTTCAAAATTAGAACGCAATACTAAAAATGTAACTATCGAAACCATTTTAAAAGTCTTTGGAGCTTTAAAAACTAATGTTAGATTCAGTATTGAAATGAACGAAGGTGAATTCAAATTAGCATAGTACTCAAAAAACTATCTTAAAACCGCTCGTTCACAAACGCTTTCATATACGCCTTAATTTCGGTACGTGCTTTTAGAAATGCAGCGTGTTTTTCTTCCTCCGTTCCAACCAGTTTAGACGGGTCATAAAAGTTATGATGCAACCGCACCGCATTGGTACTTGGAATAAACGGACAGTTTTCATTGGCATGGTCGCAAACGGTGATGATATAATCAAAATCAACATCTGCGTATTCATCCACATGATTAGAAGTATGTTCAGAAATATCAATTCCATCTTCTTTCATGATCGCAGCCGCACCTGGATTAATTCCATGTGTTTCAATACCAGCACTGTAAATAGTGGCTTGATTGGCTGCAAATTGGTTTAAATAGCCGTGCGCCATTTGGCTCCGACACGAGTTTCCTGTACAAAGGACTAATATGTTTTTCATCTGTTTATATTTATTGTTTTTTCAAAGGTCACATGGTACATCCATTTAATCATTTTCTTGGGAATCAAGTTTTGGTTATGGATGTTTCATAATCTAATTTTATACATGTTATAACGCACTGTCGATGGGTTCCCAAAGCTCAATTTTATTCCCATCAGGGTCTAAAATCCAAGCAAACTTCCCATAATCAAACGTTTGTATATCGCCTACAATAGTAACACCTTCGGATCTAAGAATCGTTATCAAATCGTTAAGATTCTCTACCCTATAATTGATCATAAAGGGTTGTTTGCTTGGCTCAAAATAAGTGGTATCGTCCTTAAATGGCGACCATTGTGTAGAAGCTTTATGTCCGTCTTGATCGGTCCACCAAAAAGTACACCCATACTCATCAACGGGCAATCCGAGGTGTTTGCCATACCATGCTTTTGTAGCTTTTGAATCTTTGGTTTTAAAAAAAATACCTCCGAGACCTGTAACACGTTTTTTCATCTGTTTAAAGTTTATTGATTTCTGAATGTTCAAAAGATTTGAGTTCATTCAGGAACTCACATAAATTTTAATTATTCCTTTGTGTGAATTTGAAATAATGAAAAATTCATGTTCGTTTCATGTTTTATTTTTTTATTTGAGATTCATAAATAGCAATCCATTCATCTGCAGAAAGTTTTGCTGCGAGTTGTCCTATAAGCGCATAAGGAATGGCATCCATTTTTTTAAAGCGAATACAACTTTTTCCCATGTCTAGTTTTGCCGTAGTGTGCTTCGGATATTCTGTAATAAACCAATCGTAAATTTCTTTTTTGGCATACACACCCATGTGGTACACCGCAATAAAGTTTTTTTGTGATGCCAAGTTCATAAACGGTAATGGCAGCTTTGGATTGCAGTGATATCCATCGGGATAAATCGTAAATGGCACTACATAACCAAGCATCCCGTAGTTCATACATTCCTGAAATTTTGGATCTATATGATCCAAAATCGTTTGTCTTAATTTTTGAACCACATCTTTTCGATCCTCAGACAATTGAGACATGTATTCAGATGGTGTAATGGCTTTGGAGTTCATGATTTAGAATGTTAGAGAACTCTAAAATTAATGAAAATAGTTGACAATTTTATCAACGATCGTTTGCGCCAGTTTTTGATGGCTTTCAACCGTCCAGCCAGCCACGTGTGGGGATACAATTACATTATCCGCTTTTAGCAAAAAATCCAAAGCGGGAGGAGGTGTGTTAGAAAATAAGGATTCAAATGAAGATTTTTCATATTCCAACACATCCAATCCTGCGCCTAAAATAGTCTTAGACTTAAGCGCTGCTACCAAGTCTGCGGTTACTACACAACTGCCTCGAGCTGTGTTGAGAAGCCAAAAGGGGTGTTTAAACTGACTGATGAAATTTGCATCGATCATTTGAAACGTCAGCTCAGTATGTGGGACATGGAGACTTAAAATTTGGGCTTTTTCTTGCAATGTTTTTAGAGAAACTTGTTGTGCATTTTCATCGCCAATATTGGATTTGATATCGTAACAAAGAACCTCAACATCGAAACCCCGTAGTTTTTTTGCAAATGCTTTTCCCATATGTCCATAACCAATAATGCCAACTGTTTTGCCATCGAGTTCAAGTCCACGATTGGCCTCGCGTTGCCATGAACCTCCGCGTACATCTCGATCTGCGGTATGTAGTTTATTAAACAAGGCCAACAACATGCCAAGGGCGTGTTCTCCAACGGCATTTTGGTTGCCTTCAGGGGCTGCTATGAGTTGAATCCCTTTGGTATGGGCGTAAGCCGTATCGATATTTTCCAGACCAGCACCGACCCGACCTATAAATTTAAGGTTGGTAGCTTTGTCTAAAAAACTGGCATCAATACGAAACCGACTTCTAATAATCAGTCCGTCATAGGAATTAATTTTGGCTTCTATCGCTTCTTTTGAGCTGGAATAATCTTCGTGATTTGAATGTCCTAAAGCTGCTAATTGTTCAATTAATAGCGGATGGTTGGAGTCAACATGTAAAATGTTCATCTTAAATGTTTAGAATAAGTTTTGCAATCGAGAAGTAAATCAATATTCCAAAAATATCATTGCTTGTAGTGATAAAAGGACCTGTTGCAATGGCAGGGTCAATTCCTTTTTTGTGAAGAAATAGCGGAATGAAGGTTCCTATAATTCCCGCAACAACAATTACAACAACTAAAGAGGATGCTATTGCTAAGGCAGTGCGCACATCTTGTTTCCAAATCCACACAAAAACAAATAAAAACAAGGCTAAAATAATCCCATTTAAAGTGGCTAAAAACATTTCTTTTATAAGGCGTTTATTAACACTTCCTCTTACCTCATCATTCGCCAAGCCTTGAACGATAATTGCTGACGATTGCACACCAACATTTCCTGCCATGGCGGCAATTAACGGAGTAAATAATAAGATCAACGGAAAGTCATCAATGATGGTTTCAAATCCACCCATTATAATAGCGGCTCCTACGCCACCCAAAAGGCCTAAAAACAACCATGGCAATCGTGCACGGGTGAGTGCAAGAATACTATCTTCTGCATCGACATCTTGTGTAATCCCTGCAGCAAGTTGGTAGTCCTTTTCTGCTTCTTCAATAATCACATCCACAATATCATCAATGGTAATACGCCCTAAAAGAACTTTATCATCGTTAATAACAGGAACGGCTTCCAAATCATATTTGGCCATTAATTTAGCGACTTCTTCTGCGTTTTCATCCACGTGGACGGAGTCCACTTTTGGAATGTAAATAGCTTTTATTTTGGTTTCGTTATCGGCAATCAATAGATCTTTTAGTGATAAACGTCCTATCAGTTTTTCTTCTTTAGTCACAACATAAATTGAATGGACACGCTTGACGTCTTTGGCTTGAGCTCTAATTTTTCTTAAACAGCCTGCAACGGTCCAAGTTTCATATACTTTAACAAGTTCTTTGGCCATTAACCCACCTGCGGTGTCCTCGTCATAGGTCAACAACTCTTGAATATCTGCAGCCAATTCCTTATCATCTATTTGAGCGATGACCTTTTGCTTTCTTTCTGGGGATAGATCGGCCAATACATCGGTTGCATCATCCGAATCGAGTTCTTGAATTTCTTCTGCAATTTCTTTTTCAGAAAGATTTTTCAATACTTTTTCGCGAACATCATCTTCTAATTCCGCTAAAATATCAGAAGTTGTTTCGCTATCCAAAAGTTTAATGACGTAGGTGGCTTGATTGAGATTTAAGTCATCAAGGATTTCGGCAATATCCGCATAATGCACGTCTTTTAATTGCTCCAAAACGGCCTTATCGTCCTTAGAATCTATGAACCCGTTAAGGGCATCGATTAAGGTGTCGGTAATTTCAAAAGGGATATGTTCCTTAGTTTCTTCCAAAATTAAATTGGTTATTGATCCGTTTCTATTGCTGCTGTCAAATCTATAAACGCTTGCACACTTAGTTGTTCTGGGCGTTTGTCAAAGATAGTATTTGCTTTTAAATTATCCGATAAATTATAGGTTTTTAAACTATTTCTCAATGTTTTTCGACGTTGCTGAAATGCAGCTTTAACAACTCTAAAAAATAATTTCTCATCACAAGGCAAAGAATAATCGGCTTTTCTAGTTAGTCGCAACACTCCAGACTCTACTTTTGGAGGTGGTATAAATACAGATGGAGGCACAGTAAATAAATAGTCTGCTTCGTAAAATGCTTGAACTAAAACTGATAATATGCCATAAGTTTTACTGCCTTCTTTTTCGCAAATACGCTGTGCTACTTCTTTTTGAAACATACCCGCAAACTCAGGAATTTGGTCTCTATTCTCTAAAGCTTTGAATACAATTTGAGTTGAAATATTATAAGGAAAGTTTCCAATAATCGCAAAAGGGCGTGTTCCAAATGCATTGCTAAAATCGTACTTCAACACATTTTCTTGAATGATTCGGGGGGCCAAATTCAGAAAATTTGCTTGTAGATATTCTACAGACTCTGGGTCAATTTCAATCACATAGGTTGAAATGGGTTTCTCCAAAATGTACTTGGTCAAAATACCCATTCCGGGTCCAATTTCTAAAACATCGGCATACCCTTCCAGTGTCAAAGTATCGGCAATTTGCTTTGCAATCATTTCATCGTTAAGAAAATGTTGTCCTAAGTATTTTTTTGGTTTTACGTTCATTTAGTGCTTGCTTACCTTATATTCATCAATCCACTCCAATTCTGTTCTGAAGGTTAGCATTTTATCTCCAAACTTTTGCAGTCCTTCTGTTTGAATCTCGGCTGCATGTAGTTTGTGGTAGGATTCTAAAGCTTCTTTTGAGTGGGCTAAATACTGAATTGAGTAGGTCAATCCTTCAATGGATTCTTCGACCAAAACTTTTGTAAACGTGGCTTTTAAAAAAAGCCCTGTTGCCAGTACTTTTGGAATGTGTTGTTTGATCCACACCAACCATTCCTCATGAATACTATTATCGATATTGATGGTTACGTTGTAAATTATCATTGGTTAATCTAATTAATTGAATCCCCTCTTAATATGCGGTATTGTTTTCGTGCTTCCACGAAATGAATACTATCTTCGTGGTTAAAGATAATGGTTTCATAATTAAGTTTTGCTTTCTCTATTTGCAGGAGTTTTGTTCTGTATAATTCTGCTAGATAAAAATAGGCATCATCTACCAAAATATCGTCTTTATAATCTGTTATGATTCGTAAGTAATTCGCTTCTGCCTTTAAAAACTCATTTTGAGATGCATATAATTTTGCTTGTACCAATAACGTTTGATCGATAATTGGATCTGTTTTATGGTTTTCAAGAATGGAGTCTAAAACACGGAGGGCTTCCGTTGTTTTTTTTTGAATATTTAATAATTCTGCTTTGGCGTATAACTTTAATGCTGTATGAAGCGAATCACTCCCTTTGTGATCAGAAATCAAAAGTTGTAATTCCAAGGCATCGTTTGCAGTCAATTGAGAAGTAGAGGACTTTAGGACTTTGAGCTGTGTTTCTGCCCACTCAAAGTCACCTTTGTAATAACTTGTTTTGGCGGCTTTAAAACGGGCTTCTTGTGACAGTGTGCTATTTTTAACACGCATTTGAATCTGCGTATAATAGATCAGAGCCTGATTGAACTTGTTTTGAGTTACTAAAATATCGGCGAGTTTCATTTTTAGTTCTGAAGATGCTAAATCTGTTAAATTTGCTTTTAACGCAGTTTTTAAAAAAGAGATCGCTGCCTCAGGATTATGATCATAATAGGCTAAAAAGTGTGCATATGACAATTGCAACAACAGGGTTTCAACACCTAACTTATAGGTTTCCAATAGGGATTCGTAGCGCGTTTTTATCTCTTGATAGCTGCTAGGGTCAGATCGCTCTAACTGAAGCTCTAATCGACTGCAATTGGCCTGAATACGCAACCGTGTTTCATTAGCATTTTGAATGATAAAGTCAAAAACAGAAAGTGCTGTGTCATAAGATTGTGCTTCTTGTGTCAAAAGTGCCAAATTGATCAAACCTTGAAAAGATTCTGGTGTACGTCTATACACTGCCTTTTCTTGTATAAATGCTTTTTTAAAATCGTTTTGTTGCACATAAAGCCAACTCAACCACTGGTTCCAAAGCGGGTTGGGTTTGATTTGTAATTTTTTAAGTAACACGTTTTTGAATTGCTGATTGTAGGGCTGACTGGCATCTTCAGAAATATATTCAGAGAGTACACGCATGACTTGATTTATATAGAGAGGGTTTGTTTCGACATAGTCAAGATAACACTCCATCATTTTTTCGATATTTTGTTGGGTCGCATACAAGCCCGCCAATTGGTAATAGAAAGCTGCATTGGGTTGTGTTTTTAAACCGATTTCATACACCTGAATTGCATAATCGATCAATGAATGAGTTTCAAAACGTTGTGCCACCGCATAGACATAATTGGATTGAATTTCAATACTTTGTACTGCTTTTTTATAATTCAAATCCGCTTGTATCAATTGATTTTGAAGTTGATAGTTATAGCCCAATTCTACCAAATATTGTGGATTTTTAAAGCGTTTCATTTGAGCTTCAATTTCTTTTTGAGCCGTTTTATACTGTTGGAGTTGTTGATGGCATTCAATCACTCTAAGGAAGTAATAGGAATTAGATCGTTGATTATTTCGTAGTTTTTGATACAAGGTTAATGCTTTTTCAAAGGCACCTTGTTCAAAGTAATCTTTGGCCAATCCTGGATCGACCTGAGCCGAGGCAAGAAGGCAAAACATGCTAAAAAAAAGACAAACGATGGACTTCATCATGGTGTATTTGTAACTATTATAAATGCCCAGAAATCTTTCGAGACAATCACTAATCAATCATCGAAAAACCAGTGTATGGTACTAAAACCTCAGGAATTTGAATGCCTGCATCAGTCTGATAATTTTCTAATATCCCTGCTAACACTCGTGGCAGTGCCAACGAACTTCCGTTAAGTGTGTGCGCAAGTTCTGATTTGCCTTCGCTATTTTTAAAACGTAATTTTAAGCGGTTGGCTTGAAAAGTTTCAAAATTAGAGACCGAAGAAATTTCTAACCAACGGTCTTGAGCTGTTGAAAAGACTTCAAAATCATAGGTTAATGCCGCTGTAAATCCTAAATCTCCAGAACAGAGTTTTAAGATACGGTAAGGTAATTTAAGGTCGTCTAGAATTAACTTGACATGTTCCACCATTCCATCAAGCGCTTCATAGGATTTAGAAGGGTGCTCTACACGGAGAATCTCAACTTTATCAAATTGATGCAACCGATTCAATCCTCGAACGTGTGCGCCATAACTTCCCGCTTCTCTACGAAAACAGGGCGTATAAGCAGTTAATGTTTTTGGGAGGTCATTTTCTTGTAATAAAACATCTCTGAAAATATTGGTTACTGGCACTTCTGCAGTAGGAATTAAATATAAATCATCGGCGGTCACATGGTACATTTGCCCTTCTTTATCGGGCAATTGACCAGTTCCAAAACCTGAAGCTTCATTAACCAAATGCGGTACTTGAATTTCACTGTAACCCGCTGCGATATTCTTATCTAGAAAATAATTAATTAATGCGCGTTGTAATCGGGCACCTTTGCCTTTATAAACAGGAAAGCCTGCTCCCGTAATTTTGTTCCCCAATTCAAAATCAATAATGTCGTATTTTTTAGCCAACTCCCAATGGGGTACTGCATTTTCAGAAAGGGTTGGAATGGTTCCTGCTCTAAAAACTTCTTCGTTATCCTCTTCAGCAGTTCCAACAGGAACAATTGAATTTGGAAGGTTGGGTATTTTGTATAATAAGGTTTGGAGTGCTTCCGTTGCTACATTCAACTCCTCAGAAAGTACGGTTTTAGAGGTTTTTAGTTCCGCCGTTTTTTGTTTGAATTCATTAGCCTTTTGGGCTTGTCCAGATTTAAATAATTCCCCAATTTCTTTAGAAAGAACATTCAACTCCGAAGAAATCGTATCCACTTGTGTTTGGAGTCCTCTGCGAGATTCGTCTAGTTTTATCACGTCATCAATGAGCGACTTGGCATCGTTGGTGCGTTTGCTTAAACGTGCTAGGACTTCCGCTTGATGCTCTCTTATATAGGATACTTGTAACATAGCTCTTAATTTAAGAAACAAATTTAATCATTTAGAATAAAACAAGAATTGGTTTTACGTCTAAATTGAGTTAGTTTTTTGTAAGCTGCTCAATTTTGGTAAAAGCAGCTTGTTGATCAAGCTCCAGTTGTGATTTTAAACCCTCTAGCCCCGAAAACTTAATTTCATCTCTAATCCGATCTAAAAATTGAATCGTTAGACCCTCCCCATAAAGGGTTTGATTCAAATCAAAAAAGAAGACTTCCACAGAAAGTTCATTTGCATCACTAACAGTTGGATTGACCCCAATGTTTAGCATTCCATACACCAATTTGTTGTTAATTTTAGATTGCACAAGATAGACACCATTTTTAGGAATGAGTTTATAGGGTTCTTCTATTTTTAAATTGGCGGTCGGAAATTGAATGGTTTTCCCCAGACCTTTTCCTTTAATAACTGTTCCATTAATCATGAAATTATAGCCCAAAAAATCATTCGCTATTTTGATGGCACCATCTCCTAATGCAGTTCTAATTTTTGTGGAACTAACTGCAACATCCCCCACTTCCTGAGCACTAATTTCGGTGACTTTAAATCCGTAAAAAGCACCAAATTCTTTGAGATCTTTGATATTGGCGGTACGGTTTCGACCAAAGTGATGGTCGTAGCCCACGATAATGTGTTTTACATGTAACTTATTAACTAGCACATCACGTACATATTCGAGCGCGGTTAATCTTGAAAAATCTTTTGTAAAGGCTTTAACAACCAAATGATCGACCCCTAAATCCTGAATTAAATTTGCTTTTTCATCAATGGTATTGATGAGTTTTATAGAGGTGTCTTTTTGAACCACCATTCGCGGGTGCGGAAAAAAGGTCAATACCAGTGCTTGAAGGTGTTCGGTATGGGCAATATCCACGAGACGTTTGATTATTTTTTGATGCCCTCTATGAACACCATCAAATGTGCCTATGGTGACAACAGAGTCTTTTATTTGATCGTAATCGGCAGCAGATTTAATTTTCAACAGCTAGTTTTTGGAATTTCAATTTAAAACACGAAGATAAAAAAAACGATGTTATTTTTATCTTTTGATTTTTTTTTAATTTCAGTAGTATTCTAAAAATTGATTTGCTAACCCTATTTGTGATCGATAAGAATTCCTTTAGTATAAAGTTGATTTATTGTCATTATTGTCAAATAAACAATATTCTTCGTATATTTAGCCAAAATTAACAAATGAATACAATTACACACTCAAAAGCCGTTGTATTGGCTTTCCTATTTTTTATTTCCTTTACCACTCTAGCACAAGATCGTAGCTGTGGTATGGTCGAATACATGAACGAGCAAATGCAGAATCCTGAATTCGTTAAGGAGTATGAAAAGAATCAAGCAAAATTCAGAGCTGCTTTAGCAAATAATCTAAGCTCGAATAACACTACTTTTAATAGGCTTAACCCTATCATTATTCCAGTAGCTGTTCATTTTCCTAGTGGGAATGAATCGGATCGTGCGTGCCTTGAAGCTCTAGCTCAAAATCAAATTGATATTTTAAATGCGGATTTCACTGCTACAAACTCTGATGCCACTTTATGGAACAGTGCAAGCAGCAATTATCCTGGTGTAGTCCATGGTGTAGCAAATATTGAATTTTGTATCGCAACTCAAAACCATCCTGCCAACACAGATGCCGAATTAGCAGAAGGAAGTCCTGCAGTTACTATTGGTTACAATTTTGGAAACGGTAATGATTTCGATTCTAACTGGGCAGGTTACATGAACTTTCTAGTTAAAAATATTGGAGGCTCAACGCTTGGTTATTCCCCTTTGGGTGGTAGTATTGCTGCTGGCCAATCTGTTGTAATAAATACCTTTGCTTTTGGCTCGGGTTCAGGGTGTTCAGGCTCAGGAGTGGTACCTGCAAATGGTTATGACTTAGGAAGAACTGTGACGCATGAACTTGGTCATTTTTACAATTTAAATCACACATGGGGTTCAAATCCCGGCTCATGTAACGGAGACGACGGCATTGCAGATACACCAAACATATCAGGACCAAATTATGGGTGTTCAACTCCAGGCTCAATCGCTGGTTGTGTCTCTGGAGAAAGCGCTTTAACGATGAGCTATATGGATTACGGAGACGACGTCTGTCTTTACATGTTTACTGAAGGACAAACTGATGTTGTAGATGCATATATAAATGTATTACAAAATCAATTCAAACCAAATACTATTTCATGTGGATCAACAAATCCCGACTTCTTCTTGGTTTCCAATACCGAAGGTGCTATATTCAGCTGCCCTACAGTCGGTGATGATGCTGTATTTGATTTTAGTTTTACGACTGTGAATGGTTTCAATACTGATGTCACTTTTTCTGCGACAGGACAACCTGCTGGTTCCACTGTGACATTTTCTGCAGCTTCTTTAAATTCTGATGCAGACTTTACAATGACTGTTGGAAATATTTCAAATACGACTGAAGGAGATTACGAAATCACGGTCACTGGAAGCTACGGCTTTATTACTAAAAGTGTTACAGTTGACTTAAATAATAATTGTACTTCTATACAATGCGAAACTAGCAATTCTGCAGAGAATTTAGGTTTAGCTATTCCTGATGGAACAGGCCCTAATGTTTACGGACCTGAAGTTACAAGTACATTAACAGTTGCTGATTTAGGAACGATTTCAAGTCTCAATGTTAATGTGGATATAACTCACAGCTACATAAGTGATTTAGTGGTTGCACTTTACCATCCCGACCAAACCACTTATGCAATATTGTGGGGTAGAGAATGTGACAGTGAGGACGGCTTTGATGTTACTTTTGATGATGAAGGAAGTTCTATCAGTTGTGCAAACCCAACAGTAGGGACATATGTGCCTTATGAGGCTTTAAGTGTTTTTGATGGAATGGCTACTGCTGGAGATTGGGAGCTTGTTATTGTCGATGGCTATAACGGAGATCTTGGAAACCTTAACGATTGGTCTATTGAATTCTGTACTGAATCTTCTTTAAGCACTCCAGACACCTCAATGAGCTTCGAAAATGTAACCATCTATCCCAATCCAAATAACGGTAGTTTTACTCTAAAACTTCAATCCGCAACTGCGAATGAGATCAAAGTAAATATCTTTGATATTAGAGGGCGAAAGATTTATAATAACACTTTTGACAACAATACAAACTTCAAACAAACTATTGAACTAGGAAGCGTTCAAAGTGGCATGTATCTCATGACGGTATCGGACGGTTCTAAACAAACAACCAAGCGTCTTATCATAGAATAATAAATCAACTGTTTAAAATAACATAAAAAAGCTTGCGATTTTGAAATAGATATTAAAGAAGTCTAGACATAAAAACCTAATGAATTAGGTGCCATTAAATGTATTCATTGCATTTTGAATTCCAGCCATCACATAGCTTTTGATAAATTCGCTGCAATGCTCTAAACGTTCTTTGAGTTTTTCGGTCTCGTCATCCGTCCAATTTCCAAGTACATAATCTACTTGTTTTCCTTTTGCAAATTCATCACTAATGCCAAAACGGAGTCTATTGTACTGCGATGTATTCAGCCTATCTTGTATATCTTTTAGGCCATTATGCCCACCTGCACTGCCTTTTGTTTTTAGGCGAAGGGTTCCAAATGGTAAATTTAAATCGTCTGTAATTATCAAAAGATTTTCGTGCGGAATGGATTCTTTTTCTAACCAATACTTAACGGCTTTGCCGCTTAGATTCATATAGGTGTTTGGTTTTAAAAGTAAAAAGGTGCGGCCTTTAAATTTAAAACTTGCTAAGTCTCCTAGTTTTTTAGTTTCAAAAACAGCAGCATTAAGTTGCGCAAATTTCTCTACGACCTTAAACCCGATGTTATGACGGGTGTTGACATAGTCGGCACCATGATTTCCCAATCCAACAATCAAGTATTTTTTAGACATCTCTTGAGTAGTGTTTTTGTTGCTTTTATTTTTAAATAACCAATTATACATATTCCGTAAAAATAAAAAAAGCATTCTGAATAACAGAATGCTTTTGTAATAATGATTTTAAAAGATGGTTTAAGCATCTGCCGGAGCAGCACCTTCCGCTGGAGCAGTATCTTCTGTTCCTTCAGATTCTTCTTCTTCTTCTTCTTCTATTTCGGCGATAGAAACTCTAGAACGTTTCACTTGACACACTACGGTGTTGTCTGGGTGTAAAAACTTATAAGCATCATTTGCTAATTGGTCAACTGTAAGTTTATTTCCAATTTTGAGTGGCGTAATATCCACTTCAATAAAATCGGGTAAGTTAACCGGTAAAGCTTTCACTCTAAGTTTACGTTTGTTTCTTCGTAAGGATCCTCCATTAGCAACTCCTAACGATTTACCAATGAGATGAACAGGAATGTCCATGGCAATTTCTTTATCGTCAAATAGTTGATAAAAGTCGATGTGTAAAATGCGGTCTGTAACAGGGTGAAATTGAATGTCCTGTAGAACGGCATGAAACGACTCACTACCTAAAGCAATCACAACTGTATGTGCGTTTGGTGTGTATACTAGTTTAGAGAATGCCAATTCTTCTGCTGAGAAATGCACTGGCTTGTCTCCTCCGTATAATACGCAAGGCACGTGTCCAGCATTACGTAAGGCTTTTGTTGCTTTCTTGCCCACGCTTTCTCTTTTCGATCCGTTAATTGTAATTGATTTCATGTATTTATATTTATTGATTTTAATTGTTTTACATTATGAATTTTGAACTAATTGACTCATTGTGGTTCACTTTGGTCATCACATCGGCAAATAAATCCGCACAGCTTAAGACTCTAATTTTTGGACTTTCTTGCGAAACCGGAATAGAATCTGTCACTATGAGTTCTTCTAATTTTGAATTTTCGAGGCGTTCATACGCATTCCCCGATAAAATAGGGTGTGTACAAATGGCTCTTACGCTTAAGGCTCCTCGATCCATCATTAGGTCGGCTGCTTTTGTTAAGGTGCCGGCAGTATCCACCATATCATCGACCAAAACCACATTTTTACCAGTTACATCACCAATCAATTCCATATGTGAAATGACATTGGCCTTGGCGCGTTGTTTGTAACAAATAACCACATCACTTTCCAATGCTTTTGAATAGGCATAGGCTCGTTTAGATCCTCCCATATCGGGGGAAGCTATGGTAATATTGTCTAGGTTTAAACTTTTTAAATAAGGTAAAAAGATAGTGGATGCAAACATGTGATCTACTGGTTTTTCAAAAAAGCCTTGAATTTGATCGGCATGTAAGTCCATTGTTATGATACGAGTAGCGCCCGCTGTTTCCAGCATTTTAGCCACGAGTTTTGCGGCAATAGGAACTCTGGGTTTGTCTTTACGATCTTGTCGTGCCCATCCAAAGTACGGAATCACGGCTGTGATATGTCTAGCAGACGCACGTTTTGCGGCGTCTAGCATCAGCAATAACTCCATTAGATTTTCTGGGCCTGGGTTGGTAGAACCAATTAAAAATACACGTGTTCCACGAATAGATTCTTCAAAAGACGGTTGAAATTCACCATCACTATAAGTCGATGTAATTACATTTCCTAGAGGGATTCCGTAAGAAGTCGCAATTTTTTTACCGAGTACCATAGAATTGGTACATGCGAATATTTTTGGCTCTGGAATTACGTTAGACATGATAGCGTTCTGTTTGTGAGTACTTTAAATTGGTTTTTTTAATCGAGGTGCAAATTTAGAAATTTATTTGAACTCTTAAAGGATAATAGCGACTAATTTTAATATGATTAAAGAAATAATTTTATAGTTTTGCAATCTACTTAAGCTCAAGTGGCGGAATTGGTAGACGCGCTGGATTCAAAATCCAGTGACTTCGGTCGTGTGGGTTCGATTCCCACCTTGAGTACAAAGCGAGAATTTGTAGGTTTCTGACCTCTTTTTCTCGCTTTTATTTTACCTCTACTCTCTGTTAACATTGACATTACTGAGTTCTCATTAGGAGTTCGATAACTCATTTTTTTGGGATTATATTCAATTTGATTTGAAAACAATATATTTTGAATATTTTTCTTAGTTTCTATATCTCCTTTTTCCCAAATTCCTCTGAAATCATTGACTAATTCAAGTGATTCGTCAATAACACAACTCACTAAGTGCTTGATATTCAGTTGGTTATTTATCTTCAGGACATTTCTTATCCCATATGTTATCCCAAAAATTCAATAAATATGCTAGCGTCATTCACTTTACGGTTAAAAAATTTAACAATAATTTTACTTTTTTTAATAGTAACACTATTAATTTTGCATGTTAAATTATTAGTTGTAAAAAACGATTTAAAATTAAATTTAAAATGACAGATGATAATACCCCATGGAATCGTTTTCTAAATTTATTAGCATTAGAAAAAAAGGATATTGTACAAATATTTTACTATGCAATAATTTCTGGAATTATAGCGTTATCCCTACCGCTTGGAATTCAAGCGATTGTAAACCTCATTCAAGGTGCACAAATATCAACATCATGGGTCATTCTGGTTACTCTAGTGACTTTAGGGGTTATTTTAGTTGGTGTACTAAACCTTATGCAACTTCGCATTATTGAAACCATACAACAGCGCATTTTTGTAAACTCCTCATTTGAATTGAGTTACCGATTTCCAAAGATTAGAATGGAGGCCTTGAGAAATCAGTACCCTCCAGAGTTAGCCAATCGGTTTTTTGATACACTGATTATCCAAAAAGGATTGTCAAAGGTGTTAATTGACGTGCCTGCTGCGCTATTGCAAGTTATTTTTGCACTCATATTGCTGTCGTTTTATAACCCCTTATTTATTGTTTTTGGTATGATCTTATTAGTAGCCGTGTATTTGGTTTTTCTTTACACTGCCAAAAAGGGCTTATCTACCAGCCTTGAGGAATCTAAGTTTAAGTATAAAATTGCTCACTGGATTCAGGAAATTGCACGATCTATAGTTAGTTTTAAGTTGTCTGGAAAAACCAATCTAGCCATTCAAAAAAATGATATTCTGGTCGAGAAGTACTTAAATGCAAGAGAAAGTCATTTTAAAATCATCAAGTTGCAGTATATTAAACTTATCGTTTTTAAAGCGCTAGTCACATCGGGGTTATTGTTAATTGGCGGGATATTGGTGTTAAATCAAAAATTAAACATCGGACAATTTGTTGCTGCTGAAATTATTATTCTATTGGTTATTAATTCAATTGAAAAACTTATTCTAGGCCTAGAAACACTGTACGATATGTTGACCTCTATAGAAAAACTTGGAGCTGTTTTAGATATTTCTTTGGAATCTCAAGATGGTGAAACACCTAATTTTGATAATGGTATTTTTATTGAACTTGATGCTGTTAAATATGAAGTGGCTAATAAGAGCATACCTATATTGAATAATATTACTTTGAATATTAACCCTAAGAGTAGAATAATTATTCAGGGTGAGAGTGGATCGGGAAAATCTAGTTTACTTAGGGTTCTATCAGGAATCATAAAGCCAACTTCTGGAGGGATGATTATCAACGGTTTTTCTGCAAAGAGTATAAATATTAATTATTACAGAGGACACTTGGGTCTATCCCTATCAGATGAATTTCCTTTTGAGGGTACACTGAGAGAAAACCTAACTTTCGGAGACAAATCAATTTCAGATGAGGAGATTTTAAACGTTTTAAATAATATTGGTTTATCTAAATTTTTAAGAGATTTACCAAAAGGGTTAAACACTATATTATACCCTGAAGGAAAACAAATGTCTTTTACAATTAGCAAGAAAATTGTATTGGGTCGTGCGATCATAAAGAAGCCTAAAGTTTTGATTTTGGAGGATGCACTTGATCAGTTTAGTGAAGAAGATACACAACAAATTATAGACTACCTCAGCAAGTCCACTAACCCATGGGCGCTTATTGTTGTTAGCAATAACAACTATTGGAAAACCTATTGTAATGAGGTGATCAATTTACAGGATGGAGTCATAACATTTAAATAACAATCGATGTTTAATAGTATAAATCAGCAAAAACAAAATAAGCTTGACTTGTCTAATTTTAAATCTGGAAAATATGTCCTAAACAAAACCTATTACAAGGAATTTAATAGGATTTTAGTTGTTTTCTTAATTTTGTTTGTCATATTACTATTCTTGCCTTGGACACAAACTATTAAAGGTCAGGGCAACGTCACAACTTTAAAACCAAATCAACGACCACAAAATATACAATCACCAATTTCGGGACGCATAGAGCAGTGGTTTATTACAGAGGGGGATTTTCTAAAAAAGGGCGACACCATATTAAGGTTATCCGAAATAAAAACAGACTATTTTGATGACAGATTAGCAGATCGAACCAACGACCAAATTGGTTTAAAAACGCAATCCATAGCAGCGTATCAAGCAAAAGTAGAGGCGCTATCCGCCCAAATCGAAGCATTAAAAAAAGAACAACAACTAAAATTAGAACAAGCAGAACTCAATATAGAAAGTAAGCGAATGGACCTTCAAGCAGCACAAATCAAAACAACCATCGCAGAGACACAGTATAATCGTATCAAAGTTTTACAAAACGAGGGGCTTAAGGCAACTAAAGACTTAGAGGAAAAGCGAATGACATTACAGTCGTCAGAAGCTCAATTAATTGCCAAACAAAATGCACTAACTAAAGCAGAAATTGAATTATCAAGACTTAATGCTAGTTATGCGAATAAAATCGCAAAAGCACAAAGTGACATGAATTCAGCAGAATCCTTAAAGCTTAATACTCAAGCAGAGGTATCAAAATTAGAAAACAGCTATTCAAACTATACCAAAAGGAACGCTTTAAAATTTATCACATCTCCACAGAGTGGGTATATCAATAAAGCGTTGAAAGGTGGTATAGGTGAAACATTTAAAGAAGGTGAAAGCTTAGTAACCATCATGCCCGAAGATTATGAGCTGGCTATAGAAACTTATGTGCTCCCAATTGATTTGCCTCTAATTCACATTGGTGAAAATGTTCGGGTTCAATTTGACGGCTGGCCAGCAATTGTATTTAGTGGTTGGGAAAATGTCTCTTACGGGACTTATGGTGCCAAAGTAGTAGCAATTGAAAATTTTATCAGCAGTAATGGGAGGTATAGAGTTTTACTATCACCTGATCAAGAGGATCATCAATGGCCTAAAGGGATCAGGGTAGGGTCTGGGGCCAAAACAATAGCATTGTTAAATGACGTTCCTATCTGGTACGAAATATGGCGCCAAATTAATGGATTTCCACCAAATTTTTATCAACCAAGAACGTTATCAATTGAAAAGTAAATGAATTTAAATCAATTGTATATCCGTTGTTTTTTGATCCTTTTTATTCAAATTGGGTCATCACAAACTTTAGATACATTATCATTTTCTGAATACCTAGGATATGTAAAAAAATATCATCCTGTGGTCAAACAAGCTAATCTTATTATAAGTGAAAGTGAAGCCCAACTTATGAAAGCAAGAGGAGGTTTTGACCCAAAAATAGAAGTCAATCATGACACAAAAAAATTTAAGGGTACTGGTTATTATGATAAATTAAATACAACATTTAAGATTCCAACATGGTATGGCGTTGAGCTCAAAGGCAGTTTTGTACAAAATTCAGGAACATATTTAAGTCCAGAACTTCAAAATACAACTAATGGCGTTTACAGCGCAGGGATTGAGTTCTCCCCAGCAAGCGGATTACTTATCAATGAAAGGATGGCAACACTCAAACAAGCCAAATTATATCTAAAACAAGCTGAAGCAGATAATCAACTTTTAGTTAACGAAATTTTGTATCAAGCTTCAAAGGCCTACTTTATTTGGGTCAAAGCTTTCAAAGAACAAAAACTATATGAAGATGTTTTACAAAATGCTCAAGATCGTTTGGAGGGTGTACAGCGTGCCTTTGATTTAGGTGAAAATCCTGCAATTGACATAACAGAAGCACAAATAGCGGTAAACAATAGAGTATTAAGTTTAGAAAAAGCTCGATTAGATTTTATAAAAGCGACTTTAGAACTCTCTAATTTTTTATGGATAGAAATGGTTCCTGCTGAGGTTAAGTCAGAGGTTGCTCCAGAAATTAATCTCAATCAATCAATAGACCAAACGTTAAATTTAAATTATCTATCGATAGATCAAAGTTTGGATAATCACCCTAAACTACAAAGTTTAGATATCAAATATAAAAGTTTGGAAGTGGAACGACTTCTAAAGCGTAATAATCTGCTACCACAAATAAAATTGACTTATAATTTTTTAAACGATAACTCCGTAGTTTTAGGGGCTTTTAATACTGCTAATTACAAAGCAGGTATTCGACTAAGTTTCCCAATATTTTTAAGGCAAGAAAGAGCTGAACTTAATTTAACCAACCTCAAATTGCAGTCCGTAAATTTTGATCGAAAAGTAATTACTTTGGAGTTGCGAAACAAATTAAACTCTATAAGACAACAAATAAAATCTTATCAAAGGCAAATCAATATTTCAGAACGTATTGTAGATGATTTTATACAACTTTTTAAAGGCGAACAACGGAAATTTGATATTGGCGAAAGTTCACTTTTTTTGGTTATTTCTAGGGAATCACAACTTCTCTCTAGTCAATTAAAACTTATTGATTTAAATTATAAAATATTGGATGCAAAAGGGCGATTGTTTAACGTTTCTGCTTATGACTTGAATTAATTAAAAAATTGTACGATTATTGTACGATTGAGCAAAATATGATACAAATTTATACAAACTAAATCAAAACAGAAAATTTTATTATTTTCTGTAAAGTATTGTTTTTAAAGCGATAAAGTAATTTTTTTAGTGAGTAGAAGGAATTATGTTTTTGTGTTATGGTACTTCCACCTTGAGTACATATACATCAAAAGCAAGCGTTTTATTTACGCTTGCTTTTTTGTTTTTTTTGGTTTTGATTTTTAATGAAGGAGATCTCAAACAGAAAATAAGTAACAAAAAAAGACCTCCTTTATGGAGGCCTTTTAAAATTAAATTGGGTTGGTTAAACCTTATTTTACGACTAATTTCTTAGTAGCAGAACTTGAACCTTGAGTCATTTTCACGAAATACATTCCAGGGTTTAAGCTCGAAATATTAAGTTGAGACTGTACAGCGTTTGCACGCAATACTTGTTTCCCTAACATATCATACACTGCAACATCTAAAGCTACGTTTGAAGCTGAAGAAAAGTTTACAACTCCTTTCGCTGGATTAGGATACATTTTTACTGAATTTGTTGCGAAATCTTCTACGCTAGCAGTTGGTGTATTCCAGAAAAATAAATTATCTAAATAAACTGTTCCGTTTCCTACTGTCTTAAACTGATTAACACCTGTTAAATCGGTTACTGTGTAATGAGCCAATGGAATATCTACGCTTACCCACTCACCTGTAGTAATTCCAATTGTACCAGCAATATCATATGTATTCTCTCCTGTACCATCCTTTATTACAAAAAACTCAAGGGCTGTTGCATCATTCGTATAGTAATCTAAATGTACATAATCCATTGAAGAAACGTCGGTTGCATCGTATAACATACCTTGATAATTCAAATTGGAATACTTTAGCGTATTATTATTACTAGCTCCAAGCTGAACTTCAGTAACTTGAGTAGCCTGACCCCATCCTGGATTGTTATTTGTCAGAATATTTGTTGAAAATGTATCACTATATACAGATACTACGTCAGCTTCCAATTGTGTTGGTGCTGGTGCATCAACAGCTGGAATATTCGCTGTAAAGCTTACTGTTATTGTTGCTGTTGTTGTTCCGTCAGCTGATGTTACTACTACTATTCCTGATCCAGGAACACTTGTAGCATCGGTTACGTCTACTGTTGCATTTGAGTCTGTTGACACTGCTGCAATTGATGGAGCAGTAGTTGTTCCTTGTACTAAATCAACAGTATAGCTTGTAGCCCCTGCTGCAAAACCTGCTATAGTAGTACCATCTATTGTTAGATCACTTAAAGTAACATCTGTTCCTGAAGCTGTTGGCTCTTTCCAAAGATACATATTGTCATACCAAGCAAGATTGTGAAGATTGGATGTTACAGCAAATTGATTAAGCGCTTCATAGTCAGAAAGATCTACTACAACATCTACTGAGTTCCATTGACCTGCTACTAGAGCTGGTGAAGATCCTGAGTTAAAGTTTACCTCTTTGAAAGCACCTGAGCTCGTTTCTACGAATTTTAAATTAAAAACCTTTCCAATCATATCTGTTTCGGCAGCAATATATAGATCAAAATGCAAGTTAGTGAACGATGTAGCGTCAATTGCTGTAAATTCAATACCTTGACAAGAGACTGTATTCCATGCCATGACAGCATTAGCTTCAACACTAATTTCTGTGACTGAGTTAGCACCACACCATCCAGCATCAAAATTAGTTAATCCAGTTGCGGAATAAGCATCACTGTAAAAAGAAATAACATCACTTGCTTCTCTTGCAGGAGGTGTTGGTGCAGCTGTACTAGGTGGAGTAATCGTAGATTCAGCTGCAGCAACTCCAACAATATTATCAACATAGATTACTCTATTTACAGCTGGAGATAAAAAGGTGTTAGTTGTGGTATCCCAAAGATAATGTATTGCAAAAGCGGCGTAAACTCCGTTTGCTGTAGTTGTATTATCTAACCCTTCGTTAAAGGTTACTGTAATTGTTTCCCATCCTGTACCTCCGTGGGTAGCTGTGGATACTGAATTTGGAGCGCCAGCAACACCACCTTGAGCCTTAGGAGCAAAAGTAAGTGGAGTTGTAGAATAGGCATCTATTGTGATTGTTTTATCAATTGTTAAATCTAAGTTCTTAAGTAAGGCAACGTTAGTACCTTGCCAAACATCGCCTCCAGTAGATGTTAGCTTTGCCACTTGACCTCTGGTACCTCCTGTTTCAGGATCTGGAACTAACTCAGCAGTTGCTCCCCCAAAAGGACCAAAAACAGATCCAGCGGCTTCGAAATCTTGAATAGTTTCTTGTGAAAACCCAATTGACGTAATCAATAGAGAAAACAATAAAGTAATTTTTTTCATGTTTAATTATTTTAAAAGTTTAAAGTAAATCCAAATATAGTTTAAACTTATTGTAAAATATTTAAACGAAGCAATACAAAATACATACACTCGCAATTATACTAGCTATTCATAGCAGTATTGATAATTTTAACCTGAAAAAAATATTGGTTTGATAATCCTAAATTTTTGTTAAATAGATTTAAAAAAATAAAATGTATAGGATTTGTATAGTTACTAATGTTTAATGTTGTGTTTCATTTTATAAACATTTAATAGCCAAAACACTGTAAACATACCAAATTGCCAAAATAAAAGGTAAATACGTATGACAATACAAAAGAATCACTGTAACGGTAAGACACTATGGAAACGAACAGATTCATAATGACGCATACCTATACAATGAGGATTCTTGATGACTCCTCATGTAAACCAAAAAAAAGAAGCTTCCATTGCTGAAAGCTTCTTTGAAATTAAAAAATGGCTGGTTAGTACCTTAATTCACAAGCAATTTTTTTGTGACTGATTTTGCACCTTGATTCATTTTTACAAAATACATTCCAGGGTTTAAACTCGAAATATTAAGTTGAGACTGTACAGCGTTTGCACGTAATACTTGTTTCCCTAACATATCATACACTGCAACATCTAAAGCTACGTTTGAAGCTGAAGAAAAGTTTACAACTCCTTTCGCTGGGTTTGGATACATTTTTATAGCGTTAGCTGAAATATCTTCTAAGCCAGCGGTAGCAGCTTTCCAAAGATACATATTGTCATACCAAGCAAGATTGTGAAGATTGGATGTTACAGCAAATTGATTAAGCGCTTCATAGTCAGAAAGATCTACTACAACA
>Ga0209654_1000747_pt1 | contig 30007 bp, 25 predicted proteins | sample SaaInl1SG_22_DNA_FD_184646 | JGI IMG/M metagenome (GOLD analysis project Ga0209654, IMG submission 184646) | Marine microbial communities from expanding oxygen minimum zones in the Saanich Inlet - ESP_161SG_22_DNA (SPAdes) (version 2) | ecosystem: Environmental > Aquatic > Marine > Intertidal... | reverse complement strand
TATATGTTCCTAATCCCGATGCCATAAACGAGACATCAGTACTTACAGTATCATTGTTATAGATCCACTCTACAGAATATGCATTGGAATTTAATACTGTTGCCTCCAATAAATATCCACATTGGGACAACAACAGATTGAAATCACCCAAAGCCTTTTCGCTTTCATATGCACCAGCATCTGGATTAGATCCTGCAGGATCTGGTCTAGTCACACCAGCCAAATCAGTCGTAGGCGGCGTATACGTATTTGATCCAATTACAATTGGCAGTCTCGAAGCAATTCCGATAGCAGGTGAATTATCTTTTAATGTACCGTCAGTATCTAATTGAGGATCAGCAAAAACATTGGAATTATCTACATCCCAATTCAACTTTGTAGGGTATGAAGCACCCTGCACAGTGTCTTTAGATAAAACTGAATTTCTCGCAATTATGCTATTTGTGGTAGACGTATTATTTCTAATCATTTTCTGACTAGAAGATGGTGTCCCTAAGACACTGTTAATTAACTGAATAGTATTGTTGTTTCCTCCAATGCCGAGAAGGCCTCTATTCGAACTTGTGCTAAGATTGTTTACAATTGTTGAGTTCATAAATGTTACTGTCGAGTAACTATCATGTACATCTACAACTCCCCAATCTCCGGCATAGTTGTCTACAAAGAGGTTGTTTTCAAAATATGCAGTTGAATAGCTTTGTACCCTAACTACAGATTCCCATCCGTAATTACCTTCCCACGTACAATTCAAAAACTGAGCGCTCGAACTCGAATAAATAAATGCCGTTTTACGCGATTGGTCACTCTGGGATCCATTATTCTTGAAAACGACGTGGTCGAATACAGGGTGACTGTTATATCTAACATTCATTACCTGTGCCTCTTGCGCGTTATTACTCGGACTATTATCACGAATGACAAGATCTCTAAATGTTAGATTTGCACCACTTTGAAGTCTAAGAACTGAGGACTCCCAATTCGAGCCTGCCTGCTGACCGGTAAGGGTAAATCCTTGAATAGTCGTTGTGCTACTGCCTTGAATATCTATTAAGAATTCATCACCGTCAGCATCAATCACTGTATTTGCAATTGCACTTGAGTCTCCTAAACGAACTAAATCCGAGGCTATATAAATCGACTTATAAACACCACTTGAAACTTCAAAATCTAATTGGCCCTCTTCGTATACGCCAGGGAGAACATAAATTTTGTCTCCATCTGAGGCCTCATTAATAGCTTTTTGAATGGTTAAATATGGAGTCGAAAGTGAACCGTCTCCAGTTGTATTACTTGCGGTTGTACCGTCAGAGTTTGTTTTTGCCACATAAATAGGCTCATAAACTTGGTAGTTTTCCTGAACTGAACAGCCTTGATCTGTGACTACAACAAAATAATCACCTGCTGTAGTTACGGTTAATGCAGAAGATGTAGAATTATCCGACCATAAGTAAGTGGCGGTACTAGGAGCTCCGGTAACACTTAAAGTGGTACTTGAAACGGAACCACCTAAATCTGCACCGTTACTTGAAGAAAAAACAAAATCTGGTGAAGTATTCAGCTGAACCTGAATGGTATCTGAAGTTAAAATACAGTTTATATCATTGTCGTATGCGACACTATAGAAACTACCATCTGTAGAAATCCATGGTTCTTCCTCAGATGTTAAGTATGTGCCCGTAGAAGTGAACCAAGCAATTGAATCGTAAGAAGTTGTAGTTTTTAACTGAACGCTATCACACTCTGCTAAAGCATTACCATCTATATACGCAGGGATAGCTAAGAGATAATTATAACAGCTTCCCTCTCCAACATCATTAAAATATCCTTGGCGTATTGTGATCGCATTTTCGCCCGTTCCGCCATTTGGCTCTCCCTGCATCCAGCCTGTTGGTTGGTAGTCAAATGGTGTACCATCAGAAAACACCCATGTTCCTTCGTTAGATATATCATTAAGGCCACAATAGTAATTTGAACCTCCTGTTATTGAAAGTAGATCATTGTATTCTTGTTGACTATGAAAACTCGCGAGATCTCCCCCCAAAGCTACTGCTGACGCTCGTGCAGAAGTCCAGTCGTTACAAGAATTACTTTTATAAATATGATTGCCGGCAACAATGCCTCCGTAAGTAAAACCAGCAATAGCAGTACCGGAAGCTGTCGTTCCCTGCGCATTTTCAGCACTCGCCGGCTCATAAACTACATTAGGTCGGTCTATCATCAAGAATTGCTGAGATACTTCAGTAGCACATCCGAAAGTATCTACCTCCGTAACTGTAATCGTACCATTTTCTTTGATATAAGAACTAGTAGCCAATGTGCCATTTGACCATATGTAAGAGTTCAAATTATCTGTTCCAGTCAATGTTGCTTGTACAGAATCCCCGAAACAAAAGCTAGTGTCCAAGGCTGTTAAAGCCATATTACTTTCCGGTAAGATTAGCGAGACAGTATCGGAAGCTGAACATCCCAAATTATTATGGGTAACCTCAACCCAATAATTCCCGGAAACAGAAATAGGAAGGGACGATGAGGTCGAACCTCCAGACCACAAATAACTAAGTAATCCGCTTGAAACCCCTTGATTTCCAGAATTATTACCTATTGAAGTTGAGGAATTTATTGAACCTGAATTATCACAAAAAACAACCAAATCATTATATTGTTTTTGAGCTGTTTTAAATCTAATATTTGGAAGATAGTTTGACGTTTTTGTCAAGCTTAATAGGCCATTTGAAGAGGCCAGGTTTATTGCTACAGAGTTTGTAGTAAATCTACTTCTAACGTTTGATCTCAATTCATGTTTAAAAGTATGATCCTCTTCGTTTAATACTGAAGTAGATGAATGTTGATAGCTTATTTCAACTACGATATTACTACTTCCATCCCAAACTAAATTCTGATTGAAATTGAATTCTTGCCAACCCAATGAATACTCCCAATTATATAAATAGTTATCATAGAAAACTTCTGTTGGTGTTCCTGTTTCCCAACCTGTTGATAGGTCATTGCTAGATGTAGGTATTATGCTAATCTTGAAATTTCGGATGTACGAATTCCCGTCATAATTAGATGTTAGTGAAGATATTTCAAACCCAATAGATTTCATTGGAGCGCCAGAATAAAGACCAGCCTCATTCAACTCATCAGAAGTAATTAAAAACTGTTTTAAAACTTTGTCAGTTGTGTAATATCCAAAGACACCAACAGGCTGATTAACCATTGGAGTGGTAGGGTTGGTAGTTGTACCATCGGATACAGATGTATATCTATTTTGCTGATTAGAAGCGCTTAAAGAAACAGATAGTGTATTGTAAGTAGGCGAAAGGTCATTGGATCCTACTAAATTTCCTTGAGAGTCGTATTCGTAACATCGATACGTTCCGCCTTCATAGCCATATGCAGTAGAATTTTGAGAAATTATAGCACCCGTAGCTTGACCAAAAGGAATAAACTCCCATCTGAAATCAGTATTTCCAGTAAGAGAAAGGGCTAACATCTCCACTGTATCTCCCGAACATACGTTTATAGAGTTATCGTTTGCAGCAGGGAAATAAACATAGGGCGAGGACTGCCCAAAAACGGAGGTAGCAAGCGCAATAAAAGCCCCTGTGAGAAGGAGCTTTATTGTGGTGGTTGGTTTGGTTTCCATAAACTATTCTGTGTAATGAGTTATTCTTCGATGATAATATCTGCTTCAATCAAGCGCTCTCCGCCTTTGAGCTGCACCGAGTACACGCCTGAAGGGAGGTCGTTTTGATGTAATTCATAGGATGTAGCTGAGATGCTTGGCTCGTAAAGAACCACTCTTCCGAGTGCATCGTAAACTCTTAATTCATAAGGATCAAGGTCTGGGTTTGACCATACCACTCTGGTTTGACCTTTGAATGGGTTTGGATATACAATCACGTTGTCCGTCAATGCGAAGTCAACCGTGTTAGATTTCGTTGATCCGTAATTGTCTGTTTCTGAATTTTTCCCAACGGTCGGGTTACAGATGAATGGGTTGACTACTACAATCTGGTAGAACAAGAGGCCGACTGGGGCATTGAGATCAGTGTAGGTAAAGTTTGCGGCCGAGACTTCGTCAATCTTAAACATTTGCTTAGGCGACGAACCTCTCCATATTTCATAGGTAACCACTGGAATACCTTCGTAGCCATCCCAAATCAAGTTCACTTCTCCATTAATACCCTCATTAATAGTAAGGTGCATGGTTTCATGAATATCACTTATTTCACTTTCGTTGCCACAGCTATCAATTACTGAGATAGCATATCGCGAAGAGGTTACTCCTGCATTTGAATTGACATCACTGTAAACTGAAAGAACACCGGATGCATCATGTACCGCCAGTAGGTCCATTAGACCTGTGGTTGGGTTTTCTTTATAGATGCCGTATTGGTAGGTGCGCTCGCCCGTGGTTTTGTTCCAAATAATTTGATTGTGGTTGGCTGAATCGACTGTAACAATACAGATTGAATCGAGCTGGTAAGGCTTCCACACTTCTAAGGTGATGGTGTCTGAGGTAGCGAAACATCCGTTAGTGTCCATAACCTCAACCCAGAATGTACCGTTATCTACAGCGTATACTGAATCTTCAGTGTTTCCGTTGTTCCAAGAATAGGTATCGAAGTAATCCCAGGTTGTGATTGTGTTGCTTTCACCTAAACAGAATGAGGTGTCGTTTGACAAGAATAAATCTGCCACCGGATTAGGGAAAATCTCAACATTTACTGTGTTCGAATAGTATGCACACCCATTAGCATCTACCCCTGTATACCAGGCAGAGGCTGTTGTGTCTGTTGAGACATAAGAAGAGGTTTGGCCACTGTTCCAAAGGATACTTGAATAATTCCCTACAGATGCTATAACTACTGAATCTAGATCACATGTTGCCGCGTCACCCACGGTAATAGCGACTGCGGTTCTTTCAAAGTCATCTATAATGTGTAACCTCGTGCCCGTTGCAATCCACAATTGATCGTTCAAATATTCAACATCATTGATGACGGTGGATGAGATTGGCGAGTTGCTACTATTATATGTATAAAGAGAATCGTTTTTGGCATCAAAACGGTACACATTGGAACCTGCAGTGAAGTAAACAACGCTGTCCGTACCAGCTGTAATATCATTGATGTTTCCTGTTACAGCAGCACTTGAGTAGTTCGTAATAGTTCCGGTTGTGGCATCCATAGAGGCGATTCCATTAGAACCGGCCTTATAGCCCATCCAAAGTGTACCTGAAAAATTATCGTAAGTCAGTGATTTTACCTTGTTGGCGGCTAAACCAGAGGATGTTTGGTATAAAGTGAAGGTAGAACCGTCAAAAATGCTCAATCCTGATTCTGTCGCAATGGCTAGATCACCATTGGCCATCAATTCAAAATCGTGGTGAGTATTTGAAGCTAGGCCCGATGTGTTGGCACTTTTATATTCAGTTGCCGAAGATCCATCGTAATAAACAACCCCAGAAGAAAAGGTGTTGGAGACTACAAAAGTAGAATCGGTCAAACCTTGACCTATGAAGCTAGTCGACGGAAGTCCATTTGATCCATTTGAGTAATTGACCCAGTTGCTGCCGTCCCATTTAGAAATTCCTGAACCCGTTACAGCCCATACGTTGTTTGATGCGTCCACACTTAAATCGCGAATGCTGTTGTTTGGGAGATTGGTATTTGATGTGCTTAACTGTGCTATACCCGAAACACCTCTTTGATAGATGCCTGCGCTAAAGCCGGTGAACATGTCGGTGCCGTCTCCAACCATGTGCAATGGTTGATTAGTTGGCATACCAGTATTTTCTCTTTCGTAGTTGTCAAAAGAAGCGCCGTTATAAATATGTAAACCGTTGTTATTACCTGACGCATGATTGTTCGAGACCATGTATAATGAAGAATCGATGGTGGAATAGATAACCGCCGCCAAAAGATTCTCCGCTAAACCGTTTCCTGCATACAAATGTGCAACGGTACCAGAGTTGTCAATTGAAGTTAATCCATAAGCAGTGGCTATATACAATGTGCCATTTGGGTCTTGATGAAAGTCTCTGATGTCATTTGAGGCCAATCCGATTGTATTAGCAACAGTATACTTTGTCCATGAAGAACCGTCATATTCTGAAATGCCCACTTGGGTTCCAACCCACCAATGTCCATCTTGTGTTTGGTAAATAGATTGAATGTTATCATTGATAAGGCCGTTCGAAGTGCTCTGCTTGGTGTAAGTGGTTACTGAATAGTTGCCCAATTGGCCAGTAACATGGGAAAGACCTTGATCTGTGGCTACAAGCATAGTACTGTCCGCCAATGAAATGACAGCACTCACCTTATTCGACGGTAATGTTGTTGCGTTTATGTAGGACCAATTCAATCCCGTCTTAACCGAAATCCCTTGCTCTGTTCCAACCCAAAGGTTTCCATAAGGATCCTCAGCAATGGCATGCACCGAATCTCCAACTAAACCAGTCAAACCGCTAACATATACCTGAGCGGTTGTAGCCGGCGTTATTTGAGTATAGCCGCCATCGGTTCCAATGTAGAGCCCGCTGGGTAAAACTTCAATGGTGTTGATTCTCTTGTTTGAAAGTGGGAACTCTTGATCACTTAGAAATCTAAACGTCGTTCCATTATACTGAATCAAGCCATTATTCGTTCCTAATAGAAAGTTCGCCGTATCTAATTGTTTAATATCGTTAAACGCTGAAGACGGTATTCCACTATTCTGAGTGGATAAATTTGTCCAACAATTAGACTGTGCAGATAAAGAGAATGATCCACAGAAGAGTGCAAAAAGAGCGAGCTTTCTCATGTTACATTGGTTTGTCTAAAAATATCTCAAAATGAGAAGAATAGAGTGTAACGATTGAGACTAATAATTGAGATTTATTAAGCTGTTTTGAATTTTAATAATGCTTTTTGATTCAATTTGATACAAACAAAAATCTGCTGACTACATTTTATTAACCCTTCTTATGTGCCCACAATGAAAATGTCTCAAATGAGACTTTTTACGGTTCGGTGTTAGAGCGCTTTTGAAAAAATCTAACTTCGAAGTATCAATAAATCTAGGCGTACTTGTTGTGTGTACCGCGCTGAAGATTAAAAATGAGCCCTGTTCTAGTTCAAGAGCAGGGCTTACTTTTTACGTTAAAGTTTAGACTATGATTTAAAGCTGTAGGCCTTCATGTCCTTGACTTCAATCTCGTCGTACTTCGGCCACTTCACGCCAGTACTTTCAGCGTTTATAAGCTTTTCAGACATCAATACGTGACCAGGTGAACAAGCCGATTCTAACTTCTTCGCTCTGCGGAATACCTCGCCCCACATATCGAATACTAGAGAAGTGTTGCCTAAAAGACCTGAATCTACCATACCGATGTCTATACCTATGCGCAGTGACATCGCCATGTTGTAACGCTTCAGCTCGCTGTTGATAGACGCTGTTGTTTTTTGCATGGCCAGTGCTGCATTCAAAGCTTGGCGTGGGCTCACGTAATCTTGGTTCATGCCGCCAATAGCAATGAAGGAGTCGCCATCCGTCTTGAGTTTTTCTAGGCCGTAGTGGGCGCAATCAGATTCGAATCGGTCAAAGAACTCCTTTAAATTCTGGATCAATTCCTCGATGGGAACCTTCTTCGCAAAAGCCGAGAAACCTTGAAAGTTAGCTTCCAGCACTATGATTTCTTGGTGCTGCTCACTGTTTACAACACCGCCTTCCTGTATGATTTTGTGGTATTTATCTGGCAGCATGTTGTTGAGCAACTGACGCTCTCGTTCTTGCAGCTGCTGTGATTCTTCGATTATTTTCTTTCTCCGCTTACGCAACAATAAAGAGCGGTACAGACCTACCAAAGAAATGATTAATAATACCGCATACCCAATGAGCCATTTTCGACCCGTTTGTATCTGTTCTAAGGCTGCCACTTGGGTCTCTTCAGTTTCGTCGAGACGGTCAAGTCCAATCCCTATGATCAATTCTTTTAAAGGACCTTCTGTCGGCTGCTCTTTGGCACTAGACGATAAAAGCTGCTTTTTGTAGACTCTATTAATGTTCAATATCTGCTTGAGTGCATAGCTTATTGAATCTGGCTGAACCAGTGCGTAGTAGCGCTCTAGAAGCTTATATGCCTCTCCCTGCTTCATATATTCCCCCTCAGTAAACCTAATCTGTTTTTCAAGAATTCTTCGAACCTCCTTTTCATTTTCTGAAGTGCGCTGAAGGATCATATCTCCAAATTTTTCGGGGTCGTAGCGATCGGGCCTTTTCCAATAAGTCATGGTGAACTCTGCCTTAGCCACCTCTATACTGTGATAGAATTGGTCGTATTGCAAGAGCTGAGTCTCTTCCTTTACCCGCTTGTAGGCCGCTAAAAATTTATCTTCTCCCCCCTCTATCTCCATATATGCGGTCATGGAATTAAAGAGCGGCATCCAGTTAGAGCCTCCCACTTCATCGTATTTAACGATAGCACTGTCGTAGGCCATTGCGGCCTCCTCATAGCGCTCGAGCATGTTGTAGGTATTTCCTAGCTGATTAAAAACGGCAGCACGAAGGCGGCCTGTTGCCTGATCTAAAGAAGATTTCGCAAGACTAAGGCTTTGCTCAAATTCGCCCAGTTTATAGAGTATAAGCGCCGTGCGCTCCTGAACGCTACCTTCAAACCCACCAAGGTCGTGGGCTTCGTCAATCCTGTAGGCATTCAGCAAATAGATTGCTGCTGTATCAAACTTATCGCTAAAGATGTACGTGTTTCCAATCTGGTAATTAGCGAAGAACTTTAACGCAGCACTATCTTCGGGGGCATATACCTCGATATCTTTGAGGACAGAGATGTAACGCTTAAAGTCATAGCGCTTGTCCCAAATTTTATAAGCTAGCCTACTGGCATAGCTCTTCGCCGCACCACTAACTTCTGAGGCCATAAGGCTGTCTAGGAGCGTGGCCACCTCAGCGCGTATTTTTATTTGCTCCTGAGCAGATTGAGCATTTCTAAAAGACCCATTGACAGCGACATTAATCGTATCAAACCAATGGCCAGTTCCATACCCGTTAATCTCAAAGGGGGTGGTCTGGGAAAAAATTGGACCGGAAAGCATTAAAAATAGTCCCGCTAGAAGATTTCTAAATTTCATCATACGGTAAACATTTCTAGTGTTTGACCTTCCTTGATTTCAACCTCTCCAAGGTCTTCCACTGTATACTTCGATTTATTCAAAGATCGCATGACATACTTACTCATGTTGATCTTACCTGGCATTGCATATTGCACATTCCGGTAGGCTATGTTCACGTCCTGTCCCCAGATATCAAACCTTACCTTTTCTGTGCCTATAAGTCCAGAGATTACATCTCCATAACTAATGCCTATTCTGATAGACATCTGAGAATCTTTAACATACCTTAAAGATTCACGCAATTTCACCGCACACTGCATGGTTGCTTCTACTTGCTGTACCGGCGTCAAACGGCCCTTTTTACAGACTGCCAAGATCTGCTGGCCGGAGGTCTTGATTTTCTGCAAACCATACTCTTTGAAAAGGTTTTCGGCAACTTGGAAAATATGATCAATCACTTCAAGACGATGCTGAGGACCATTATAAGCACTCAATTCGTCCAATTCGATAAACATAATAACACATTCCTTCCACATCACTGGATCTACCTTCTCATTGTGGAGCAAATGATCAACTTGTGACTCTGGAATGAGTCGGGAGAGCATGGATTTCAGCTTATCTTCTTGTTTCTTGTGCGCTCGTATTTGGTTCATCTCCCTAGATTTCATGAAGAAGAAGGTCAACGAGATGATCACGCAAATAATCACTAGACCTAGAAGTATGTTTTGACTCCTCCTTATCGAGGCCCTATTAGCTTCTGTTGCTTGCAGACTTTGGTCAGAATCTGAAATGATTGAAAAGAGCTTGTTTTGAACTTCGGGCTTCTCCTCTAGTAGAAGTGTGATCGAATCTTGCGACAGCTTGATTTGATAGCTCAGTCTTTCTAATTCAGAGGAATCGCCGCCACTTGGATTTTGAGCAGATATTGTACTTGAAATTATGGCGACAAGCAGTATTAAAACACCCTTATGTATTCGCTTACAGCGCATAATGTAGCTACGTTTATGGAGGGTTGGCTCACGAAAATAGGTTTTTTATTGAAGAAATGTCCCTACAACAACCGAATATAGATTTCATGGAAGAGCGCTTTATGCGTCTCTAATCTGTTAAGCCAAGAGTAGAAAAAACAACACAGATGCACTCTTCGATCAATTCGGCTGGAACTATGATCAAAACATGATTGAAAACCAAGGAAAAATACCGATCTTAACCATATCCAATTAAACCTTTTTTATGAAAACTTTAGTCCTCACTGACTTCAGCCACACCTCTAAGCGCGCCCTTGAATATACCCTAGACCTGTTAGTCACAGAAGGAGAACAAACCATTACCCTAGCTCATGTGGTTGGGAAACCTGCTGATGCCGCCAAAGCCATGGAAAACTTTATCCCTTTTTTAGATGGTATTGCGAACCCAAGCAACGTCTCTATCAATAAAGAAATCATCCATGGTGATCTCTATGATGCTACCGGAGCATATTCGAAAAAAGAAAGATTTGAGCTTATCGTTTTTGGTACCCACGGTGCTCGCGGGCTTCAAAAAGTTGTAGGCTCTCACGCTGTAAAACTCATCCAACACACTAACTGTCCCGTCATTGTCGTTCAGGATGAAATCCGAAGAGATCCTGACGGTATTAAGCAGATTGCATTGCCCTTAACGCTCGCTGTAGAGGACAAGAAAATGCTGAATTATGTAAGTCGTATTGCCAAGCTCATGGGAGCTATGATTGAAATCATCTACCACGAGAAAACTGATGAATTTCTAGCTGCCACGATGAAGCGCAATTTGAGTTTTACCAAGAGCTTCCTAGATAAAGCAGGCATTGATTATGACTTAAACACTGTTGCAGCCAAGAGCAATTTCGACGAGGAAGTTGTCGCTATTGCCGCAGAGAAATCTTGTGATCTCATCGCGACCATTAACCACCATGAAGACGGTATCAAAAATCTCTTCGGTTGGAGCTTTGATCAAAACATGATTGAAAACAATGCGCATATTCCCGTCCTGACTATTGACGCTCAGCCAGCAGGGGATGTGAAAGATATTTTCAGCACCACGATGTAAGCCTGAAAAATTTTTATGACTAAAAAAAAGCCGCCCGAGGGCGGCTTTTTTCATGCTCAAACTTTTCTCGTGTTATACGAGCTTGATATCGACACTCACGAGGTTTTTGAAGTCCTCTAGACGTGCGTTAATTTCTTCTGTGGTAAGATCTGCAATGCGCTCTGTACCGAACTTTTCTACAGTAAAGCTTGCCATAGCTGAGCCCCAGATTACCGCGCGCTTCATGTTCTCAAAGCTGATGTCGTCGGTCTTTGCAAGGTAACCAATGAAACCTCCTGCGAAGGTATCTCCAGCACCTGTTGGATCGAACACCTCTTCTAGTGGCAAAGCCGGAGCGCTAAACACCTTGTCCTCGTGGAACAACAATGCACCGTGCTCACCCTTCTTGATGATGAGGAATTTTGGCCCCATAGTCATGATCTTCTTAGCCGCTTTGACAAGGCTGTATTCGCCTGACATCTGACGCGCTTCTTCATCATTGATGGTCAACACATCCACACCTTTCAATGCTTCAACGAGGTCGTCCCAGCAATTGTCCATCCAGAAGTTCATCGTATCTAGTACAACGAGCTTTGGACGTTGTGGTAATTGGTCCAAAACCTGCTGCTGGATAGAAGGCATAAGATTGCCAAGCATCAAGTATTTCGCGTCCTTATATGCCTCAGGAACAATAGGGTTGAAATCTGCCAATACGTTGAGCTGAGTGTCTAATGTATCACGCGTATTCATGTCCATGTGGTACTTGCCGCTCCAAAAGAAGGTCTTCCCGTCCTGGATAATTTGAACGCCTTCGAGATCTGCACCCTTTGACTTCAAAAGGTCGAGGTGTTGTTGTTCGAAATCGGCGCCAACTACAGAAACGACGTTGCTTTTTTCAACGTGGTAGCTTGCTGATAATGCGATGTAAGTGGCAGCTCCTCCTAGGATGCGGTCAGTTTTTCCAAATGGTGTTTCCAAGGCGTCATAGGCCATGGTTCCGACAGTTAATAAGCTCATCTTGTGGGTTATTTGATGTGGCAAATTTACGGCTTGGTTTAGAGAATAGGGACCAATTCAAAAACAATTGCCCAACTTCTTTAGTTAAGTATAAAATCTTAACACGCTATGAGGAAGTTCATTACCCTATTATCTATCACATTCTCCTTAGTTGCATTCGGGCAAAGCACGGTCGAAATTCCATCCGGCGGCCGCGTACAAATAGGTTACCCTGATCAGGAGGACCTTGCGATTGAGTTGAGAAACAAGAGCGGTAAAGCCCTCGAAGTGGCCACCGTAAACAAGGTGAGTGGGGAGAAAATCAGCGGATTCGGACTAGGCCCTATGGGCAAGGCTACGGTGGCTGTAGCAGAACTAGGCCTCTTAGAAATTAGCAACCCGTCATCGAAAGACGTGAGCATTGGTTACTCAATAACGGAGGCTAAGCCCGTTATAGTTGCAAAAGAAGATGTTTATATCAATTTCACCTTAAGGAATGAAACCATGAAAAGTATTCCCTTAATCATTCCCGGTGTGATGAACCCGAACCTCAGCCCGAAATCAAATTCTGGGGTGAGCCTAAAAATTGGACAAGAAGTAAAATATAGAAAAGGCGGCCGAACGCGCGTTTTATTCGTTGTAAATGAAAGTATCAGCGAAGGCGATGTAGTTATGGTAGGCGAACTCCTAGCTCAAGTTAACGATTAGTAATTAGTAGATTTTTTAGACTTAAGCTGGCTGGTGTGGAGAACTTTTAGTTTTCCACACTTTTTGTTTTCCACCTATTGGCTTCGGAACCTTTGGGTATGAAACATTACTCCCACCTCCAATCTGTGCTCGAAAATGAGCGCTCGTTTATTCAATTTCTTGTGCGCTTTATGTTAACCTATATCGCACTCATCGCCTTATATAAACTCTACTTAGAATACACCGTTTACACCCACACACTAGATTGGGTAACCTATAGTGTGAGCGAATTTTCCTTCTACCTCGCCAAAGGGCTAGGTGTGGCAGATTGTACGTTTTCCTGCTTTATAGAAGGTTGCTATGTGGGCCGAGAAGGCAAGCTCATCCATGTTGTAGAAGGCTGCAACGGTTTCAGGCTTGCTATTGCCTATGGCGCTTTTATCGCTGGCTTTTCCGGGTTCAATTTTAAAACCCTTCTCCAAATCCTCGCAGGTCTCTGCATCATTCAAGCCTTTAACATCTTTCGTATAGGCGTGCTCATTGCCCTGCGAGATTTCGGAGGCGATGCCTATTTCTATTTCATCAAATACCTCTTCGGCGCACTGATCTATGCCTCCATTTTTACCCTTTGGTCGCTTCAACCATCCTTCAATAAATGGCTGCACTCATGAAAAAAATAGATCTCTACCTGTGGATTACAGCCTACATGCTGCTCTCCGTACCCTTCAACCTATTTCGTCACACCTACGATCTTGAAATTTCAGAGATGCCTCTACTCTATGGAATTATGGCCCTGATCAAAATCTTTCTGTGCCTGTATTTCTTAGAAAAAGTAGAGATGAATAACACCAGAAAGGCACTTGTATTGGTTAGCTCAATCGCCCTAAGAGTCTTATTTGGCGCACCTTGGCTAGCACTTTGTATAGGAGGAGCAATTTTTCAAGCCTCCCACACAAAAAAACTTTCTTAAGTATTGTGGAGAATTCAGGATTGCCGTATTATTGCAGCCCAATTCGAAAGAAGCGGAACAAATATTCCTCCTTAGCTCAGTTGGTTAGAGCATCTGACTGTTAATCAGAGGGTCCTTGGTTCGAGCCCAAGAGGAGGAGCAACAGAAAAAGCCGCAGATTTATTTCTTGCGGCTTTTTTGTTTTTACAATCTATGGTTCAATGCTTAATTGTGATTCCAATTGAGGGCCAGCTCGTGTAATAGTGTTCAATAGGTGCCCCTGCTGACGGTAAAAACCATTCGCGGACGAATGAAAGTTCCAATTCAGGACGTAATGACCAACCGTTCGAGCTGAATGATTTCCCTAAACCAAGACCTAAAGCGAGTGGATCAGAAAGTGCGTTATACTCGTCTGAATTCAACACAATCAACAATGGGTAAATATCAACGGTATTTGTTCCTATAGACCATTGATTCACATATTTAATCGCCCCGTAAAAGGAATGTAATCCCGGCTCATCAACCCAAGTGCCTGGTGTTAGCTTAAAATTGTAGGGAAGGGTGAATTCCAGCGTTGCATTTTCTTGAAGTTGATAAGAAACTACCGGTGAAATGAAGTCGTTTTTCGCGTTAACCCCCAAGTCTAATCGCTCTAACACTTGGGCTTTAGCGCACATACAGACTAAAAACATAACCACAATCAGTGCAGATCGCGAAATACAAGCTCCTTTCATTTCGATTTGACTTTAACCATAACTGAATTTACATAAAATTCAATCTTCAAACACGGCCCTTGGCTGCATCTTTGAATAATAGGGGGAGCAACTTATAATGATAAAACGGTTATACTATTATAGTGTGGCCGTTTTTTTTGCTAGATAAAATTTTGTAAACAAGACTTGACATTTATAGTAGATGGTTTATATTTGTCAAATAAACTTTACAAAAATGAACGAAGAAAGAAAAAAACATCTGCTAAACTTAGGACTATGGACATGGTCATGGCTTGCCACTTTGGCAATTGCCACATTTGGACCAAAATTTATTTGGGATGACCATACCGGACTAACAACCTTTGCAATACTTACAAACCTTGTTAATGGTGTTCTTATGATCTTGGCAAATAGAAAGTTATTTAACCATTATGATGAATTGGAGCGGAAGATTCATTTGGAGTCTTTAGCATTAACGCTTGGGCTGACTGTTATAGTAGGACTCACCTATTCGTTATTGGATCAAGTCAACCTAATACCGTTTGATGCAGAAATAGGAATTCTTGTTGGATTTATTGGACTAACCAATATGATAACTTTTTTGATTAATAGAAAAAGATATTCATGAAGAATCGGGTTAGAGAATTAAGAAAACTGAAAGGCCTAACACAAGAACAATTGGCTGAAGTGATTGGCGTTTCGAGACAAACTATAAATGCTATTGAAAAGGAGAAGTTCGACCCAAGCTTACCTACAGCATTTAAAATGGCACAACTTTTTGATTTACCGATTGAAGCATTCTTTCTTTTTAATAAAGTAGAATAGAATTTGTGCTGCAATTTTGAATAACAGGAGGAGCAACAGAAAAGCCCAGCACTTAGTGCCGGGCTTTTTCTTTTTACATACAATTTGCATACAAAATACCTCCAACGAATATGTACAGACCGGAAGTTTAACGTTACTTAAGTAGGCTCGTTGCAGGATAAGAGTATCTTTACTCTTATGACAAAATATTTTCTTTCTGCCCTACTGACTGTAGGTTCCCTTTTGGGTTGGTCGCAGAGCCTTCCGTTCGATTTTGAAAATGCAACCTCTGGTATGGTAGGCTATGATGGCGCTACATTCACCATTGTCTCCAATCCAGATACTGCGGGCAATAGCAGTAGTAATGTGGCAAAAATTGTCAAGGTCAACGTAAACGACCTATGGGCAGGAGGAAAAATCACATCCATATCCTCATTAGATTTCACCACTGCTACTTCGAGCGTGCTTTCCATGAAAGTGTATACCACCGAGCCTGTGGGGACCATTATCAAGGTGAAATTAGAGAACCCGTATACTAGTGAAGTAGATGCTGTAACCACTGTTAGCGGTGCTTGGGAGACACTTACTTTCGACTTTGGTATACCCGCACCTTATGGTAGTGCTGATCTGGTCATCATGCCGCAACCCCATACCAATGGTGGGGGAAACACCTTCTACTTTGATGATATCGAGCAGAAGCCAGGCCTCATCGCCACGCCAAGACTGGGCCCTCCAATCACCTTTGAATCTGGAACGAACCCTAGACACCTTTTTGATTTCGAAAGCGCCATTTCAGACGTTGTTCCGAACCCAGATATCAGCACGGCCAACGGAAGTGCCATGGTTGGAAAAATAGTCCGCTATCTAGGTGCTCCTTGGGGTGGTAGCAAGATTGAATTTGTTAATAACCTAGACTTTAGCAATCACCCACAGATCAGCATGAAGGTGTGGACGAATGCGGCCATTGGCACCAATATCACCTTGAAGGCGGAGAAGCCTTTTTGGGGCGAAGAGCGTAGTGTTCAAACCACAAAGACCGGGGAATGGGAGACCCTTACATTCGACTTTACAAATGCGCCTACAGATATGAATGTGCTCGCATTTATATTTGATTTTGTTGCCGGTAGCTCAAATGTAGGCGACGGTAGCGCAGCATCGACCTTTTATTTCGACGACATTCACTACTCTAATGTAGCGCTGAGTTCTGAAGAGTTAGAATTGACCCAGTATTCTATTTATCCTAATCCATCAAGTGACCGTTGGACTGTTGATGACCCACTGCTTCACATTGAACGAATAGAGGTTTTAAGCATCGAAGGTAAATTGCTTGATGTTGTGCATTCGAATGATGCTTCAACGATACAGATCGACGCATCACGCTATCCTGCCGGCGTCTATTTAGCGAAAATTATTGCACAGGACGGAGAACAAATTTTAAAGCTCTTCAAGGAATAGCGATCTTGATTGCACCCCATGACCCTGCCAAAATTTTACCTTCCTCTACTGCTCAGTTCCTTACTGTGCTCGACTCATGTGCTCTCTCAGGAAAAATTGGGCACGGAAAAAGAAAGCTTCCCCCTAGTTAGAGGTTATCTTGAAAACATGCTCGGGGCGCAGAAAGACCCTGCTGCCCCACAGCTGATCAACTACCCCACACTAGCCTATTCGCCTGAGACCCGCTGGGAATTTGGGGTGAGCAGCCTGTATGTCTATTCGGCCAATAGAGATTTAAAAAACCGGTTGAGTGAAATCAAGGCGTTTACCTTTTATACCCAAGAGAACCAATACGGATTCTGGCTCGACCATGCCGTATATACTGATAAAAATAAGTGGTTCATATACGGCCGCGCCCGCCACCAAAGCTTCCCGTTGTTGTACTATGGCATAGGCCCAGATTCGCCGTCTGAATTCACTGCACTGATTGATGGGAATTACACCCTGTTGCGCGAACGTATTCTTCGCGAGATTCAGCCCTCACTCTACTTCGGCCTAGAGCTCGACTACCAGCGTCTGGCTAATGTGAACTATTTGGAAACTACACCGGATTATGTTGCGCCCGCTTTGGGTGAAAACGGCTCTACTAATCTTGGATTGGGCTTTGGTCTGTTGTACGACAACATTCACAACGCCATGAATCCACGTGACGGCTTTTACAGTGAATGGGCCTTTTTGAATTACAACGACGCCATGGGCAGTGATTATAATTTCACCACCTACATCTCTGATACACGCATTTACCGGCCCGTGAAAGAGAATACGGTCTTCGCCGCTCAGGTCTATGGCCAATTCACCGCTGGTGATGCCCCGTTCAACATGCTCGCGCTTATGGGCGGGGAAAGCCTGATGCGTGGGTACTATCTAGGGCGCTATAGAGATAAAAATCTGATAGCTGGCCAGGTTGAATTCCGCATTCTCCCCTTTAGCTTTTCTAAACGATTCGGAGCAAGTGTTTTCTTAGCCGCAGGCCAAGTCTATGGTACTGATCACAGTTTTGACTGGAATGGGTTCCTACCCACAGGTGGAGCAGGTATTCGCTACCTCATCTTCCCAGACAAGGACATCTACACGAGGATTGATGTTTCCTACACTCGAGAAGGCAGCGGGGTTTACTTCTTTATCGGGGAAGCTTTTTAAGCTGAAAAATTGACGTTGAATTGGCACAGGTTTTAACAAGCCGTTGTTCTCTAGAAAACTGAAATAACCTTATTTTCAGCTCACAAAATAAAATTGCTATGAAAAGCTTGAATGAAAACTGGTTTGCATTTACCCTGATTGCCGTGATTTTCGGCATTCTAGGATTCTTGTTAGGCCGCACTACCGGTCACCACGAACCTAAAGGAATGCCACACATGATGATGGGTGAAGGACACGTTATGAAGAAAGCCATGTTCATCACAGACGAAGGAGAGGTTCATGATCTTATGGGCGATCTTGATGTTAATGTGATCGACAAAATTGACGTGGTAAAAGGAGAAAACGGCGAAATCACTGTAACCATTGATAGCCTCGATGTTGAGGGCATGGAAGGCGAGGCGAAAGCCAAAGTTCGTGTGATCACGAAGAAAATATCGAGCGAAAAATAGTGCTCAGCTATTGGGAAAAAACAACATTACGCCACTTTGATTTAGTGGTCGTGGGAGGCGGTATTGTAGGACACTTTACCGCCTTGTTTTATGCCCAAAAGAATCCTGGCCACCGCGTTGCCATACTTGAACGCGGACTCTTCCCTAGCGGCGCGTCTACAAAAAACGCCGGCTTTGCTTGCTTCGGTTCTATAGCAGAGCTCGAGCATGATTTAGATTCCATTGGTGAAGCAGCCACCGCAGCACTTGTAATGAAGCGCTACAACGGGCTTAAGCTACTTCGGGAAACACTGGGAGATGAAGCCATAGATTACCGTGAAGTCGGTGGGTATGAGATGTGCTTTGAGCCGCCGAAGCAAGAGCGGATAGACTTTTTTAACGACCTGCTTGAGCCACATCTTGGAACACGTCCTTATTCCGTTCAGCCGTCTGCAGGTTTCGGGTTTTCGCAGCAAGTAACGCACTTGATCAAAAACAGCCTTGAGGGCACCGTAGACACAGGGAAAATGATGGCTGCTTTGCAGCATAAAGTAGCAGAGGCTGGTGTGCTAACTTTCACGCAGAGTCCAGTTGATAGCATTGAAGATACTGAGGACGGTAAGGTGCTCCATATCAATACTCGAGACGGAAGCGTAGCGTTTTTCGCCTGCCAAGTGGCCCTGTGCACGAATGCCTTTAGTCGAAAGTTTTTAACTGATGTGGACCTTGAGCCGGGACGTGGATTAGTGTTAGTTAGTAAGCCCCATACTGCCTTTCGCTGGGAAGGGTCGTTTCATTATCACGACGGATACAATTACTTCAGAACCGTTGATGGCCGTTTGCTTTTAGGTGGTGGAAGACATCTCGATAAAAATGGGGAATCCACGCTCGAAGAAGGCGTAAATGCTTTGATTGAAAAAGCGCTTAAAGAAGATATAGCCTCGCTTATAGCCCCGGGAGTGGATGTTGAGGTGGATTACATGTGGTCGGGAGTAATGGCCTTTGGCGCCAACAAGCAACCGGTGCTCCAAAGAATAGATAGCCACATGGTCGCCGGAGTTCGATTAGGCGGTATGGGTGTAGCTATTGGAGCAGGATTGGGTCAGGAATTGGTCCAAAAAATCTTAGAGCCTGTAGCCTAGCGTTAACGTATGATAGTGCGGTGACGACAGCGAGAAGTTGTGCTGGTAGAAGTAACCGAAGCTTACTTTTCCGCCTAATGCCTTATTGTCTGTTTCTGCACCTATCCTTAACCGTCTGCTAAGGTTTCCACTTACGGATCCCAAGAATTCAGAATAGAAAGTCGGATCCCATTTCCAGTCACTGATGTTTTTAGAATACGCTCCTCTGATACGTACGTCTGTGCGGTCCGAGCCTCCTCCAGAAATTATGGCGCGTTGCTGGATGCCGTAGCGCATCGCAAATTCATCCTTGCCCAGGTCGTAGGTTTTGGTCGCGTTTACTCTAAATCTGATACGCTGGTTAATGCCCTGAGTAACGCCTACGTTATCGAAGATCGAATAGTGGCGAAATTCAGTTGAGAAACTCAACGATTTACTTTGTGCCTTAGAAACCTGCAGCTCAGTGATCCAACGGTCCATACCCTCCTCTCCACCAAAAGTCCGGTACAATCCGCTGATGTCAATGTCTAAGCCTTTAGCCGGCTCCAAACGATAGGTAAGTTTCGTCCAAGTTCTATTCTCAGTGGTCGTTTGAGAAAACGCTCCTAGAGAAAGCAGTGAAATTGAAAGTATCAGTAAGGCTCTAAACTTCATAAACAACAATAATTTGTGCTTTCCCTTCTGCGTGGTCCACTTTAGAAATATGATAGCGAACCACTGTTACTGCCATATTCTCGGCAAATTCATTCACTCGGTCATTGACCACGGCCTCGGAAAGCTTTTCGGAAGGTACTACCAAGCTCACCTTCTTCGTTGAGACTTTTGTCTCGCTAGGTTTTTCGAGCAAGAATCTCTCAAGAATGTAAATACATGCAAGTACCGTAGCGTTTATCAGGACCAATTCTGTCATCGTGATCGATTCCGAACTAAGCGCGTTTATCACCGCAATACCCAAGGAAGCGAATAAATAAGTCATCTCTTGTGGACGCAGCGTTTCTGTACGGTAACGGATGATTCCAAAGATGGCGAACATACCGATGGCCAACCCGATCTGCATCTCGAAAGTGCTAAGCACGTAGGAGAGGAAGAACACTACCACAGCAATAATAAAGAAACTGCTCACGTTAGTTCGCGTGGTTCTGTTATGGCGGCTAACGATGGCCAATTGGACCAGATTGTAGACCACCATCAAGGCGAACTTTAGAAACATTGTGGATGAAATGTATATAATTTCAGACATAGGTAACAGAGTTGTAAAGCGAATATAGGTTTAATAATTACAATGTATTTTGCCTGTATGCTTAAACACAAATCTCTGTATTGGATACTATTTATTGCGCTGGGGTTTAACTCTTGCACCAAAGATTACACTTCCGGTCAATTGCCCATGGTTTACCTCGATGTCGACGGACAGATTCGCCCTGATGATAAAATAGACGGTGAGTTCTCCATTGAAGTGGACAACCGCACCGTCGTTAGTGGCGATATGGGCGTTGAATACCGCGGCAGTACCTCGTACCGGCTAAGTGACAAGAAATCCTACGGCTTTGAGATCAGGAAAGCCAACGGTAGCGGAACACCCAAGGCTTTGTTAGGCATGCCTGCAGAGAGCGATTGGATTCTCATGGGACACGTAGTGCGTTCCAGCGGACCGGATGATCTCTATGCGTTCGACCCTACACTGATGCACCATTATGTGGGTTATGAGTTGGCACGCAGTATAGGAATGTATGCCGCCCGTTGTCGGTGGGTAGAGCTCACTGTGAACGGACAATACCAAGGGGTATATGTGCTCATGGAAAAGCTAAAGGCAGACCGAATGCGCATCGACGTAGGTGAGCCCTATGGCCGTAAAGAACCTGGAATTAGCGGAGGATATATTTTAAAAATTGACAAAACCGCTTCCTATGCGCCTTCAGGCAGAGAGCTCAGCTATTACGACAACAATTGGGGAGATGACGCGAACTACACACCCTACATTAGTTTCAGAAGTGAATATGACATTGAGGGAAGTACGATGGATATTGAGCCCTTCCGTCCGCCGTACCACGACGATCAATACAGGGAGACATACTTCCTACATGAGTTCCCCAAACCCAATGAGCTGAACGGGGAGATGAGATCGTACATCAGTGATTATATATATGATTTCGAATCGGCCATCATCCTAGACAACCTCAACGGGACGAGCACGGTTAGTGAGTACATTGATATGGAAACATTTGCAGATGGGTTTATCATGAACGAGCTCGCGGGTAATATTGACGCCTACCGCATCAGTACTTTCTTGCATAAACCGCGCGGCGGCAAGCTTCGTTTTGGACCCATTTGGGACCTCAACATTGGCTATGGTAGACAAGGCCGCGTACCCTGGACAGATTGGATTGCCAACTACAATGATTACGTCAGTCAAGATGCATGGATGGTGCCTTTCTGGTGGGACATGTTCCTAGAAAGTGCAGAGTTTAAAAGCACGGTAAAATCCCGCTGGACGCAGTACCGCAATGGACCTCTTTCGGATGCCGCAATCTTTGGATTAGTAAATGATACTGAAGGGCGTCTTTTGAGCACTGGAGCTGCACAGCGCAATTATGACCTGTGGCGCGCGGAGAACCGTACCATAAATTTTGAAGGTGAGGTAGATTTCTTGCGCAATTACCTAGAGCAGCGACTAGCCTGGATGGACGACGAGATTGGTAGCTGGTAATTAAAGCACCAACCACTCAATACTACCAAAACAAGCCCAAGAGCACCCTTTTAAGGAATCTGGCGCGATTAGGATGTTCATAGCGGGAATTTAGCACTTAATTCCACAGGTCTCGAATTTGAAACTATGATGCTAGTTGTGACCCTTAAGTTCAATCCATTCTCAGCCTGCCCTCAGATTAGGTACTTTTAACTGCTTATTCGAGAACAATGGAAAAAGGAGGTAAACTCATTGCAAATATTGCCAGCCTGCTGATCGTGGTATTTTTCACCACCATCCTTGCTTTTGATGCAGGAAAATCTCCTGCAAAAAACAGGTTTGGTGTGCTAAGTAAAGTTGTTGCCATTGTTGGAGAGGCCCCTTCGGCGGTGAAATCTATACTTTTTGAACTGCCTGAATATTTGAAAGCTACACAAGATTTTGCTCCTCCAATAAATTTACTCGAAGAAGACATTTATGCACTTCACACCTTCGGCCCAACCAATGAAGCTAAACTTGTAAATCTTAGAACCGACCGGGTCATCAAGACTTGGAACTTAGGTGAACACAAGCCCTATCCCAATGCGCGCTATTTCGCACAACTTTTACCCGACAGCAGTCTTTTTGCCTATGTGCACGAGGGAGATTGGGCCGGTGTAATTAGTAGCGCGAATGAAGTGACCTGGGAACGCAACGGGGACCTAGTTTATCACCACAGTGCTGAGATTCTAGACAAAAAAATATGGATCTGTGCGAGGGACCATGGCTACCTACACACCTACGGCAGTGCGACGCTAGACACCTTTTTCATCAACGAGAGTAAGGGAATTGGGGTTATGGATGAGGTCATTCTAGGAATAGATCTTGAAACTGGGGCTACTACTGATAGCATTTCTATGCTTGAGGTGTTCGCTAAGAATGAATTGAACCCCGTTTACAAGAGCTTCTACGGCCCAGCGTACGGCGATTGTTTTCACCTCAATGACATTCAGCCCGTGACTTTTACGGATACAGCAAATGGCTATGAGAGAGGCGATCTGCTTATCAGTAATCGAACGCAGAACGAATTGCTTCACTTGAGGCCATCAACGCTTGAAGTTCTGCACACCTTTAGTGAAGGATTGAGCTCCCAGCACGATGTGGACATTCTAGGAGACAGCGCTATTATCTGCTTCAACAACCACAGTCCGAGTCTTTTTAAGCTCCAATTCAATGTTGAAAATGAACAGCACGAGGGCATCTACAGCGAAGTTGCCACATTTGATTTAAGTGGAGCCAGAAAAACTGAATTGGCCATTTCTAATCAAATGACCGCAGAGAAAATTTATACCTCAACTGAAGGGCTGCAGGAATTTCTCGGAAATGGATATGTGGCGATTGAAGAACAAAACGAGTTCACTGTGTACATTTTTAAGGACAATGCACTCGTTTACCAGAACGCTTTGAATTACTTTGGCAAAACGGAATTCGTTGAGATTCCTAATTGGACAAGATTTTACAGACCATAGTTATGACGACACCATTAATGTACATCGGCCCGGGATTGGGCGTAGGCGCGGGCATCCTTATTGTGCTCGTTTTATTGCTCATCTTAGGCTCTTTCGGCTACCTCATCTGGTACCGTATCAAGCGTGCTACACGTAAGAAGTAAGCATTCTTTTGGGTCCAATTCTTCCATATCTCCTTCCCTTCCTTTCAGGCTTCTTGCTTGCTTTGGGAGCAATTTGGATGAAAAACCCATTCTTCAAGCTAGCTGAACGAAGCGTTGGCCTTCTCAATATACTCGTTGCCGATATAGACGAAGACGAAAAATTTGAGTTAGTCAACACCAAGGTGATGCAAACTGTGGGCTCATTACTACTCGTCTTGCTTATGGCAACGCTAGTAATCACAAGCTCAATAGCCATTTACTCCGGTCTCTTTGAATATCTTTCCTTTGAACCTTCAGGCTATGGCATGCTCCTTCTTGCTGTGGGCTCTGTGGTTCCATTTGTAATTCCAAAGAAGAAGAAAAGTGCTTACAGCGCCATGGCCCAGTTGTTCCATCATTTGGTATTGGATAACTACCACTTGGGTAAAAAACTGCTGAACTACCAAATTAAAGGAGTCGCGGCGGAAAATCAGAGCGATAGAAAATACAGTCGTGTACTCATTACAGGATTGGCTCGAGCGGGAACTACGGCCCTGACCAAAGAACTGGCTAAACGAGGCCCTTTCGCTTCTCTTGATTACGGCAATATGCCGGTCCTATTGGCTCCAAAGCTTTGGGCAAAATTTTACAAACCAAAGCGCACAGAGAATAAGGAACGAGCCCATGGCGATGGAGTTAAAGTGGGGCTTGCCAGTGTTGAAGCTTTAGAAGAGTACTTCTTTAAAGTAATCAAAGACGACAGCTACATTAAGGAAGATGGGCTATATCAACACGAGCTGTCGGAGGAAGAAAACGAGCTCTACAGAAGGTATCAAAACAGTATTGCCGGAAATAACATCTACCTAGCCAAGAACAACAATGCCGTTCTTCGACTTGAATCGTTGACGAAACACAACCCAGATTTAGCGGTATTTCTTCTAGTACGCGATCCCTTGCAGCATGCTTATAGTTTGATGCAACAGCACATAAAATTCAGTGCTCAGCAAGAGGGGGATCCATTTATCAAAGATTATATGGACTGGCTCGGTCACCATGAATTTGGCTCCGGGCAGCGACCTTTTGTTCTGAAAGGTGTAGGCACCCAAAATGGAGATCCGAACGATATCAACTACTGGCTAGAGCGTTGGATAAACTATTACAGCCAGGTTTCTATTGGAGAAAACACCTTTGTTTTAACCTATGAGGATTTCTTGGCCAAGCCTAAGTCAACCATGACATTTATCCGCTCCACTTTAGACGTTGATATGAACTTAGACTTCACTAATAACTTTGATAAAGTTCCCGTTTCTGTAAAGCATGCTAATGAAGCATTGCTGTCCGACGCGAATGCGCTTTACAAGAAACTAACGTCTAGATGTCCAAATCTGTCCTCATAGTCGAAGACGACACCCTGCTCGGAGAAACTCTCCATACCATGCTTACTCTTTTGGAGCATAATCCAACGGTTTGTAACACTTTATCGGATACTAAAACTGCGATTTCAGAGCAAAACTGGGATGTTATATTGAGCGACTATTCTCTCGGCATTGGCACTGGGATAGATGTAATGAATCACGCCATTTCGACCAATTCAGAGGCCTTACTTATCATCTCCAGTGGATACGAGAGAGCGCAATTTCAAGAGCACTTAGAGGGACTAGATCAGGTCCTATGGTTGAACAAGCCTTATAAAATCGAGGAATTAATTCAACTACTGAATTAAGGTTCAATAAATGTTCTTATTTTGAGAGTCCAATAACACTCAGAGAACATGTCACTAGCTTACTTAGATCACGAAGGATTTGATATTCTTTCGCCTGAACTCAAAGAACACCTTACCAATATTGGTGAAGTAGTTGAATATCAGAAGGGTGATCTTATCCTTGATTACGGTCTTCATGCCGACTTCATGCCAATCATTCTCGAAGGGAGTGCCAGGGTAATGCGTATTGCAGATGACGACCCTTCAAAGGAGCTGCTACTTTACTTTTTAACCCCAGGAGAAATCTGCCCTTGTGCTGCTTTCTCTCAGCTCCCAAATGGCAACATGCCGATCACCGTTGAGGCAGAGTCTGTTTCTAAAATTCTTCACATTCCATTAGCAGAATTGACACCTATGACGGAAGCTTATAGTGAATGGCGCATCTATGAATTAGGGAACTTCCGTCGCAGATTCGAAGAACTCTTGAGCCTGGTCGATAACGCCATTTTTAATCAACTTGAAGCCCGGTTGCTTGCCTACATCGAAAAGCGTTGTCTGCTTAACAATAGAAGGGGTGTTTCCTTGTCCAAAGTCAAAATGGCCTCCGAACTAGGCACTTCTCGAGAAGTCGTTAGCCGACTCCTCAAGAACCTCGAAAATAAAGGTGTGCTCACCCAGGATAAAGAAGGCGTGCACCTTCTCGGGTAGATTACTCTATCAACAAGCGCTCGTTGTAAACCGCTGATCCAGCTTGAATCTTCAACAAGTACGCTCCTGATGAAAGGTGATTCAAATCCATGTACTCCACACGGTAGAGCGCAGCATTAAAATTGCCCTCGTGAACCGATTTACCAGTGATATCATAAACTTGGTAACGAACGTCTGTTCCTTCAGCTACATCTACTAAGAGCTCTACATTTCCGCTACTTGGATTTGGATATACAGCAACATTAGTAGCGGCCAATTCCATTTCCTCTTCACCAATAAACGAAGCCTTGTTCAGCTTAACGTCTGTATATACGTGCCACTCGCCTGGCTGGTATGTCATCGGAGCCGTTGCATTTGTCACCACAATACTGTCTCCTGTGAAGTAATCGTACCACGTCCCAGTATGTTGGAAATTCGGGTACACATCACCCGCGGTTACTCTAAAGTTACCTACTACAGTAGCATTAGTATCCGTAGTCGAAAGATTGATTCGCTTTGCACCTCCATTTAGCGCATAGGTAAAGTTATCCGTGTTAAACACACCATACTTCTTGCGCATTTCAATGAGTGCTGCTGTGTAGAAGTACACTTTCTGACGGTGGTTGTTCTCATAATAGCTCCACAGAATGGGCTTCTCACAAATACGACACGGGTTGTCTATAGAGATATCATAAGCCAACTCTTCGAACATGTACATCATCTTCGGGCCCGGAATGGTGTACAAGAAAGCATGGGTCAATATTTTACGATCGGCCATTGTCGCGAGCGTTCTAGTATCGTAGCTACCTGAAGAATTTCCATAGGTCTTGATCTTATACGACGCTCTCTCCTCATCGTGACTTTCTGTATACGAAATCAAGTGCTTGTCGTTCCAGCCACGCTCTTTGTAGATGCCCCATTTGAAATCACTATTTGAGGTAAATCCCATAGCGGCTTCATAATAAGCATGTGCTACATTGCCCCATAACATCATTCCATAATCGCTCAACTCTTTTTCCTCGTTATTTGGACCCCAGTGCTCTAGGATAACGTAGAAATCTTGGTCTACACCCCAAAGTGTATCAGCAAGACGCTTCAATGCGGCAATACGTGGTGCAGAATAATTATCCGCATTTGAATTGTTCGTGAAGCCTTTGGTAAAATCAAATCGAATTCCATCAATCTTAAACTCTTCAATCCAGTAAGTATTGATACGGTCCATGTAATCGCGCGTCGGTTGCACATAATGGTCAAAATCGTTCCCCCAACAGTTTGGTGGATGCGGACAGTTTTGATTCATGTAAGGGTTATCAGCAGCAGGTCTATTGTTTGTACCGTCCCACCACATCTGCGCTATAGGGTTCTGACCATAAGCGTGGTTATATACCTGATCTGTAATTACCGCAATGCCCCGGGAATGACAGCTGTCCACAAACTCCTTGAACTTATCTGGCGTCCCGTAATACTTATCTACGGCCATGTGAAAAGACGGGTTATACCCCCAAGAAGAATTGCCTTCAAATTCAGAGTTTGGCATCAATTCAATCGCATTCACACCCAGTCTCGCAATGTAATCCAAAGTATCAATCACCGTTTGGTAGTTGCGCGTGGTTACGAAATCTCGGATCAACAACTCATAGATGACTAACTCCTCTTGCGGCGGGGCCTGGAAATTCGTGTTCTTCCATTGGTAAGGTGTCTTCGCTGTTTGATACAACGATACATTTCCAGTGGTCTTTCCTGTTGGATACGCAGGCAAGTTTGGATACGTTGAAGAAGAGATATACCCGTCGTTCCATGGATCCAAAATGAGTGTTGAGAACGGGTCTGCAACTCGTGTTTGCCCATCGATCAAGTATTGATAGGTGAAGGGCTGACCGGCGGGTACTGTAACTTCCTTAAACCACCATGCGCCGCCAGGAGTTCGCGTCATCGCATTCTGCGGCTCCGGCAAATAATCGTTTAACGAGGTCAGAACATATACGCGGTTTTTACCTGGTGCATAAAGCTTGAAGAACACTGTGGTATCATTGAGCTCGTTCAACCCCATCTCCATGCCCCCAGGCAATGCAGCGACCTGCAATGGTGGTTCAACTGCGTAATGGATAGTATCGTACACCGTTGAAGAGCTATCACTCGCCTCCAAGATTACCGTATGCATTCCAGCAACGGTATCACTCAAATAAAAAGTCTCTTGCTTCGTTGAATCTTGAAAAACTAAGGTGCCATTATCGTAAACCTTCATATCACAGAGCCTTGAAGCAGCAATGACGGTCTCCAATGAGTCCGTAGGCGAAATGAGTAAAGTGCTCTCGGGTTTCATAAACTGCGCAATAAGGCCTGCATTCGCCGGATAAATGTCATAGTAAATGTCCGAGCCGTCTGCAGCACGACCAACCACTGTACCATTTGCATTGCGAAACACAAAAGCGAGCTTTTGCACCGTCACGTTACTCCCAAAACCATAGTACGAAGGAATGTGGTATTCCAGCTTGTGAAGGTTATTTCCTAATGAAGTCATCAAAACATTGGGATCAGCGGTTCCCCAGTTTCCTTGAACGTGCTTCCAATCCGTAGGGCTTGTACTTTGATTAGTAATGAGCCCTGCATGGGCATACACAGGTGTATATCCAGTAAGTGCACCATTACCTTCAGTAGCGTCATATATGACCGTTATTGTATCGTTCTGAGAAGGGAATGCCGGGGTAATATTTAGAACCTGACCTTGAACGTATGCAGAAAAAGCTATGGAGAGTATTAATGCTAAATTTTTAATCATGAGGGTTTTTTGAAACTGTCAAATTTGAGTAGGGTATAAAGTTACATTATCTTCGTGGGAGACACACTTCACATTATGACCCGACCTTTTCTTTATTTACCCAAAAAGCAGGAATCACAATTAGATGCCATGAAAGAATGGCTCTTAAATTATGAGATTGATCATGCTTTGGATTGGGAAGATTTAGCTCAGCGTTTACACGCCGTTTCAGAAAAAGGCAGTACCGACGAGTCGTTTAAAGTTGGGCCCTACCATTTCGTTATTGAAAATCAAGAGGAAGGAATCTTGGTGTACCAAACAACAAAAGAGTATATGGCACAGTTTAACAGCACTGCTGAGGAACTAAATGCATTCAAGGTTATGGCTAGCGCATTAAAGCACGATATCTCCAGTTCACTCAACAATATTTCATTACAGAGTGACTTAATAGGCATTAAAGGGACGAATGATGCCAAGGGACTTCAGAAAGGGATACAGTCCATAAAGGCTAGTGTTTTTGCTGCAAATAACATGCTCGAAGATTTGAGCGATTTTGCAAAACTCGTTCGTAATGAGGATGATGTTTGCGATATCAATGAAGTTCTTATTCATACCAAACGTCTTCTAGAGAAAGAAATCAAAGCGAGCGGCACCGTTATAGCACATGGCGCCTTTAAAACCATTAGCTATTCACCTTCGCGTTTGATGATCATCCTCAAAAACTTATTGTCAAATTCTATTAAGTACAGTGGTAATGCCCGTCCACAGATTTTAATTCACGATTCGGAAGACGAAAACTTCTACAAAATCACTCTCGTTGACAATGGCATTGGTATTCCAAAAAAAGATCTTGAAAAAATTGCCCTGCCGTTTTATCGAGCAGAAAACGTTGGTAAGGTGAAAGGAACAGGGATTGGTTTGTCTACTGTGAAAAGTTTGATGGGCGCTGTTGGAGGCAAAATGGTCATCCGTTCGTCCGCAGTTAATGTAGGTGAACAATCAGGTACTAAAGTGACACTTTATTTCCCCAAGGCGCTACTAATCAAGTAGTTT
>Ga0209654_1000745_pt1 | contig 30056 bp, 25 predicted proteins | sample SaaInl1SG_22_DNA_FD_184646 | JGI IMG/M metagenome (GOLD analysis project Ga0209654, IMG submission 184646) | Marine microbial communities from expanding oxygen minimum zones in the Saanich Inlet - ESP_161SG_22_DNA (SPAdes) (version 2) | ecosystem: Environmental > Aquatic > Marine > Intertidal... | reverse complement strand
GAGGCTTTTCCTGGGCGTTCTTTTTACCAGAATTCTGGAGCTACCCAGCGTTATGGGGTAGAACTTTTTGGTGAAGCCCGATGGAACGAATGGAAACTCCAAGCCAGTTTAACCCAAGCCTCTTTTCGATTTGATGCAGAGACAGATGATTCTTCAGAATTGGAAGGGAATCGTTTGCCTGGAATTCCAAATTCTCAAGCGTTTCTTCAATTGGAATATATCACTATCAATAAATGGCAATTTCAGTTAACAGGAGAACATATTGGAAAACTCTATGCAAACTCTACCAATACAGCAAAAGTTGAGGGATATCAACTTTTCCGTATTCAAGCTAGAAAAGGAATTGATTTCTCTTGGGGCCAAATGGACTTTTTTACGGGGATTCACAATCTTTTGAACGCAACTTATTTTGATAATATCCGACTAAATGCTTTTGGATCTAGACACTATGAGCCAGCCCCTGGAAGAAATTTATTTGGGGGAATCTCCTTTGGTTTTTGATCATTCCAATACCCTTAAAAGTACTTAGTAAATGACTTGTCGTAACTATAATTGAGCTAACTTATCATTAAAGCTGAACAGATTATTTTTGATATCTTTATCTAATGCGATCAGGATTATTTTTATTGTTTTTTTCTGTGACAACAATGCTTTGGAGTCAGAAAATTTCCCAAAAGCGTATTGCAAGGCAATTAAAGAAAATAGAGGTCTTTCAACAGGCACACCTTGGAATTCATCTTTCATCATTGAAAGAGAAAAAGCCTATTGCAAACTATCAAGGTGAAAAGTATATGACGCCTGCATCCAACACTAAACTGCTTACTTTTTTGGGAGCAAGCCAGCAATTTAAAACCCTCCCTGCTCTGGCTTATTTAATAGAGAATGACAGTATTATTCACTTCAAGAGTACAGGATATCCGCTTTTATTTCATCCCTTTTATAAAGATTCTATTTTGAATTCTTTTTTTAACCAAAAAAAAACGTGGAATTATCACCCTAACAAAAAATCACCAAAGGCCATGGGAAGTGGATGGACATGGGATGACTATTCCTATTATTACGCAGCAGAAACCAGTGCTTTTCCAATATATGGGAATGCAGTTCAAGCCTATATTGAAAATGAACTGCTTCAAACAACACCCTCTTTTTTTGAAACTAAAACGACTTTAGATACCACTACTAAAGCTTTTGTAAGAGATTATAAAAACAATACTTTTCGTTTCAATCCAAACGCATGGAAAGCAAATGATACCCTTTACCGTCCTTTTATCACTAGTGATTCTCTATTTATAGGTTTACTAGGAGAGCAGATTGATCAAAAAGTTGATTTACTTTCTGCAATACTAGAGCCTGAATGGGGATTTCTCTATACGGGACAGGAAGAAACGCTTTTTAAGGGCTTATTACAAAACAGTGATAACGGGATTGCTGAAGCCTTACTGAATATGATTTCCCAGCAGAATTTCAATACAATGGACCCTGAAAAAGCAATTGTTTTATTATTAGAGCAATGGAAATCTTGGCTTCCTGACCCTATTGAGTGGGTTGACGGTTCTGGGGTGTCTCGTTACAATATGGTCACCCCAAGAACACTGGTTAGTGTTTTACAGAAAATCTATCAGACTTTGGATTGGCAAACTCTTAAACGCTATTTTCCTCAAGGGGCAACTTCGGGGACTTTAAAAAAATATTCCAACATGGCTGTTTACGCCAAAACAGGAACTCTTCGTCACAACCACAATTTGTCGGGATACTTAGTTCTTTCCGAAGAAGAAATTTATGCATTCTCCATTATGGTAAACCACCATACAGCCACTACAGATGATATACGTGCGGGTATAGGCTCGCTTTTGGAATGGTTCGAAAAAAAACTCCGTTAACCTTATTCTTTACTTTGTAATTCTTTGGCTATTGCCTGAACGTCATCTAAAACACGAAGTAAATTTCCTCCCCAAATTTTGGCAATTTCTTCTTCGCTATATCCGCGTTTCACAAGTTCTAAGGTAACATTAAAGGTTTCTGAGGCATCTTGCCAACCTTCAATTCCACCCCCTCCGTCAAAATCAGAACTAATCCCTACATGGTCGATTCCAATCTTTTCTTTGATGTAATCAATATGATCTACAAAATCCGATACATTTACTGGAGGGTAAAGTGATTTGATGGTTTCAATGCTAGCTCCTTGGTTGGTTTTTAACAGAGAATCTTTCGCTTTTTTAAAGGCTTTATCTTTTTCTTTATTTACAAAGGCAGCCAATGCAACGGTTTGAATAACCCCTCCACTTTCTTTTACCCATTGAAGCTGCTCATCATCTAAATTTCTGGGGTGATCGCTCAGTGCTCTTGCCGAAGAGTGGGACGCAATAATAGGAGCTTTGGAATGTGCTATAGTTTGCCTTATGGCCTCTTTAGAAGGATGCGAAATGTCCACCATTATTCCGTGATAGTTCATTTTTTCAATCAACTGTTTTCCTAATGCGCTGATCCCATTGTGTTTAGCAGTATTGTCAAACTCTCCTGTGTTGGAATCCGAGAATTGATTGTGACCATTGTGAGCAAGCGACATATAGCGAGCTCCCATCCGGTAGTAGCGTTCTACTTCATTGATATCTTCCCCTATTGGGTATGCATTTTCCACACCTATCATGGCTATTTTCTTTCCAATCTTTCTAAGACTATCCACTTCTGCAGAAGAGGTGGCCAAAGCGATCTTATCTTTTCCGTAGACTTCTACTAATCTGTGGATCGCATCAAATTTGGATTGTGCATTGTTTGCCCCTTTTTCATAGCCTTCCTTGGTGAGTTCTCCTTGTCCGGTGTACACAATAAACCAGGCAACATCCAGTGCTCCTGCTTGCATTTTTGGAATATTTACTTGAGTGTCGGTGTTTTGAGTATAGTTGAGACTATCCGTAAAGTTTTTGACATTAATATCATCGTGCGTGTCAAGGGTCATTGTTTTTAAATGAATCAATTGTGCTTTTTGAATCACAGAAATTTCTTCCTTTGACTTTTCTTCTTGGCATTGAATCAATAGCAATGCAATTACTACTCCATAAATTGTTTTCATTTTTTTCATTTTTTCAAAGGTAAAAATTCTAATGATTTTACTTTATATAGGGTTTCAAACCACCCTATGTTTGTAAAGGACTTGTGTTTTTTTGAGCCACGGTAGCTATTTTAAGGAAACGTGCCTTTTCTAGAATGATTTTAAATACAGAACCCCATTAACTTTCTTGTTTTTACAGCAATTTTTAATACATTGTGGATAATTAGAGCCAATACTTTTTTATTAAAACCCCTATTTTTATTGACTTTATTAGAATTTCCTCTCTTTTTTACGGCAACGCCCCTTCTTTTTTAACAAAAAAATAGTTTTGGCACGATACTTGCAATGATTCAAAACTGTGAACGCTGTGTTTCAATTCATATCCTCACAAACATTTAATATTTTTAATTTAATTTTTTATCAAAATGAAAAAAGGTTTATTAAGTATTTTGGCAAGTGCACTACTCGTAGTGGGATGTCAGAATTACGACGATCAATTCAACAACCTTGAGTCTCAAATTAGCGCACTGGCTACAACAGTTGCTGGTTTGTCTCAGGTTCAGAGTGATCTTTCAAGTTTAGCGGGTACTGTAAATTCGCTTTCTTCTACCGTAAACGGCTTAGGAGACACGATTGACACAGCTGTTGCTGATGGTCTTGCTGATATCCAAACGGATATTGACGCGATCGAAGCTGCTGTAGCTGATGTTGCTTCTTCTGAAGAAGTTTCTGATTTAACTGATGCAGTTGCTGATGCTCAAACAGATTTAGACGAATTACTTGCGAATTCTTCAGTATTTAACAGTTCTATTTCAATAACTTCACAAGCTACTGCTGATTTGTATGCTAGTATGGGAAGCTCTATCAACATCGTAAACGGTGATGTAACAATTACTGTTAATGAAGACATGGATCAAACTGTAGTTCAAACAGTAGTCGACAATATTTTGAATATTGTAGGTGATTTAAGTTATACTTCTAATGCTTCTACTATAGCAGAAACAACTTTCAATAACCTTGCAGGTGTTGAATCAATTACTGCTAAGCAAGGTGGAGGATACGAATTTAAAGCACTTACTTCAGCTACAAACATTGTTCTTAACAATGATTATAAAAGTACTGTTGATATTATCCATTTTGGAGCATTGACAACAGTAACTAGTATTTCTGACGATGGAGGTGTAGCTGGTACAATCGCTTTTGATAAAGCTGATGAATTCCATTTGACTTCTTTAACAAGGTATCCTGGTAACAATTTATCTATCGAAATTAAAGAAGGTGGTGTTCTTGCAATGGGAGCTCTTACTGACAATCAATCTGACGGTACAGCAGTAGGAAGCGGTTATACACTTTCTATCACAGGACCTGCTTCTTTGGATATTTCCTTAATCAGCGATGGGACAATCACTGTTGCTGATGTTGCAACGTTATCAGTTTCAGGTTTTATTGGTAATTTAGTAGTTGGTGCTGGAGTTGATACTCTTACTGTTACAGATATCGTTGACATCGACTTAGATGCAGCAGCAGATCTTGTTACAGCAACTATTGATGGAGCATTAGATTCAGATTCTAACCTTGCACTTGCTGACAATCAAGGTCCTGCAATTACATTTGCATCTCAAGATCTAACGTCAGCTACTATCACAGGTATTACAGGTGATATTAATGCAACTGGTCAAGCTAACCTTGAGACTTTAACTATTAGCGCTGAAATCAAAAACGGTACAGTAGCACTTCCTACATCAGGAACTATAACTGTAAGTGGTAACAATGATTTAATAGCTTTAGATCTTACTGACGCAAAAGTTGCAAATGTAATTATTGATGCTAACACAGATCTTGAAACACTAACTGTAGGTCACACTACAACTTTGGCTGGAACAGATACTGCTGGTAACATCGATGTAACAGATAATACTAATCTTACCGAGCTAACTATTACTGCTAATACTGTTGATGATTTAAATATTTCAGGAAATACTCAGTTAACAACTATTGATGCTACGGGTCTTTCAGTAGCATCTGCAACTGAAGCAACTGTTTTAGTTAAATCTAATAACTTTACAGCATCTAAAGCTGCAGATAAATTTGATGCTGCAACTGCAACTACAGATTCTGGAGCTTACACAACTAGCTCAGGTTTATCTTCATTGAAAGCTTATTTGGATGATGCCTTGGCTGCAACTACAACTGATATTGAAGTTTACTTTGATGTTGTTGAATTAGTTCAAACTCAATCATCTGCAACTGCAACTTATGCTGATGCAGCTCACACTGATGCCTATGTAAGTACTGAGGAAAATGCTATTGCTTATTCTAAAACTACAGCTGCTTCAGGTATACGTGTTAGACAAACAGTCACTGTTGTTTTTCCTTTATCTAGAAATGGTTTTGGAAATGTAATTGATAACCAAGATGGTGATGGAATTGCTTTAACAAATTCTATAAGTACATTTAATGTAGTAGCTCCTGCAGCAGGACAAGATGTTGCAGCATTAGTTGCAGCTTTAGATGGTAATACTGGTTTAGGTGCAGGAACATCAGTTTCAGCAGCTCAGGATGCTTTCAATGAGGCTGAATATACAATCTCATGGACTACATCAACTACTGGTGTTGCTGCTACAGCTTCTGATACAGGAACAGTATACTTTTCATACGGTACAGATCCAACAACTGGACTTCCTATTGCAGGTGAAACTCAAGCAGTTTCAGCTACTCAAGGCCAGGATGAAATAGCTACTTTAATAGCTGCAAAATTGAATGCTTTAACAAGTGCGTTTATAGCAACAGCTACAACTAATAAAATTTTAGTTACTGCTACTGTTTCAGGTACTTCAGTTGAGGATAGATCACCTTTATCACATTCACTTAATACTTTAGCAATTGCAAATACTGCTGCTGCAGCATCTGCATCTATCCTTTGGGCTGGTGCTGAAAATGATTTATTAGCATCTGCTTCTTCTAACTTAACAGCTACTGCAAGTAGCTTGTATAACCTTGCTGTTACTAAAGCATCTAGATCAGGTTTGCGTGTTACTTTAGAAAATGTTTCAACAACAGTTGCTGATGCGTCGTTAGCTGCAACACCTGTTGCTGTTGCTGATACAATGACTGCAGATGGAGCAAATGATGCAGCTGGTAATTTAGGACCTGTAGTGTTATTCACAGGAGCAGGAGGAAACATTATTGGTGCGACTACTAATAGTAGTACTCTTAATTATGTTGCTGGATTTGGAGATATTGAATCTGTAACAGCTGCTTCAACTACTTCTGTTGATAGAACAGCTTGGTTGTAAATTGATTTTTAAAAAATAAAGAGTTTAAATTTTTTTAAACTATTTTTGAGCCTTCCCATTAATGGGAAGGCTTTTTTAATTATATATGAAAAAAAAGAACTTTCAAATTATTATTGGCATTTTATTTTTAATTGTTCTTTACCTACCGAATGATTATATTATTGATAGGGTTGCTTCACAATGGCTATTATTGTCAGCAATAAATTTAGTTGCCCTTATTTTTAATTTATTTTTAATACTTAAAGGGAAATTAAAATCTTTTAAAGTCCCGATATCTCTCAAGACAATTTCAATTCTTTTTCTATGGGGAGTAATATCAATTTTTTATACTAAATCATTTCAAATAACAGTAATAGATTTAAGTAGATTTTTTATTTATATAATTACATTCTTCAACTTATTAATTTTATTTAATGAAGTTGAAATATCATTTAAAAAAATTAGTTATTTATTTGCAATTCTCTTTATTTATGAAATTTATTTTTCATTTGAAGCGCTTTACATAATCATGTCTCAAGGACAATATGAAAGTAGTATGGCTGGTAAATTAATGGGAAAAGCTTCGAATATCAATGTGACATCTTTTTCAATTGCATTAAAAGTTCCTTTTTTAATATATCTTATTTTTAAAGAAAAGAGGAATTATCTAAAGGCTGTGTTTATTAGTTTTGTTATTCTTTGCTATGTAATGTTAAACTTTATGAACACAAGAGCAATTACATTATCAAACTATTTTATTTTATTGTTGATATTTGGATTTAGTGTCATTAATTTTAACAAAAAAGTTTTTCTGAAATCAATTCTTTTAATTTTAGTTATATTTTTCTCTTTTAATGCTCCTTCACTTTTAGACAGAAAAAGGAGTGACAAAAATCAAGAATTAATATCACTTACGACAACAAATGATGAATCTTCTAATCAGAGAATAAGATATTATAAAGCTGGAATTGAGCAAATAATTAATAGCCCAGTTTTGGGAGTTGGCTTTGGCAATTGGAAACTAGCATCTGTAAAATACGATAAAGAATCAGCTGTAGAATATGTTGTTCCATATCACATGCATAACGATTTTTTACAATTTGGTGCTGAGCTTGGTTTCATTGGGCTAGTTCTTTACATTGTGTTTTTTAGCAGTAGTTTTCTCAAATCTTTAATTGATTTTAAAAAGCTAGAAATTCGATTTGACACAAGGACACTAGTTGTATTACTGTTTTTTACCTATATGTTTATTGATTCTAATTTAAACTTTCCTTTTGCAAGACCAATGATATATTTACAATTTTTATTATTTATAGCATACCTGGAGAATCACTACAAAAAAGAATCAATATGAAATATCTATTTTCATTTTTAATCTTGGCTATGATTCCAACTTTGGCTTTATCATTAAGAGTTCATAAGTCTTATCAGCAACAATATTATATGTTAGCTGACTTTAATATGAAAGATTATTCTAGAGATATAGACTATGAAAATTTTATTGAAGATTATCCTAACATCTCAGTAACCACTATTCCTCTTTCAACAATTAAAGCAGAATATTACTTATCCCAAAATAAAATTGATGAGGGAATTAAACTTTTAAAAAAAGGGATTAAGGAAAACCCTTATATAGGAAGGAGTGAAGTTAGATTAAGTGAAGTCTATTTTACTTCAAGACCAATAAAAGACAGTGCTGTTTATTATGCTGATAAAGCTTTTCATGCTAGGCCTTTAAATTCTAAACATTTTCTGATATACATTAAAAGTCTTGTTGTCCAAAATAAAGTTAATGAGCTGGATTCAGTAATAAAAAAGAATTTTAGTTCTCTCAAAAAAATAAATCAGCAAGACCGATATCTTCCAACTTCAATGCTATTTTACTTATCATCAGTTTACCAGTATAGATTTAAAAATAAGCACAAGTACGATTCAATTGCTAAACAAGCACTCAAATCATTTCCAAATGTTCAGGATATTAAATTGGCTGCTAATTTTATTATCTATGGAAAAGACTCTGTTCAAAAAGCACTTGAATTTGATCAAAAGGCAGGAACTGAATTTGAAAATAAAAATTATGAAGAATCTTTCAATTTATATTCACAATCTATTGATTTATGGCCTAATCATGAATACTCACTTCAGAAGGCAGGAATAACTGCATATTTAAGTCAAAATTATATAAAATCTATTTACTATTTAGAAAAATTACTTAAAATAGCTACTCCCCTTGATGGAATAACAGAACTTTATTTATATAATTCCTACAAAAAAAATAATGACATTCTGAATGCATGTAAATATTTCAACAAAATTCTTCTTTTAAATCCAAATTTAGTAGATAAAAACACAAAAGGCTGTGATTAGAACCTCTAAGATGACAACTGTAAGAGTAACTTTAAAGTGAGAATTAAATTTATTGTTTAAAAAATGATGAATATGCCTTTGGTCAGCTTCAAAAGGAGATTTTCCATCTTTGATTCTTAAAATAAAAACTCTCAATAAATCCACCAATGGATAAAGAATTACCAAAACAGCAAAAAGGACTTTGTTTATTTGAAAATTTACTTTGAATTGATATTCAGATCCAAGGGTATAAAAAATATAAATCGACACGATAGTTCCTAACAGCAGGGATCCACCATCTCCCAGAAAGACTTTGCCTTTTTTCTTAAAGTTAAAATAGTAAAGTGGAATTAGGCTTATAATTAAAAGTAGGGTTAAAGCACTAAGAGGGGTTTCATTGGCACTGAAAAATTCAATCAATAAAATAGTTTTTATCACTTCTGTAATGGCTAGCCCATCGATCCCATCTATAAAATTTATGGCATTGATAATGACCAAAAAGACAAAAATGGTACTCAATTGTGCTAGGAGCCAAGGCAATTCATATAATCCAAATAGACCATGATAATTTGAAATTACATACCCTTGATCGATAATGATTTTTGCAACAATGATTTGCAATAAAAATTTGAGTTTAAAATCCGCATTATAAAAATCATCATACACTCCTACAATAAACATGATTCCAAGGGGAATAAATAGGGAATAGTCAAAGAGCTCAATTGTATTGAAATAATAATAAGAAGAAACTAGTAATACAGTAGCGAAAACTCCAATTCCTCCGGTACGAGTGGCCAAGGTTTTATGGGAGCTACGATGATTGATATCATCAAATTTTTTGTAATGGATAAAGATTTTTTGAGTGCAATAAGTGAGTATTCCACTAAGGATAATAACAGAAAAATATAGGGGATAGTTCATGACGTAAAGATAAAATCTTTTTCAATACCGTATTGATAAGGTTTAGATCCCCTTTTTTTAGTAATTTTATCAAGATAATCGAATGAATTATGCCCAAAAATACTTCCCAAACCGTTGACACTTCCAATTTTATCCCTAGCTTTCTCTTAATTGCTTATTTATGCTTGGGTTTCGTTCCCAATTGGCAAGCGGTTGATAAAATCGCTCCCCAATGGTTGTTGATGAGTATTTTAAATACGCTTTCAGTTCTTTTTATTCTTTTTAATAGAAACTCATATGCTCAAAGAATCACGCAGACCTTAAGCACCTATTTGTCTTACACCTACATTGGGTTTATTATTTGGGCAGCATGTTCTTACTTTTATGCCATTAACCCCACTGAAGTTATAGTAAACATCTCACGTCAAGTCAACGTCTTGATGATGTATTTGGTCATGGGATTTTTTGTTTATTATTTAAAATCCAAGAGAACATTCCTTTCCTTTATTATTACAATAATTCTGAGTATTGAAATCTATGCTGTGCTTAACGAGGCTCTCCAGATGTTAAATACCTCCGGAGTAATAAACGCGGGAACATTAAAAGGGGTTACAGCAAACCGAAATATCACAGCCTTTTCAATTGCAATAAAAATTCCTTTTGTTCTTTTTTTGATTTATAAAAATCAAAAGATACTCTACAAATGGATATTGAGCGGTATCATTTTATTGTCCATTTTATGTTTGAGTATGATTCAAAGTCGAGCTTCCTTTTTGGCAGTTGGGTTAATACTTGTTGCTTTTCTGAGTTTGTGTATTTTCTTATTTATAAATGATAAAAATAAAAAACATCTTTTTCAATTTGGGTACTTATTAATCCCTTTTTTGGCTGCAATAGCCTTAAATCAAGTCCTTCTTTCAGACAAAGGGGCTGACGCCTTGGCTAGGGCCTCAACAATCTCTGCAGGGACCAATGACGGCTCTGTAAACCAGCGATTGAGGTACTATGAAGATGTGTTAACACATTTGAGTTCGAATCCTATTTTTGGAGTGGGACTGGGAAACTGGAAGCTAAAGTCTATTGATTATGATTCCAAAGATATCAAAGGGTATGTGGTGCCTTATCATGCCCATAGCGATTTTATTCAGTTGGGAGCGGAACTGGGAATTGTTGGTTTCCTTTTATATCTTGGGATCTTTGTTTGGGCGGGATTTTTTGTGTATCGATTGATCAGGTACTCAACGCTTTCTGTTGAGGAAAAAGTCTTTTTATTCTTAATATTAACTGCACTAGGGGTTTATAGTATTGATGCCAATCTTAATTTTCCTATTGCTCGTCCTCAAGTATTGGTTGTTTGGACCCTTATAATGGCAGTGATAAATTATTATTATGTAAAAGAACAACATGCTAAAAACTCCATTGAGACCAAACAAGCTTTAAACTATGCTTTTTTAACAATAGCACTATTAGCGATGTTGCCTTCAGTCTATTTGTCCAATAAGGTTTATGAATCCTTAAAGGGACAAATGTTTTTATTACAGGATTTTAATTCCAATCAGTTTAATGTTCCTTTGAATCAAATAGATAATTTGGTACCGGATATTCCCAACATAACAGTAACCACCATTCCCATCAATTCTGTTAAGGCAAGATATTATGTTAATGCTAAAAAATATGATAAGGCTTTAGCCCTTTTAGATAAGGGAACAAGCGCGAACCCTTACTTATATTATAGTGAAGTATTAAGAAGTCAAATTTTTCAGTCGAGAGGACAGTTAGATAGTGCTTCTGTTTACGCAAGAAAAGCTTTTTTTGGATTGCCTAATAACGCCTTACATGCTTCCCACTATATAAACATAATAAATCAAACTAGAGATCGAGAGGCATTAGAAGAAGCCTTTGAATTGTTAACGCTAAAAAACGACTTAAATAATTGGAAAAATTATTTAATTGTTTCAAGCGGATTATACCCTCCAAAAGATAAAGTATTGACAGAAAAAGCAAAGCTAGCTACAGAACTTTTCCCTGGTAATCAAGATTTCCTGGGGCTTTATCGCCAAATAGCCCTTGGTCAAGCTGGAGTTAATAGCGCAGCATCTTTTTCTGCTAAGGGGCTTGAATTTTTTAATAACGCAGATTATAAAAATGCAGCAGAGCAGTTTGAAAAAGCAATCGAGAATAATCCATTAGATTATGCATATTTTGAAAATGCCGCAACAGCTAATTACTTACTTGGATATTTAGATAAAGCCGAGCAGCAAATCGATATTGTTATCAATGATATGAATCCCCTTGACGGGAAATGTGAATATATAAAAGCACTTATTTATATTAAATTGGGTGATCCCATAGGAGCCTGCCCCCTTTTGCAAACCTCTGTTGACAGTGGATACCAGCAAGCACTGGGCACTTTTAATCAATATTGTAATCCATAAACGTCTCATGGAACAAAAATTTATTTAACAATGCGTTTGATTTTTACTTTTTATTAAGTACTTTTGGTACTTGATAATAATTATATTGTTAAAATGTTAGGTGTTACACAATTGAAATTAACCCAGTTCCTTGAAGATTATCAGAATTTTGAGTCTAACTGGGTTATTCGATTTATAGTAACTTTTAATAAAAAATTAAAACTCCTTTTGACAACATGAAATGGTTTGTCCTGTATACAAAGCCTAATTATGAACTCAAAGTCGCTGAAGGGATCAATTCTTTGGGGATCCATGCGTATTGCCCAACCTTTACACAAATAAAACACTATACCGATCGTAAAAAAAAGGTTCAAAAGCCATTATTACCATCCTATGTAATGGTTCAACTTGCCGAGCAAGACCGACCTAAGGTTTTTGCAATTCCTGGGGTTGTACGTTACTTATTTTGGTTGGGGAAACCTGCAGAGGTTCGTGAAGAAGAAATTGTGTTATTAAAGAAAAACTTAAGCGGTATTTTTGATGAGGTTCGTATTTCTAAGTTGTCCATTGGAAAAGAATATACCATTCCCTCAGGTCCTTTAAAAGGACAAACAGGTACCGTTATTGATATTTTAAAAAATAAATTAAGATTGGAGTTACCCAGTTTGGGACTCTTTGTGACGCTTAGCAAAGCAAGCACTTAATTTATACTACATATTGGTTAATTCTAGTTTGCCTAAATGGGACAGACTAGGCGGAGCCATAAAAAAAATCAACGTAAGATTAAAACACAAAATACTTTTTTACAGATTCTAAATCTATGTTAGGAGAACTTATTACTTCTAAAACGCGCTTGCGCTTGTTGATCAAGTTTTTTATTTCTCAAGCGAATCGCGGATACCTAAATGGATTGGCTACAGAAATGGGGGAATCCACCAACGCTATCCGTAAAGAACTCAATCACTTGCAAGGTGCGGGTTATTTGGACAAAGTGAAAGTGGACAACAAAGTAGAATACAAAGCGAACACCCAACATCCGCTGTTTGAGGTACTTCAAAAAGTGGTCCTAAAACATTTGGGACTGGAAGATGTAGTAGATACAGTGCTAGAGAGAATGGGGGCAGTCCAAGAAATTATATTAGTAGGCGATTATGTGCATGGCAACGATTCAGGAAAAATTGAAATCTTCTTAATTGGTGAGCAATTGAACATGGATTATATCGCGCAACTGGAAGAAAAGATTGAGAAATTAATCAAGCGTAAAATTAGTTTTTATTTGGCGACTAAATTTTTAAGTAACCAACCACATATTATATTGTTTAACGAAAAAGAAAACCGATGATATCCATAGAAAGTGAAGAGCGCCCTTGGGGACGTTTTTTTGTATTACATGACGAAACCACGTATAAGTTAAAGCGAATTGAAGTAGATCCAGGAGGGAGACTTTCCTATCAATACCACCATAAGCGTTCCGAGGCTTGGACCATAGTGGAGGGTATTGGAACCATTACTTTGGATGGCGAAGCAATGGAATATAAGGCCGGGCAAACGATTTTGATCCCCCAGGGAGTAAAGCATCGTATTGAAAATAAAGGAACTGAGAAAGTTGTTTTTATTGAGGTGCAAACAGGCACTTACTTTGGGGAGGACGATATTGTTCGCATTGAAGATGATTACGATCGGGCGTAAATGAAACCAAAAGCCATCCTTGTTTCAGGCTATTTTAACCCACTTCACAAAGGGCATTTGGAGCTTTTTGAAAAAGCGAAGGCTTCTGGTGATGCCCTTTGGGTCATTGTTAATAGTGATCTTCAAAGAGAATTAAAGGGAAGTAAAGCCTTTATGGACGAGGATGAGCGCCTTACTATTGTTAGTGCTATTGGGATTGTAGATAAAGCCCTTATTTCTATTGACAAGGATAAAACCCAGTGCGCAACACTTGGGGATTTAGCGGATAAATTTGGTGAGGAATATGAACTCTTTTTTGCTAATGGGGGAGACCAAAATAATTACAGTATTCCAGAAGTTCCTGTGTGTAGAGAAAAAGGAATTGGACTTTTAGAAGGGCTAGGAGACAAGATTCAATCTTCTTCTTGGCTTTTAAAAAAACAAGATGAAGATTAAAAAAATCTGTTGTATTGGTGCAGGATATGTGGGAGGACCAACGATGGCCGTAATTGCCTTGAAATGTCCCGAAATAAACGTTACTGTAGTTGATTTAAATGAAGAGCGTATTGCTGCTTGGAATGGTCCTTTGGATACACTTCCTGTATATGAACCTGGTTTAGCAGAAGTAGTTGCTGAGGCTCGAGGCAGAAATTTATTTTTCTCTACAGAAGTAGACAAGTCCATAGACGAAGCTGAAATGATTTTTATGGCGGTTAATACTCCCACCAAAACGAAAGGAGAAGGCGCTGGTATGGCTGCTGATTTACGCTATGTGGAAGCCTGTGCAAAAAACATCGCTCAGGTCGCCAAAACCAATAAGATTGTGATTGAAAAATCAACTTTACCCGTGCGTACTGCTGAAAAGATTAAAGAAATTTTAGAGGAAAACTCTACTGACATACATTTTGAGATTCTTTCCAATCCTGAGTTTTTAGCCGAAGGGACTGCGATTCAAGATCTTTTTAAATCGGATCGTGTACTTATTGGTGGTGATGCATCAGAAACGGGACAAAAAGCGGTTCAGGCACTAGTTGATATTTATGCGAACTGGATTCCTAAAGAGAAAATACTGACTACCAATGTTTGGTCTTCAGAGCTATCAAAGTTAGCCTCCAATGCGATGCTTTCGCAGCGGATCTCATCTATTAATAGTCTTTCTGCGCTTTGTGAAAAAACAGGTGCCAATATTGAAGAATTGTCAAAAGCCATAGGGATGGATCAGAGAATAGGGCCACACTTTCTTAAAGCCTCTGTAGGTTTTGGAGGGAGCTGTTTTCAAAAGGATATTTTGAACTTGGTTTATCTCTGTCGCCATTATGGATTAGACGAAGTAGCAGAATATTGGCATCAGGTAATCAAGATAAATGATTACCAAAAAGATCGCTTTGCACAAAAAATCATTGATCATTTTGGAGGTGATTTAACCGGGAAAAAGATTGCCGTTTTGGGATGGGCGTTTAAAGCCAATACAAATGATTCTAGAGAAAGCTCTGCAATCTATGTTGCGAAGAAATTATATACAGCTGGTGCGATTCTAGAAATTTACGATCCAATGGTATCCAAAGAATCTATTTTCAGCGATATTGATTTTTATTGGGAGAAATCAAAAACAAAAGATTTAAAGTCGCGAATTTCGGTACTTGATTCTATAAGTACGTTAGACCATAGTGTTGATGCTGTAGCCATATTAACCGAGTGGGAGGCATTTAAAACTTTAGACTTTACAAAGACTATAGTTTTTGATGGTAGAGGGGTTCTTTCATCAAGCAGATATTCAATAGGAAGAGGATGAAAAGAGCACTATTTTTATCACAAAAGAAATCTCACCTACCAGCAGTAGTAAAAATTATCATTAATTTTTTTAAACTAAAAATGTGAGTAAAATCCTCAGTCTAATATCATTTTTAAATAAACAAGAGAAAAAGCAACTAATAATTTTATTGTTTTTACTTGTTTTTTGTATGCTTTTGGAGATTTCATCAATTGCTTTAGTGTTGTCTACTTTTGATTTATTTTTAAACCCGACAATTTTTGATGACAGTCAAATCATTTCCTTTTTATTTGAAATAAGTGAAATAAAAGATAAAATATTTTTCAAAAGGGTTTTTGCCTCAGCAGTATTCTTCATCTTTGTTTTTAAAGCAATTTTATATTTACTTATAGTATATAAACAAGCAAGATTTTTATCATTTTTTTCAGCAAAGCTTACAAACAAACTCTTTTACAACTATATAAATCAATCTTATTTATTTTTTTCATCAAATAATTCTACTGAATTAAAAAAGAACTTACAAGTAGAAATGGGATTTGTTGATGCCTATTTATTAGCTTATTTGGCTTTTATAATTGAATCAGCAGTAATGTTTTCAATTATCTTGGGACTATTAATAATTGAGCCACTAGCAATATTATTCTTAGCACTAATATTCTCTTCAGTGAGTATTCTATTTGTTTTTATCAATAAAAAAAGGACAAAATATTATGGAGAAAAAAGATATGAACTCGAATCATATATATCAAAAATTTATTCTGAAGCATTTGGTTCAATTAAGGAATTGAAAATTTCTGACAAAGAATTTTTTTTTGTTGATTACCTCAAGTCTTTTAATTTAACCAAAGCGATAGTTAACACCAATCATTCAACTGTAACTCAATCGTCTAAATCTGTTTTAGAAATAACAATGATAGCTAGCATTGGACTACTAATGCCTTTGCTTTCTTTTCTTAACTATAGTGAATACCAGTTTATTTCTTTACTTGGTGTAATTGGACTCTCCTCTTTTAAAATCATTCCCTCAATCAATAAGTTACTTATATCTTTTCAAAACATTAAATTTTACACTCCTTCAATTGATAAAATATTAAATGAATTAAACTTAAATCTAGATGAAAAAGCTAATTATTTAGAATCTTCATTTAATGAGTCAATTAGCATTAATAATTTATTATTTAAATATCCTAACTCAAAAAATTATGTTTTTAAGTCACTTTCAATTAAAATTTCAAGAGGAGATATAATATGCATAACCGGAATGTCAGGTTCTGGGAAAAGTACTTTTTTAAATATAATTAGTGGTTTAATAGAACCAAAATCGGTAGAAATAGTATTAGATCGTAAAATTAATGCTCCATCGTTTTCTAGCATAAGAAGCCTATTTAGTTATGTCTCTCAGGACACCTACCTAATTGATGATACCATCTTAAGAAATGTAGCGTTTGGAATACCTTATAGGGAAATAAATATTGATAAGGCAATTGATTGCTTAAAAAAAGCTCAATTATTTGAATATGTTTCTAAACTTGAAAATGGACTACAAACTAATGTAGGAGAACGAGGAAATTTGTTTTCGGGTGGACAGGTTAAGAGGATCGCAATTGCTCGAGCATTATACAATAACAAAAAAATTCTATTACTTGATGAAGCTACGAGTTCCTTAGATAAAGAAACACAATCAAGTTTCTATTCAGTTGTTTCATCTTTAAAAGATTATTTAACAATTATAATAGTTACTCACGATTTAAGTGAAATAGATTTTTATAGCCACCATTACGAGCTATTAAACCAAAAATTAATTCTAAAAGACAAAAAATGATTAATAAGATTAAATCAATTTTAAAAGGGAAGGATCCTAAAAATGAAAACTGGCATGTTGAATTTCTTTTAAATCTAGCCTCTGTTTTAAAGCCTAGTGTTTATGTAGAACTTGGATTATATAAATGCGAATTATTTAATAAAATGGAAAAATTTTGCGATAAGATGTATGGCATTGATATGGCAGAAATAACAAAAAATTATGTAAAAAAAAGCAATAAAATTCAATTCATGAATATCGATACAAATGCTTTTTTTAATTATGCAAATAATCATAAAATTTCAGTAGATTTTGCATTTATTGATGCAGATCATTCTTTTGAAGGACTAAAAAATGATTTTTTTAAATTACTACCGTTAATGAATGATCATGGTATTATAGCGATTCATGATACACATCCAAAAAATGAAAAGTATACCACTTCTGGTTACTGTGGAGATGGATATAAATTTATAGAAGAAATTGGTGCAAATACCTCTGAATTTGAAATTATGACAATTCCTGTTCATCCTGGTATTACTCTAGTAAGAAAGCGAAGTGGACAATTAAAATGGATAAATTAAAAGAATGATTAGAAAACTTAGAAAATATGCAAGATTAATAATAGAAAAACTACTTTTTTATAGAGGTTTTACTATTATTCCTTCTGATAGCACAATTGATTTTCAAAGGGAGGTACTTATTAAGAAATTTAATATTCAAAGAATAATTGACGTCGGAGTTAATGAAGGTCAATTTTCATTACTCATAAGAAAATATTTTAAGAGTATACCCATAACAGCTTTTGATCCAGACCCCAGAATACCTGAAGCTATTAAAGCGTTAAGTTTAAAAAATCATACTTTTCATAATATTGGGTTGGGTGATAAAAATCAAGTAATGTCATTCAATTTGTGGCCTATAGAAGGGGGATCTAGTTCTTTTAAAACTCTTTCAAGAGACGGAGAAGAATGGACTTATTTTAAAAATTCAGAAATTCCTAGTACCAATGCTGAGGTAAAACGCTTGGATAGTTTCGATTTTTCAGAAGATAAAATTTATTTAAAAATTGATGTACAAGGTTTTGAGATGGAAGTTTTAAAGGGAAGTTTAAATTTAATTACGGACAAGATAAAGGTTATAGAAATTGAAGTTCCAGCTCTAGAAATTTATCAAAATTCTTCTAATTTAATTCAAGTCCATGAATACTTGACAAATAATAGTTTTCAATTAAGTTCAATTCATAGTTCAAGATTTCATAAAATAGGAGTTGCTGATTTTGACTGTATTTATTATAAAGTATGATATCAACAAAATACAAGATTGTAAGCATAACTCAAGTCTTTAACGAGATTGAAAAAGATAATTTGGTTAGATTCTTTAAGTATTTAAAGCCAGTTGTTGATGAAATAGTGATTTACGATGATTGTAGCACAGATGGCTCCTATGAGTACGCTTTAGAAAATACAAATCATGTTATTAGGGGCTTTAAAAATGATTTCTCAAATGAAATAAACCATAGAGATATTTTAATTAAAAAGGCATTGTCTTTAAATCCAGATTTTATTTTATGGATTGACGCTGATGAGATTTTATCAAATGGATCTGAGAAGACATTGATGGACCTGTGTGATAAATGTATTCAGGGAGGCTATAATGGAGTTCAATTTCATGAAATAAATCTTTGGAGAAGTAAATCTTGGAAAAGAATAGATAGTCTTTTCAATGATGGTTGGTTTACTAGATTATGGAAAGCTTCACCTGATTTAGAGCTTAAAACAAATAAAAAGGGATTACATCAAAATTTAGTTCCATTGCAAATAGACAAAGTTTTCAAGCAAAAGGATTCTTTTTTTATTCATTATGGTTTTTCTACTGAAAAAAACTTGGCAATTAAATATTTGACATATAAAAAACATGGTCAGAATGGTTACGAAGGTTTAGAGAGAATAATTGATGAAAGTATTTTAAAACTTGAAAAAGTAGATAAAAATATTATTCCAATAGAGCTTTATGAAGAGGAGGAAAGTCCAATAAAACTTGATTATTTAGAGTCTAGGAAGTATGTTGAAACTTATAGAAGTTTAAATGAAAAGCCCAAGTATTCAATAGTTTGTTTGATTTACAAAAGTATTAATTGGCTTAAACTTGTAAATGAACAGGTGAATAAGTACACTGATTTGTCTGATAAGGAGTTTTTTTTTATTGCTAATGATGCCAATGAAAATGTTTTAAGTTATTTAAAAAATAACTTCATTAAGCATTATGAATATAATGCCGCAGTTGAAAACAAGAATGACTGGTATATAAATAATGTTTACAGAGCATTCAATTTTGGCTCTGAAATGGCTAAAGGGGAATATATTGTTTTTATAAATTCTGACATGTGTTTTTCTCAAGGTTGGTTCGAATCTTTACTGAGAGCTTATAATGGAAAAAATATTGTTAGTTCAAGATTAGTTGAATCTGGGAGGCTTAAATCTGGGATTTATGGGATTGATAAGTTTTTTGGTTCTACTCCTGATAATTATGAGGAAGACTCATTTCAATTATTTACTAATAGCATAAGAACTCAAAAGATTAAAGAGGGAGGTTTGTATATGCCAGTATTTTTAAAAAAATCAGATTTCACAAAAATCGGAGGATATCCAGAAGGGAATTTAAAAGCTGGGGCGGATATTTTTTCGAAAGATTATGCTAAACAAGGAGAAGATTTAATTTCAGGAGATACAATTTTAATAGAAAAATATAAGTCAATAGGAATCAATCATGTTACTTCCTTTGATTCTGTAGTTTATCATTTTCAAGAGGGAGAGATGTTAGACATAAACAATCAACTTTTAAGTGAAAATGAAGAAATAGCCGTCATTAATGACTACTGTAGAGGTATTAATAATGAAAAAGTCTTTTGGAATTATCTTTTAGAGTTTTTGCCTGGCACCTATAAAATTGATTATGATGAGGTTGGCGAAAAAGATTTTTTAGTAACGGCAAAAAATAATCTTAGCACAAAAACTAAAATTATAATTCAGAATGCTACTTTTATTGAAAGAGTTTCGAAAGATCATTTTACAATTCTTCTTTTACAGGATGATTTAAGAGGTATGAGTAGAACCTCTAAAGTTCAGGAAGAAAATCTTTATTCTGCAGATTTAATTGTTACGAATTCTATTCAGACAAGTATTTCATACAGAGAGTTTGACATGAAGATTATTCCTATTGGGGTTAATGAAAATTTATTTAAGCCCTTGGATAAAATAAATCTCAGAAACAAATACGGTATAAATGGCAATAAAGTAGGAATTTTTGTAGGAAGTTTTTCAGAGGTAAAGGGTTGGTCTAAGGTTAAAAAATGCATAAACGAAAGAAGAGATATTTTTTGGATAGTAGTTTCTAAATATGATGAAAATTTTGAAAATGAAAATGTTATGAAATTTTCAAATATTAATCAAGAAAAGTTAGTGGAGCTATTGAATTGTGCAGATTTCTTTATTATTGGATCTCCAGTAGAAACTCAATGTTTGGCTGCGTTAGAAGCTAATCTATGTAATCTACCTGTGGTTATGCCAAAAGTGGGAATATTTAGAGATTTCAAACCAAGTGAATTAAATTTATTAGGTGAATTTGGAGATGATTTAATGGAGGGGATAAATAGACTTGATTTCAGTAAATACTCTCCTAGAAAAGTTATTTTAGAAAAAGGATATACAATAGATAGTACTATTAAGGAATGGGAGAAAATTATAATTGAATCTTTAATTAAAGTAAATAACAAAAGTTTTATTAAAGAGCATAAATTAGAACTCAATAAATCAGATTTATATAAAAGGTTGATAATAGAATCTTTTATGAGTTTTAAGAAATATTCGGATTTTAAAATATTAGCTGGTGCATTTATTAGAAAATCAAAAAAGCTTATTAAAATAATATTAAACAGATGAAAGACTTTAAAGTAATGAGAATTCTCAAGTAAAAATCCAAAGCTTTTCCTTCAAGTAATTTTTTTAATCAATTCCGAGTCCTTGAAAAATCATTAGCTTATATAAACTATGGTTTGGACTTATTTTTCGAATTAAAACAATTTAAATTTATGAAATTCTCAAAAAGCACCATATATTTTTATCTCAATGCTTCCTAAAAAAAATATTCTTATTTCTGTTGTTATACCAGTTTTTAATGGTGTTAACTTCATTAATTTTGCAATTAAAAGTGTTTTAAATCAGGATTATAATAGTTTTGAAATAATTGTTGTTAATGACGGATCTTTAGATGGCACAGGTGATTATCTAGACAAGCTAAAGATTAATAATTTAACAGTAATTCATACTGAAAATAGAGGACAGTCAAACGCTATTAACTTGGGAATTAAAAGCGCTAAAGGTTCTATAGTTGGTTATCTAAGTGCGGATGATATTTTTCATCCAAAATTAATTTCCACTGTATCAAATGAATTTCAAAGAAACCCTAAGATAGTATGTGTTTATCCAAATTATAACTTGATTGATAAAAACGGAAAATTCATAAAAAAGGTTATCATTCCCCAATATGATAAAAAAAATATGCTTGAAGACTTGTTCTGTTTTCCAGGTCCTGGAGCTTTTTTTTATAAATCACATTTTATGATTTTAAAAGGTTGGGACAGAAGTTTTAGTCAGATACCAGACTTAGAATTTTGGATTAGACTTAGTAAATATGGAAAATTTAAAGGAATTGATAATGTTCATGCCTCTTTTAGGATACATGAGCAATCTGGGTCTGTAAAAAAGATAAGTTTCAGAAAGAGTATCGAGACAATTATTCTAGCAAAAAAACTTATGGGCGAAGGTTTTAATTCAAGGAAAATAAATTCTAATGCTCATATGATAGCAGCATTTCATAATTTAAAATCGAATAGATTTTTGATTGGGATAAAATTTATTTTAATATCAATCATTTCATGGCCTAAAATACTAATGAGTTTATATACATATAAATTAATATTTAAAGGTTTTTTAAAATAAACTCATGATTTTATTTGATGCTATTTATTTAAATTCCTTAGGGGGCAAAAAACTTTTAAAATTGATTCTTTCAAAGTTAGATGAAAGAAAACAGTGGAACTTTATCTTAGATTCAAGATTAAAATCTGAATATAACCTATCAAAAAGGATGAAGTTTAATAAGGCATCTATTTTATCAAGGTTTTATTACTACTTAAATAAGTCAAGAAGTTATGATTCAATATTTTGTTTTTCAAATATACCCCCACCATTTAAAATTAATAAGCAAGTTTTCATTTTCTTTCACAATGATAATTTAATTGAACCCTCTTTAGTCAATAAATCATATGGAAATAAGTTAATTTTAAAATTAAAGTCTTTGTATATAAAAAGTTTTTCATTTGAAAATTATAAATGGATTGTTCAAACAAATTATATGAAGAATCGTTTAAATCATTTTTTTAAAATTAGTCACGAAAATATATTTGTAATTCCAATTTTTGATGACTCAAATGTAGAATTTCAGTCATTAAAGAAAAGAAATGATTTTTTATATGTAAGTGATTTTCAATCTCACAAGAATCATGATAATTTGATAAAAGCATTCTTGTTATATTCAAATAAATCTAAATCTTACATCAACTTGCATTTGACAATACCCAACAATAAGTATGATTCATTTATTAAGAAATATGTTATTCCAAAAAATCTAAAAATTATCAATCATGGAGTTTGTGAGGAAACTAAAATTAATGATTTATATACAAAGTGTAAATATTTTATTTTCCCTTCGACTCAAGAAAGTTTTGGTCTTCCTTTAATTGAAGCTTGTCAAAATGATTGTAAGGTAATAGCTTCCAATTTAGAGTATGTACATGAGATTATTGAGCCCTCACTATTATTTGATCCGTTCAATGTGAATTCAATTGCATCATCAATAGATATGGCTGTAAATGCTAAATCGCTCAAGAAGAGTAAGATTTTGATAAAGAATAAATTAAATTTGTTAATTCAAACGGTTGAACAAAATGTTTAAAAATAAAATACTTTTAATCACAGGTGGAACAGGCTCCTTCGGGAATGCTGTCTTAAATAGGTTTATTGATTCAGATATAAAGGAAATTAGAATTTTTTCTAGAGATGAAAAAAAGCAGCACGACATGAGGGTTGCATATAATAATCCTAAAATTAAATTTTATATTGGAGATGTTAGAAATGAAAATAGTCTAAGAGATGTAATGATTGGAGTAGATTATGTATTTCATGCTGCAGCACTAAAACAGGTTCCATCATGTGAGTTTTATCCCATGGAGGCAGTACGGACCAATGTTTTAGGAACAGAAAATGTTTTAAATGCTGCTATTTCTAATGATGTTAAAAGAGTAGTATGTCTAAGTACTGATAAAGCAGTATATCCTGTAAATGCCATGGGAGTCTCAAAAGCAATGATGGAAAAAGTGTTTGTTGCAAAGTCTAGAAATTCTAAAAACACTATTATAACTGGGACACGTTATGGAAACGTAATGGCCTCAAGAGGCTCTGTAATTCCTCATTTTATTGATCAAATTAAAACAGGAAAACCAATTACAGTTACTGACCCAAATATGACAAGATTTATGATGACTCTTGATCATGCGGTTGAACTTGTTTTATATGCATTTAATAATGGAAAGTCAGGAGATATTTTTGTTCAAAAGTCGCCAGCAAGCACTATAGGAGAATTAGCTCATTGTTTAAAAGATATATATAATTCTAAAGTTGAAATTAAAAATATTGGAATAAGGCATGCGGAGAAAATGCACGAGACACTTTTAAGTAAGGAAGAGTTTATGGGTGCTGAAGATTTAGGTGAATACTATAGAGTCCCTGCGGATAACAGAGATCTTAATTATGAAAAATATTTTTCTGAAGGCTCTAATAAAGTTGAATTAGAGGAATATAACTCATATAATACTCATAGACTTTCTGAAGTTGAATTAAAGGAGCTACTTGCTCAAATCGATGTTAAATGAAAAAATTAAAAGTAGTAACAGTTTTAGGTACAAGACCCGAAATTATTAGACTTTCAGTTATAATTAAAAAATTTGATCAGTTTTTTGATCATACTCTTGTTCATACAGGTCAAAATTATGATTTTACCTTAAATGAAATATTCTTTGAAGAATTATGTATTCGAAAACCAGATTTTTTTTTAAATGTTGTGGGACAAAATCTAGGGGAAACCATGGGGAATGTTTTATCAAAGTCTTTTACCCTTTTCAATGACGTCAAACCAGATGCTTTATTAGTTCTTGGAGACACAAATAGCGCATTGTGTACAATTAGCGCTAAACGACTTAAAATCCCGATTTTCCATATGGAGGCAGGAAACAGATGTTATGATCAAAATGTGCCTGAGGAATTAAATAGAAAGATTGCAGACCATACAGCAGATATAAATTTAACTTACACAGAGAATAGCAGAAGATATCTTTTATCAGAAGGGTTTAGAAAGGACCATGTGTTTTGTGTTGGGTCTCCATTAAAAGAAGTATTAGATTTTTACTCAGATAAAATAAACGGAAGTTCAATCCTTGAGAAGCTTCAATTGAAAAAGAATAAATACATCGTAGCAAGTATCCATAGAGAGGAAAACTTAGATATAGGTGATAATTTCAAGAATATAATTGAAGCTTTAAACAAGGTAGTTGATTTACACGATACTCAATTAATTTTTAGTACCCATCCTAGAACAAAAAAGAAAATAGAACAACTTAATTTAAAAGTTACCCATAAATTTAGCTTTATCGAGCCACTTGGATTCTGTGACTATGTTTTCTTGCAGAAAAATGCATTAATAACTTTGTCTGATAGCGGCACTATTTCAGAGGAAAGCACCATTTTAGGATATAAAGCTGTAAGTATAAGAACAAGCACTGAAAGACCTGAAGCAATAGATCACGGGAATATAGTTTTAGGAGGTATAACAATTGATAGCATCATTAATTCTATTAATATAACCTTAGGCTTAGAGGAAGAATCAAACCCTCCTTTAGAGTATTTAAAAACAGATAATTCAAATACAGTTGTAAAACTTATTCAAAGTTATACATCAATAATTAATAGAGAAACTTGGAGAAAGTAAGGGAAAAGATATTGATCTTAGGCGGAGCGGGAATGCTTGGCCATGTGCTTTTACAAAAGTGTCTCGTCAAAAATATTTTTGACATTTACGATGTTACTAGAAAAAAAGAAAACAGAAAGAATAATTTTAGTTGTAACGTCACAAATTTTGATTCATTAGCGAAAATTATTAAAGAGATTAAGCCTGATTATATTATAAATTGTATTGGGGTATTAATTAAAGGCTCTATTCAAGACCCTTCTAATGCAATACTTATTAATTCTCTTTTACCTCATAAATTAGCTCAATTTTCAAAAACTGTAAACGCTAAATTAATTCATATAAGCACAGATTGTGTTTTTGATGGTTCTAAAGGAAGTTATATTGAAACTGACAGTAAAACCGCACAGGACACATATGGTTTGAGTAAATCTTTGGGAGAGATTAACGATTACAAAAACTTAACCCTAAGAACTTCCATAATAGGACCCGAGTTGAAAGAAAATGGCGAAGGGCTTTTTTCGTGGTTTATAAAACAGAAAGGAGAGATAAGTGGTTTTTCTGATTCTATTTGGGGAGGAGTAACCACTTTTGTCCTAGCAGATGTAATCATTAAATCAATAAATGAAAATCACACTGGACTTATCCATGTTACAAACGGGTATCCTATTTCAAAATTTGATTTATTGAGTTTAATAAAAGACAGATTTCAGCTGAATAATATTCAATTAAAAAGGGTTCCAGGCAAAAAGTCGGATAAATCACTAAATTCAAAATATGATTATTTTAATGTGCCCTCATATGAACAGATGATCACAGATATGTACAAGTATTATTTAGAAAAATTATTAATATGAATCAAAAAAATTTAAAAAATTCAGCAATTGAAAGTATTGCTAAAATCTTATCACAAGAAAATAATTTTAATGCACTTCCATTTAAGCATTTATACGTTGATAATTTTTTCACTATTGAATTTGCAAATGCTTTACTAGATAGTTTTCCTGATCTTGATAATGGCGATTTGTGGGATTCTTCCAATGATCCAGAAATTGAGGTAAAAATGAGATCTAAATGGCAGTCAGAATTTGATATACCTGATAACATTATAGATGCTATTAGAGTATTAAACTCTTCTTTATTTCTAAAATCAGTATCTGAAATATTTGATATTCCAAAGCTAATGCCTGATCCATATTTTTCTGGTGGCGGTTTAAACGTAACAGTTAGTGGTGGTCTTTTAGATGTTCATGTAGATGGTAATTACCATGACGCTTCTGGATTAAACAGAAGAATTAATGCAATTTTATATCTAAATCCAGGGTGGCAAGAAGGCTGGGGCGGAGAATTTGGTTTATATGATGAAACTGGAGATAAGCTAATTAAAAAAATAGCCCCAATCCATAACAGGCTTGTAATTTTTGACACCAATGATAAAAGTTTTCATGGATTACCAGACCCTTTGAATTTTCCAGACGGACATGCAAGACGATCTATAATATTGTATTATTACACAAAGGATAAACGCCCAATAGATCAAGTAACTGTAGATGATCCACATTCAGCACTTTGGAAGAAAAAAGGTGGGTTAGATAAGCGAGGAAATAAAACAAGAGACTTCTCATAATTTGAAAATATTATTAATTAGTCAATATTTTTACCCGGAAAATTTTAAGATCAACGACCTTATTTTCTCACTAAAAGAAAGAGGTCATAAAATCACTGTACTTACTGGCAAACCAAACTATTTAAAAACTCATTTTTTTGAAGGCTATGGATGGAAAAGTGATGACTTTGAAACTATAAATGATATTCCTGTCTATAGAGCTAATTTATTCTCAAGGAGAAATGGAGGGGCATTTAGGTTGTTTTTAAATTATATTTCATTTGCGTTTTTAGCCCCTTTAAAACTTAGAAAAATAAAAGGCTCTTTTGATGCTATTTTTGTTTATCAAACATCACCAGTTACTGTAGGAATTCCGGCAATTTTTGCTAAAAAACTTTTTAAAACTCCTATTTATTTTTGGGTTCAAGATCTCTGGCCTGAAAGTTTAGTGGCTGCAGGCGGCGTTAAAAATAAATTCATTCTAGGTTTTTTCAACTCCCTAACAAAATGGATTTATAAGCATTCAAAAAAAGTTTTAATCCAGTCTGATGGTTTTAGAGAGTATATTTTAAATCAGAGAATTTCAAATGATAAAATCATCTTTTATCCTAACCCCACTGAAGATTTCTATAAGCCACTCCAAAAGGTCAAAGAATATAAAGAGTTTTTTCAAAATGAATTTTTTAATATAGTTTTTGCTGGAAATATTGGAGAAGCACAAAGTTTCAAAACAATTATAAATGCAATTAATAATGTCAAAGAACTTCCTGTTAAGGTGATTGTTTTGGGAGACGGAAGGTATAAAGAAACTGTGATAACTCTTATAAAAGAAAAAGGGTTGGAGTCATATTTTAATTTTCTGGGATCTTTCCCCCCAACTGAAATGCCTAAATTTTTCTCGCATGCAGATGCTCTCTTAGTTTCTCTTAAAAAAGATAAAATTTTCTCACTCACCATACCTGCGAAAATTCAATCTTATTTAGCATGTGGAAAACCTATTATTGCCTCAATAGATGGAGAGGGGGCTAAAATAGTTAATGATGCTAAGTGCGGGGTAACTTCACCAGCAGAAGGTTCACTTGCTTTGAGTAAGAAGATTAAAGAATTAATGGCTTTGGATAAATCTAAGCGCAGTGAAATGGGAAATAATGGAAGGGTCTACTACGAAAAAGAGTTTGACAGAAATAATCTTTTAGAAAAGCTTGAGGGCATATTCAAATCTTAATAAATACCATCTTTTAAAGATTTGTTAGGAACAATTGTTAAAAAGTTTAGTGTAATTGATTTTTCAAAATGACACACCTTGCTGTAATTTTGCAATATGTCATTTACTCCAGAAACAGCTAAAGTAGCAGGAAAAAAAAGTAAACGTGGCCCTGCAAAAATACTACCACCAAACACCAAAGAAAAGCTCAATATTTTATATGAAGGTTTGTTAGATGATTTGATTGTTAATCAAAATGATCTTTCAAATTCTGAAAAAATTAAGCTTATTCAGATTATATCAAACTATATAGTTCCTAAAACCAAACCTGTTAGAGATGAGGCTACTCTTGAAAAAATAGAAGAAAGAGATAATTTAGGCATTTTGGATAGAGGTCCAGATCCTACAAAGTAGCAGCTACTTTCATAAAAGCGTCTGCATAAGTGTCTTTATTTACCTGGGTGCCAATATAGCTTAGAAAAGTACTTTCCTTTGAATGCCCTGTGATTTGCATTAAAATAGGTGTTTCGATTTTCCCAAAATAATTTGTAGCAAAAGAGCGGCGCAAGTCATGAGAAGATATAAGACTATATTTTGGATGGGTCCCAAATCTTTTTCTTCTTGTTTTAGGGCATAATTTATAACCACTCACCATATTGTTAATACCGGCTATCTGGCAAATCTGTTTAATTTGCCTATTGAATAACTGTGCAGAAATAGCGTACGGAAAGCGCATTTTTAATATTTGAACAACCTCTTTATCTACCACTCCAACAGTTACATACTTATCCGTTTTTTGTTGGTTAATGTCTATGTAAACGCCGTTTTCTATAAATCTTAGTTGGCTAGGTTTAAGATTCAATAAGTCAGAAACTCTTTGACCTATATAGAGTCCAATGAGGATCCATTTTCTAGCGTTTTCTAATGTGCTAGGTAATTCTTTAAGGGATTTTATTTTTTGAATTTCTTCAAATGAGATGGTTTGTAATACCCGGTCTTTACTTTTTTGAGTAAAAGATTCTATATGCCTAGTATAAGGATTTACAGGAATACACATTCTTTCTGCCTCCTTACATATCATTTTTAAAAGTTTTAATTGAAGCCCGGCATTGTTTAATGAATAGGACTTTTCTGTTAAAAGCCACTCCTTAAACGTGTGAACTAACATGTGATCTATCTCTTTTAACATGATAGTCTTATTTATTTGCCCTTCAAATTCTTTAATCAAAACATAAAAACGTTTTAAATTTCGAATGGAATTTTCAGATAGTCCAAGTGAACCACTCCTTTTAAGTCTTCTTAAAGGGGCATGCTTTATATAATTAGAAATCTGGATACTTAAATACCCTTGATTTCCTGATATTGTGTGTTCGAAAGTGTTCACTTTGTTCATTTTTTCAGTGTCTAATCCGTCTAATTTTTAATGATATTTAACTATTTTAACATAATTAAAATTTCATTTAACATTTTAAGACATAAATTTTAACGTTAATTAGTTTAAAAAATTACATTTAAATATACGTTATTTTTTACGTTAAATAACGTATTAAGTCAATAAATACAAGGGTTTAGGTAAAAGTTTTGAAATACCTACGGGCTGTAGTCAAAATAAAAATCTTTTAATACAAACAGAAAACCTTCTTATCTTTAAAAAAATTTACACATGAAAGCCATTCTCCTTGCAGGCGGTACAGGATCAAGACTTTTTCCAGTTACTTTGGGAGTTTCCAAGCAGCTATTGCCTGTCTATGACAAGCCTATGGTGTACTATCCTTTATCAGTTCTGATGGAGGCGGGAATTAGAGAAGTGTTGTTAATAAGTACCCCTGAGGATTTAGATCAGTATGAGCGCCTTTTGGGCGATGGAAGTCAATGGGGAATTAGTTTGCAATATAAAGCACAGCAAAAACCAAATGGTTTAGCCGAAGCCTTTATTTTAG
>Ga0209654_1000744_pt1 | contig 30132 bp, 33 predicted proteins | sample SaaInl1SG_22_DNA_FD_184646 | JGI IMG/M metagenome (GOLD analysis project Ga0209654, IMG submission 184646) | Marine microbial communities from expanding oxygen minimum zones in the Saanich Inlet - ESP_161SG_22_DNA (SPAdes) (version 2) | ecosystem: Environmental > Aquatic > Marine > Intertidal... | reverse complement strand
GCAACAATCCAATGGCTATAACTCCAAAAATGAGATTCGGCATCCATGCACCCCAATAAGGGCTCATTCCAGACTTATCGACCATAACTTCAAATACTTTGTCAAAAAACACAAAGGTAAAGGCTAGTATTATTCCCAATGCTAAGTTTATCCCCATCCCTCCTCTTCGTTTGAAAGAAGCTACTGCAACAGAAATAATTGTAAGAATAAAAGCAGAAAAAGGCAAACTCCAGCGCTTGTTTCTTACCATTAAATGATTGTTGATTAGTGGAGAACCACTCGCTCTTTCCGACTCAATAAAATCATTGAGTTCAAAGTAATTGAGCGTTTGAGACATATAGGTTACAGGAGAAAGTTCTTTCATTTCAAACGAAAATAAAGTATCTAATCGTGATTTGGATTCAATGTATTCTTTATCTTCAATAATGGTTCTTTTAAAATATTCCGTCAAGCGATACAAACTGTCTTTCTCAAGCCATCGAATGTTACGGGCTGTTATTTTATATTGTAGCTTATTGCCTTCAAAATGTTCGTAGGTAAAATTATATGCTAGCCCACGATTGGGATTATAGCTGCTTACATACACATAGTCGTTTTCATTCAATTGCTTAAAAAGGTTGGCAGTTTGGCGGTCATTTTTTCCTTTTTTAAGATATTCAAACTGAAATTCGTGAAAGCTTTTGTTGGTCACGGGAACAATAAACATTCCTACAATCAAGGCACCCAAAGCAATAATAGAGGCTGCAATCATAAAAGGGCGTAAGTATCGATAAAAGGAAATTCCCGAACTTAAAATTGCAATGATTTCAGTGTCATTGGCCATTTTAGAAGTAAACCAAATGACCGATAAAAATAGAAATATCGGAAATAGCATGTTACCAAAAAACCAAATAAAATCGAAGTAGTACCACAATATTTGATCTGTTGGTACCTCATGCTCCTTGAAATTGTCTATTTTTTGAGAAATATCTACCAAAATACCAATAGGTATAAACAAAAAAAGCATGACCAAAAAGGTGCTCAAGTACTTTGTGATGATATAACGATCTAGGATTTTCAATGTTACAGACGTTTGTTCATTTGATTAACCATGGTGTTTTTCCAACTCGCAAAATCACCCGCTAAGATATGTTTTCTTGCCTCACGAACCAACCACATATAAAATCCTAGGTTGTGTATCGTAGCAATTTGTTTCCCTAAATATTCATTGACCGAAAATAAATGTCGTAGATACGCTTTTGAGTAATCTGTGTCGACATAGGTGTGAGCCATCGTGTCAATGCATGAGAAATCATTCTCCCATTTTTTGTTTTTAATATTGATTGTTCCCTCTGAGGTAAATAGCATTCCATTTCGGGCGTTTCGGGTAGGCAAAACACAATCGAACATATCAACTCCCAAAGCTATGTTTTCCAAAAGATTGATAGGTGTTCCCACTCCCATTAAATAACGTGGCTTGTCTTCAGGTAATACAGCGCAAACGGCATCAGCCATAGCATACATTTCTTCAGCTGGTTCTCCAACAGAAAGCCCTCCAATCGCATTTCCTTCAGCTCCTGCATTGGCAATATACTCCGCAGATTGAACTCTAAGGTCTGTATAAGTGCTTCCCTGAACAATGGGAAAAAAGGTTTGTTCGTAATTGTATTTAGGAGACGTTTTTTTGAGCTGTTCCAAACACCGATCCAACCATCGATGAGTCATGTGCATTGAACGTTTTGCATATTTATAATCACACGGATAAGGAGTGCATTCGTCAAATGCCATGATGATATCTGCGCCTATGCTTCGCTGAATATCCATCACATTTTCGGGGGTAAATACGTGATAAGAACCATCAATATGCGATTTGAATTTCACACCTTCTTCTTTGATTTTACGGTTCGAAGAAAGAGAATACACCTGATATCCTCCACTATCCGTAAGTATGTTTCGGTCCCAACCCATAAACTGATGCAAACCGCCGGCTTGCTCAATAATTTCGATACCTGGACGAAGATATAAGTGATATGTATTCCCCAAAATCACATCAGGATTGATATCGTTTTTCAACTCGCGTTGATGAACTCCTTTAACGGTAGCTGCGGTTCCAACAGGCATGAAAATGGGAGTTTCAATAACTCCATGATCAGTGGCCAACGTCGCTGCTCGTGCCTTTGATTTTGGGTCGGTATGTTGTAGTGTAAATTTCATATAATGACGGCAAAGATAACCAACTAAGTTTGTTTGGTTTCCGTTAGTGTTTAAAATTGTTAAATACTTAACAATTTCGTTGAAAAAAAACTAGCCCGAGGGTTTGTATACCTCACAGTAAATGGTATTTTTGGGAATCTAAAAAACAGCTATGTCAACAACCCTTCAAATAGAGTCGTTTGTAACCCAAGTTCGTCGAGATATTCTTCGAATGGTTCACAAAGTCAATTCCGGACACCCAGGCGGATCGCTTGGATGCACGGAATTTATAAGCGTTTTATTTCAAAACATCATGGAGCGAAAGCCTGGTTTTGAGATGAACGGTGTCGACGAAGACTTATTTTTCTTATCCAACGGACATATTTCACCTGTCTTTTATAGTGTTTTGGCACGTTCTGGATATTTTCCAGTGGAAGAGTTAAATACTTTTCGTTTGATAAACTCCCGACTTCAAGGACATCCAACCACACACGAAGGACTTCCAGGAGTTCGAATCGCATCCGGCTCATTGGGACAAGGGATGTCAGTAGCAATTGGATCGGCTTTGGCGAAAAAACTCAATAAAGATTCGCATTTGGTTTACAGTCTTCACGGAGATGGAGAATTGCAAGAAGGTCAAAACTGGGAAGCCATTATGTATGCTTCCGCCAAAAATGTTGACAATTATATTGCGACAATTGATGTAAATGGAAAACAAATTGATGGAACTACCGACGATGTTCTTCATATGGGGAGCTTGAAAGATAAATTCACTTCGTTTGGCTGGGATGTTTTAGAAATTTCCAAAGGAAATGACATTGAAGCAATTGTTGAGGGTATAAACGAGGCCAAAAGTCGAACAGGAAAAGGAAAACCAATTTGTGTTTTGCTTTATACCGAAATGGGCAACGGTGTTGACTTTATGATGCATACCCATGCTTGGCACGGAAAAGCACCCAGTGACGACCAACTCGAAAACGCCTTATCTCAAAATCCTGAAACTTTAGGAGACTATTAATTTGAACAACCCGCATTGATGAAAAAATATACAGACACAGGAAAACAAGATACACGATCAGGATTTGGAGCTGGTTTAACCGAATTAGGACGAACCAACCCCAATGTGGTTGCTTTGTGTGCCGATTTAATTGGTTCCTTAAAAATGGAGCAGTTTATTGCCGAAAATCCCGAACGCTTTTTTCAAATAGGAATTGCGGAAGCAAATATGATGGGAATCGCTGCCGGTTTGACTATTGGTGGAAAAATTCCTTTTACCGGAACTTTTGCTAATTTCTCTACTGGACGTGTTTATGACCAAATTAGACAGTCGATTGCTTATTCAGATAAAAATGTAAAAATTTGTGCTTCACACGCTGGTCTTACCCTAGGGGAAGACGGTGCTACGCATCAAATTTTAGAAGATATTGGATTGATGAAAATGTTGCCCGGAATGGTAGTGATTAATCCCTGTGATTTTAACCAAACCAAAGCGGCTACAATCGCTATCGCTGATTATGAAGGTCCCGTTTATCTTCGATTTGGGCGACCTAAAGTCGCTAATTTTACTCCCGAAAACGGTTCTTTTGAAATTGGAAAAGGAATTATGCTAAACGAAGGAACGGATGTAACGCTTGTTGCTACAGGTCACTTGGTTTGGGAAGCATTACTTGCTGCAGAAGTATTGGAATCTGAGGGTATTTCAGCCGAAGTTATAAACATTCATACCATCAAACCCTTGGACGAAGCTATTATTCTTAAGTCTGTGGCAAAAACAGGTTGTTTGGTTTCGTGTGAAGAACACAATCACTTAGGAGGATTGGGAGAAAGTATTTCTAGAGTACTTGTCAAAAATACACCTGTACCACAAGAATTTGTTGCTACCAATGATACGTTTGGAGAGTCGGGAACACCAGCTCAATTGATGAAAAAATACGGATTGGATAGCGAGGCTATTCAAGCAGCAGCCAAAAAAGTTTTAGTAAGAAAATAATTTTTACAACTTACGAATTGTCGGAATCCAAATAGTCCGGAACTCCGTCCATGTCGGTATCGTCATACACTCCGTCTTTGTCCGTATCCAATTCGTCCTTGGTTAATGTGCCGTCTCCGTCATCATCAGAATCTCTATAATTGGGAAGCGTATCGGAATCAGTATCATCATTAATTAAGTAACGATCACCGTTCAAGTCCTCGAGGATAGAAGGAACTCCATCATTGTCATGATCTGTTTGTTTATATGTCAATAAGTTAACAGTAAATATAAGTGGAGAATATGATGAAATAACACCGCTAGCTTGAGAATAGTACCCGAGTCCGGAGGGCATAAACACCATTCCAGCTCCAAAATTCATAAAATCAACGGTTCCGTCCGTGCTCTCAGTGTAAGTGCCTCTTTTAAGTTTGGTTGTAAAATCTGAAAACCCACGAACCAATTCTGTTAAATCAAACCAAACAGGAGTTGTTCTTTCGTCAAAGACAGCTCCACTCAATAAACTTCCTTTGTAGGTAACATAGGTAGAATCTGCAACCGAAGGACTTTCACCTTCACCTTCACGAGCTATGATGTAATAATAATTGTGTTCAATTTCTTCATCGTCAGCGTTGGTAATGGTAATTGTCTCTGTACTTACCTGATCAAATAAAGAAACTAAGGATGTATTGTCTTTTGGGATGGCATTAATTTCAAACTCAACCAATTCATCGGCTGGAGGCGATTGAAAATCTTCGTAATTATAGTAATGAGTTTTTAAATAATTGATTAATGAATCATTGTCAACTTCGTATTGTTCAGCATAATCTCTAGGAGGCTCTGCAGTATTTAACATATCTTCGGAACAAGAAAAAACGGAAATTAAGACAATTATAAAAGCAAAAAAGGTTTGAAAAAACTTATTCATGAGGATCAAAAATTTGAGTTGGCAAGATACAATTTTCTTCTATTTTTGTATCAACTTTAACATTTTTTAGACTAAGGGATGAGAATCGATAAATATTTATGGTGTACACGATATTATAAGTCACGTAGTATGGCTTCAGAGGCTTGTAACAAGGGTCAAGTTCGTATCGATGACAAGTCGGTAAAACCCTCTCGTGAGGTTTATCCCTTGACAGAAATTATTGTTCGAAAAAATCAAATTAATCACAAACTTAAAATTACCGACTTGCCCAACAGTCGCGTAAGTGCAAAATTGGTAGATATTTATCGTATGGATCTAACTCCCAAATCAGAATTTGAACAGCAAGAGTTGCTCAAATATTCCAAAGAGTATTACAGAGCCAAAGGAGAAGGGCGTCCTACTAAAAAAGATAGACGTGATATTACTGATTATTGGAATGATAACGACAGCAAGAAAGTTTAAAAGCTTTAACTTTAGTATCTTTGATTTTTAAAAATTGCTAGCAGTGGAAAACCTTATTCTCAATAACCAACAGATCGAACACAAAATACGTCGCATTGCTTTTCAAGTTTTGGAGAGCAATATCCAAGAAGATGAAATCATTCTTGCTGGAATTGCATCTAATGGTTATATTTTGGCTGAAAAAATTGGTGGTGCACTCAGCGAAATTTGTAATGCTAAAATTTCTCTTTGCAAAGTTCATATTGATAAGTCCAATCCTTTTGCGCCCATCACCACTACGTTAGATGTTAATGACTACACCAGCAAGTCCTTGGTATTGATCGATGATGTATTGCATACAGGCACTACGCTAATTTACAGCGTCAATCATTTTCTTAAAGTTCCTTTGAAACAATTTAAGACAGCTGTTTTAGTCAATAGAAATCACAAGAAATATCCCGTAAAAGCAGATTTTAAGGGAATTTCACTCTCCACATCACTTCAAGAAAATGTAGAAGTAGTCTTTGATTCTAAAAATTCCAAAGTCACTTTAGGCTGATAGAACGACTCCAAATTTTCTTTTTTTTGTATATTTGTAAAGTATAACAACCCCAAGTTTTACTACTAACATGAAAATCCTACGGTTTTTACACCAAATTTTTCGAAACTCTATTTTGAGCAAATCATGTTTGAATGTATTGCGCAATAGTTTTTCAAAAAACAAACTTCCTTGGAAGCGCATCTTAGACTTTAGTGTAATTTTCCACATTTCGTTTTTCATCTTCGGTAAAAATCCATTGTTTTCTAATCTGTTTTACAAAGTATTTAATGGGGTATATTATTAATAAAATGAAAAACACAACACAATGCCACTGAAAAACACAACACAACACAATGTCACTGAAAAACACAACAAAGGAATAATTGTCATTCACTGGGTCACTACCATTTTAATTCTGATCTTGTTTCCATTAGGAAAATATATGGAAGGCATGAATTTTAGTGAAAAAAGTGAGCTTTTGAAAGTACATGTCATTATTGGACTACTTGTATTGAACCTCACCATTTTACGCGTTTATTTCTACTTCAAATACCCTCGTCCCAGTTCTCTTAAAAAAGGTTCCAAACTCAACAATCAACTCGTAGTATGGATACACAATACTTTCTATTTCTTGTTGTTGGGAATATCCGTTTCAGGAATTGCATCCATTTTTTGGGGAAACTATCTTAAAGCCATGCAAGCAAATTTTATTAATGACTTAACTACTCTTAATAGCTGTCAAAAAAGTCCATTAGAAATTCACGGGGTTTTGGCGGGAATAATGATGGTATTATTAGTGATTCATATTATCGGAGTGATAAAACACTATCTATTGACCAAAGAAAATACCTTTAAAAGAATTACATAACCAAAGGAGAGAGCAAACGAAATGGCGATTTAATTATAAGGACGCAACGATCTGTTGAACGATTTCATCTGGAGATTGTCTATTAACAGCAATAATTGTCGATGCTTTGCGATAAAAAGGTCGACGCTCAAACAAATGCTTCCCTACAAATTCAGCCAACGATTCTTTGGTTTCAAGATGAGCAATGACAGGTCGGTGGTTTTTTTCTTTCCACAAGCGATCAACCAAAACATTAACAGTTACATCCAGAAAAATCACATTTGTAGCCTTTTGAAGAACAATATCCATGTTGTCATAATAACAGGGAGTTCCACCTCCTAAGGAAAGAACTTTATTGGAAGTCTCTTCTAACAACTCATGCAATACTTGACGCTCCATATTGCGAAATCTCAATTCCCCATGCTCTTCAAAGATTTGGGAAATTGATTTGTCCGTTTTTTCTTCCAAGAAATCGTCTAAGTCTACAAAAGAAAGATCAAGCCTGTTAGCAAGTCGATCTGCAACCACAGATTTTCCAGAACCCATGTATCCTATTAATACTATAATTTTTGGTGATTTTGACATTTAATTTTCTAAAATAAGCTTAATAACAACGACAGCAAATTTAAAGGAAAATCTCTTTGAATAATAAATTTATTGCCCCTATATTTGCACCCATTAAAATAAATAAGACTTGGTAGCTCAGCTGGTAGAGCATCTCCCTTTTAAGGAGAGGGTCCTGGGTTCGAACCCCAGCCAAGTCACAACCATCGACTTGGTAGCTCAGCTGGTAGAGCATCTCCCTTTTAAGGAGAGGGTCCTGGGTTCGAACCCCAGCCAAGTCACTTTCTTTGACATGCGCACGTGGCGGAATTGGTAGACGCGCTAGCTTGAGGGGCTAGTGGGAGTATTCCCGTGGAAGTTCGAGTCTTCTCGTGCGCACAATTCTTTTTTGTATATTTGTTTAACATTAAATCTTTTTTGTTAAACAATTGAGTCGAGTTAAGAACCATTTCAGCATTAAAAACTTAGAACACCTTTCGGGTATTAAGGCGCATACCATTCGGATATGGGAGAAACGTTATCAACTCATTGAACCCAACCGAACCGATACCAACATCCGAATTTATTCTTTGGAAAACCTTCAAAAGCTGCTCAATGTAACTCTTTTGTACAATGCAGGGATGAAAATCTCTAAAATTGCTAAACTTAACGAGCAAGAATTTAACGACAATGTTAAAAAAATAGCCCTCTCCTCTTCTTCCAATCAAAAGGCTTTGAACTTGTTTAAGTTAGCCATGATTGACTTTGATCAAAATTTATTTACAAAAACACTTGAAAACCTTCTAGAGAAACATAGTTTTGAAACTATTTTCAATACCATACTTGTTCATCTAATGAACGATTTAGGAGTTCTTTGGCTCACCAATTCTATCAGTCCAGCGCATGAACATTTTTTATCAAGTCTTATTAAGCAAAAAATACACAGTCTCAGTCATTCTTTGAACAGCAAACCTGTTAAAGACACTTCTAAAACGTTTGTTTTGTTCTTGCCAGACAATGAAATCCACGAATTGGGATTGCTTTATTTAAACTATGAATTATTAGCTAAAGGCTACAAAACTATCTATTTAGGACCTTCTGTTCCAATGAAAAGTTTGGAGTCGCTTCTTGAGATTCAAGAATCTCTATATTTTGTATCTTATTTAACTGTAGAACCCTCTATTGATAAAATAGATGACTATCTTTGTGACTTCGAAAAAGTGTTTTTGTTAAACACCTCGAACAATCTTTGGTTGTTAGGAACCCAAACCCAATACATCCAAAAAAAGTACCCTAAAATCTCTTTGTTTCGTTCTATACCAAACCTTACAAAAGAAGTATAAAAGAATATATGAAGAAAAAAATTGCTGTAATTGGGTCCGGATTTTCCTCACTTTCTGCTGCCTGTTATTTGGCACAAAAAGGACACGAAGTTCACGTTTATGAAAAAAACAATACTATTGGCGGTCGTGCTCGACAGCTAAAACGCGACGGATTTACCTTTGACATTGGGCCTACTTGGTATTGGATGCCCGATATTTTTGAACGATTTTTTGGTGATTTCGGAAAATCACCTTCCGATTACTATGAACTATTAAAACTAGACCCCGCTTACTGGGTGTACTTTGGAGTTCACGATTATATTGAAATCGGAGGTTCTTTGGAACAAATTTTCGAAGCCTTTGAAAAAGAAGAACCCGGAAGTTCAAAACTACTCAAAGCATTTATTGCTGAAGCTGAAGATAATTACGATATCGCAATCAAAGATTTGGTTTACAAAATGTACGGTCAATCACCCATGGAGTTGGTTACCCTCAAAACAATGACCAAAATCGGTTACTTTATTAACGACATTAAATCCAAGGTTCGAAAGCGTTTTAAAAACAATCGATTGGCACAAATTTTAGAATTCCCAGTACTTTTTTTGGGAGCTAAACCAAGCGATACTCCTGCTTTTTATAATTTTATGAATTTTGCGGATTTTGGGTTAGGAACCTGGCATCCCAAAAACGGAATGTACAGTGTTGTTGAAGGAATTGAGCAGTTGGCTACCTCTTTGGGAGTGCATATACATACTCAAAGCGATGTAAATTCAATAGAAGTAGAAAACGGAAAAGCTTGTGGTATTACTGTAAACAATCAAAAAATTCTAGCCGATTTGGTTTTGAGTGGCGCTGACTATCATCATTCTGAAACCTTGCTCCCTAAACAATACAGAGTGTACTCTGAATCCTATTGGGACAAAAAGAAATTCGCCCCCTCTTCCCTATTGTTTTATATTGGTATTGATAAAAAAATTGATCATGTTGCTCATCACACCCTATTCTTTGATGTCGATTTTGACGCACATGCACACACGATTTACGACGAACCTTCTTGGCCAAAAGAACCTTTATTTTATGCCAGCTTTCCATCAAAAACCGACCAAGAAGTTGCGCCCGAAGGTTGTGAATCAGCGATCATTTTAATTCCATTAGCTCCTGGTATTGAAGATACCCCTGAAATAAGAGAAAAATATTTTAACATCATTCTTGAACGATTTGAAACACTAACGAAACAAAAAATCAAAAAAAATATTATCTTTAAGGAGTCCTATTGTGTCAATGATTTCATCAAAGACTACAACTCTTACAAAGGAAATGCTTATGGTTTGGCAAATACATTGCTACAAACCGCTTTTATGCGACCAAAATTAAAAAGCAAAAAAGTGGAAAACCTCTACTTCACGGGACAGTTGACTGTGCCGGGACCTGGAGTTCCTCCCTCATTAATTTCAGGGAAGATTGTAGCTGACCTAATTTGCAAATAGACAACTATGAAAGCACTTTTTGATCAAGTTTCTGAACACTGCTCCAAAGTCGTTACTGAAAATTACAGCACATCGTTTTCATTAGCCACGCGAATGCTTAGCAATTCTATTCGTCAAGACATTTATAACATTTACGGTTTTGTTCGTTTTGCCGACGAAATTGTAGACAGCTTTCATGACTTTGACAAAGAAAACCTCTTGGATCGTTTTCAAGGCGATTTGGATCATGCACTGAAAAATAAAGTGAGCTTGAACCCTATTCTTAATGCCTTTCAAAAAACAGTTCACCAACACAGTATCGATAGAGAACTCATAGATGCTTTTATGAAAAGTATGCGTTGGGATTTACACAAAACCACATACCTAACACAAGAAGAATACAAAGAATATATATACGGATCTGCAGATGTCGTGGGTTTGATGTGCCTAAAAGTCTTTGTGGAAGGTGATGAAAAAATGTACGCCGAATTAAAACCTTCTGCCATGTCGCTAGGATCGGCATTTCAAAAAGTGAATTTTTTACGGGATCTTAAAGCAGATATGGACGGTCTAAATCGTTCTTATTTTCCCAATGTAGACATTCACAAATTTGATGATGAGTCAAAACAACAAATAATTACTGAAATTGAAGAAGATTTCAATCGTGGGCTGGAAGGAATATTCCAATTGCCTGCTACCGCAAAATTTGGAGTTTATACAGCTTATAAGTATTATTTAAGATTATTAATAAAACTTAAAAAAACACCGTCGATGAAAATTAAATCGGCTCGAGTACGCGTCCCGAACTATCAAAAAATGGATGTTTTGGCTCGCTCCTACGTTCGTTATCAACTTAATATTTTATAATTCCTACACCATGATTTGGACTTTGGTTTTGATACTAACATTTGTAGTAATGGAAGGGATGGCATGGTTTTCTCACAAATACATCATGCATGGATTATTGTGGAGTCTTCACAAAGATCACCACAAAAAGGATCACAAGTCCTGGTTTGAACGCAACGACTTCTTCTTTATTTTTTATGCTCTAGTAAGTGCGGGATTTATGGTGCTTTGGGGAGAGTATAATTTTTGGCCAGGGTTTCCAATTGCATTGGGTATTTTCTTGTACGGCCTGACGTATTTTTTTGTACATGATATTTTTATCCACCAAAGGTTCAAACTTTTTAGGAATGCCAACAATAGATATGCTCGAGGAATTCGAAGAGCTCATAAAATGCATCACAAACATTTGGATAAAGAACAAGGAGAATGTTTTGGAATGTTGTGGGTGCCGCTAAAGTATTTTAAATAATATTACAAGCGAGCCATTTTAATTGCGGCAATTGCAGCTTCTGTTCCTTTGTTCCCTAACTTTCCTCCGCTACGATCTTGAGCTTGTTCCAGTGTATTGTCGGTAAGAACACAGAAAATTACAGGTACTTGACCTTGAACGTTCAAATCTTTTATTCCAGAGGCAGTAGCTTGACAAACAAAATCAAAATGCTTAGTTTCACCCTGAATCACACTTCCAATAGCAATAATAGCATCAACCTCTTGATTTTGAAGTAATTTACAACCGTAAATCAATTCAAAACTACCCGGAACAGAAACAAACTTGATTTGCTCAGGAAGAGCTCCTTTAGCAACCAAAAGTTCATGAGCTCCCTTGTATAAATTTTCGGTGATTTCAGTATTCCACTCAGAGACAACAATTCCAAAAGAAAGTCCTTTTGCACTCGGAACATCTTCCAAGCGAACAGAAATAGTGTTTTGATGAGCAGTCGCCATAAATTTTAGTTAGACGCTTGACCGATATAAATATCAATTAGTGAAGCTTCATCTGAAGAAGCATATTCTTCTTTGATAGTTTCAAAATGAGCTTTGGCAACGGAATTTTTTCCCAATCCCAAAGCAGTTTGACCCGCTTTCATTAAAAAAAAGGGACTCGTAAAGGAATTGGCATTTGTTGAGGCAGCTTTTTCGTAGTAATCCAACGCATCTTCCAACTGGTTGATTTCAGCAAAAGCATCACCAATACCTCCCAAGGCTAGTGCGCTGAGCAATAAGTCATCGGAAGAAAAATCCTGGAGATATTCAATGGCTAAATCAAACTTATTAAGATTCAAATAGGCCATTCCAGCACTATAAGTGGCTATACTTGCCGCGGGTGTACCGCTATATTGTTCTATAATATCCAAAAAACCGTATTTCCCTGCCCCGCCTTCAAGTGCTAGCGTAAACAAAGAATCACTCGATTCGGTATCGATGAGCGCCAAATCAAAGTATTGTTGGGCTTGAAATATTTCTTCATTAGCTTCTGAAACTTTGGGAGCTAAGACAAAGTTCGTGTACGCCAAATACCCTAAAACTATCAAAACAACAGCACCGATGAAGGATAGAATATAATTTTGATTTTTAGCAACCCAAGCCTCGCTTTTGGATGCACTTTCGTCCAGTGTGCTAAAAACTTCTGCGGTTGTACTTTCTTGACCTAAATTGTCGTTTTGTTGGGTTTTGGGTTTAGACCCTCTTTTTTTATACGTAGCCATGGCTGTTTTTTGAATCAAGCAAAAATAAAATTTTTATTCTAATGATTCGTGCTAAAAACTTGATATTTTTCAATAATTTGCAGAACATTATCAATATTCGCAACATTACTATTGCAATGGGCAGTTTACAACTCAACCATTTATCGCTGATTAACTACAAAAACATTGAAGCTAAATCGTTTGATTTTGATCAAAAAATCAACTGCTTTGTGGGCAATAATGGTGTAGGAAAGACTAATATATTAGACGCCATCTACCATCTAGCACTAGGAAAAAGCTATTTCAACCCTATCAGTTCCCAAAACATTCGACACGGTGAGGATTTTATGGTTATCGAAGGGGTTTTTGATAAAAATGATAAAAAAGAATCCATTATCTGTAGTTTAAAAAGGGGGCAGAATAAAATTTTAAAGAAAAACGGGAAAGCTTATGAAAAGTTTTCAGATCATATTGGCTTTATTCCGCTAGTTATTATTTCTCCTTCAGACCGTGATTTGATAATCGAAGGAAGCAGTACACGGCGAAAGTTTATCGACAACGTGATTTCACAATCAAACAAAGCCTATTTGACGCAAGTCATCAATTATCAAAAAGTAGTATCTCAGCGCAATGCGTTGTTAAAATATTTTGCTCTCAATAGCACCTTTGACGGAGATACCCTAGCGGTTTACAACGAACAGTTGTGTGATTTGGCAGCTCCTATTTTTGAAGCTAGAAATTCTTTTTTAACCGATTTTACACCTATTTTTAAAGATCGATATCGGTCAATTAGTAGTGGGCGAGAAACTGTAAATATTGGATATCAAAGTACGCTCCTTCATACTGACCTTATGACCCAACTCGAAGAGAGTCTAAAACGGGATCGAGTTCTCCAATACACTAGCGTGGGAATTCATAAAGACGATTTGCGCTTTGAAATTGATGAATTTCCTATTAAAAAATTTGGCAGTCAAGGGCAACAAAAATCGTTTTTAATTGCTTTAAAATTGGCGCAATTTGATTTTATCAAAAACCAATCCAACGTACCTCCTATTTTGTTGCTTGACGATGTGTTTGATAAGTTGGATGAACAACGGGTTTCTCATATTATGAAGTTGGTAGAAGATTCTGAATTTGGACAAATATTCATTTCTGACACACACCCCGAACGAACCGAGCAAGTCATTAAAGAGTCGCATCAATCTTATAAAATTTTTAAGTTGTGAAACGACAACACGAAAGCAAAAAAATTGGATCCATTCTTAAAGAAATGATCGAAGGAAACCCTTTGGAAAAAGGGATTGATAGTGTGCGAATTCGTGAGGTATGGGAACAACAAATGGGAACAAGTATTTTGGCTTATACAGAAGAAATCATGCTTAAAAACAATACACTTTTCGTTACATTATCATCAGCTGTTTTGCGCGAAGAGTTGAGTTATGGTAAAGAAAAAATCATAAACTTACTCAACGAGTCGCTGGACAAAGAAGTTGTTAAAAAAATTGTATTTCGTTAAAAAATTTCTCTACCAGAAAAGTGAAACGCTCCTTCCACAGCAGCATTTTCGTCACTATCAGAACCGTGTACAGCATTTTCGCCCATAGACGATGCATACAAAGCTCGAATGGTTCCTTCGGCTGCTTCTGATGGATTGGTAGCTCCAATGAGAATTCTAAAATCTGCCACCGCATTTTCTTTTTCCAAAATAGCAGCTACAATAGGACCGCGTGTCATAAAAGCCACCAACTCCCCGAAAAAAGGACGCTCTTTATGAACTGCATAAAAAGTTTCGGCTTCGGACTTACTCAATTGCGTATATTTCATAGCCACGATTGAAAAACCTGCTGAATTTATTTTCTCTAAAATCACTCCTATATGACCATTTTCAACCGCATCTGGCTTAATCATAGTAAAAGTTCTGTTATTAGACATAATATCTTTTTTTGCAAACCTACTAAATTTTAAAGAGCTACTGACAGTTTATTTGTATTTTTACGCCATGCTTAACACAGTAATTATTGGGACAGGCAATTTGGCCTCTCACTTGGCGAAAGTTTTTTACGAAATAGAAGAAATTCATGTAACGCAAATTTGCGGAAGAGCTTCCTCGCTTCCCAGCGGATTTTATTCTGACATAGACTATTGTTCGAATTACGAGGCATTGTTAGAAGCTGATGTTTATGTAATTGCGGTTTCTGATTCTGCAATAGCCTCTGTAGTTCAGCAACTGCCCTTTCAAGATCGCTTGGTGGTTCATACATCGGGGGCAGCTTCTTTGGAAGTGCTTCATGGACAAAATCGAAAAGGCGTTTTTTATCCGTTACAAACCTTTTCAAAAAATACAGCAGTAACTTTCAACAACATTCCTATTTGTGTGGAAGCAACTCAGCCGCAGGATCATGAAATATTACTAAAACTTGCCCATTATTTAAGTGATTCGGTTTACAGTATTGATTCCGATCAACGATTGGCACTTCATACAGCTGCAGTTTTTGTGAATAATTTCACCAATCATTTGTACCAAATAGGACTTGAAATCTGCGAACAACACAGCTTGCCTTTTGAGCTGCTAAAACCCATTATTTTGGAAACTGCCAACAAACTCAATAGCTCGTCTCCAAAAGATTTGCAAACTGGCCCCGCAAAACGAGGAGATACAGACACCCTAAAAAAGCATGTTCGTTCGCTTACCAATGCAAGACATAAAGAAATCTACAATTTTTTAACCCAACATATTTTATCCCAACATGGAAAAAACATCCTATAAAAAAAAATTAATTAATATCACCACTTTCATTTTTGATTTTGACGGGGTGATGAGCGATGGAGACATTACGGTCACCACCGATGGAGAAATGATTCGTACTATGAACGTAAAAGATGGATACGCCCTAAAAGCTGCTTTGAATGCTGGGTTTAAAGTGTGTATTATTTCTGGCGGTACCAATGAAGGTGTTCGCAAAAGACTGAGCGACTTGGGAATTATAGATATCTATCTAGGTGCTAATCAAAAAGAAAAGGTTTTAAACGAATACTTATCCCAAAAAGACATTCAACCCGAACACATTTTGTATATGGGAGATGATATTCCCGATTATCCAGCTATGAAAAAAGTAGGGCTTCCCACTTGTCCGCAAGATGCCGTTCCAGAAATTAGAGCCATCTCGGAGTATATTTCTCACAAAAAAGGAGGCAAAGGATGTGTTCGAGATGTTATCGAACAAGTATTGAAAGTACACGGAAAGTGGATGAATACCACCGATGCTTCTCTAAACGCCTAATTTTATGGATTTCCTTAGAGGGTATCGAATTATTTTAGGATCGGGTTCTCCCAGAAGAAAGGCATTACTTGAAGCACTGGGCATTTCGTTTGAAGTACAAATTAAATCTATTGAAGAAATTTTTCCCGATTCACTCAAAGGAGCAGCAATCACCGACTACATTGCAAAATTAAAAGCAACTCCCTTTTTATCTGAATTAAAAAACAAGGATATTCTCATTACCTCCGACACCTTGGTATGGCATGAAGGAAATGCATTGGGAAAGCCCAACTCAGCAAAAGAAGCAAAGCAAATGCTACGCTCACTTTCCGGAAAAGCACATCAAGTAATTACTTCGGTGTGTTTTTCAACCAACAAAAAACAATACGTTGTTAATGACACAACAACGGTTTTTTTCAAGAAATTTACAGATCAAGAAATTGATTATTACATAGCCAACTTTAAACCCTTCGACAAAGCGGGTGCCTACGGCATTCAGGAATGGATCGGATTGGTGGGTGTAGAAAAAATAGAGGGAAGCTATGAGACAGTAGTCGGGTTTCCTGTATTTTTGGTTTATAAGAATTTACAATCAATCGTTGAAAGTAACTAATAAGATACTATGGAAATTAAAAAGCAATGGATCGCTGAATTTATAGGAACATTTTCGATGGTGTTTTGTGGAACAGCAGCAATGTCCGTAAACGAAGTGACCCAAGGAGGTATTGGACATCCGGGGGTTGCTATTACGTGGGGATTGATTGTCATGGCAATGATTTATGCCTTTGGCGACATTTCGGGAGCGCACTTTAATCCTGCTGTTACGATAGGTTTTGCTTTTGCAAAAAAATTCCCGTGGAAGCGGGTTCCCTCGTATGTTTTGATTCAAATTGTAGCGGCGATTGCAGCCAGCTACTTAGTAAGCTACCTCTTTCCTGCAAGTGAAACATTGGGAGCTACCATACCGACAGTAGATTATACAAGAGCTTTTGTTCTTGAATTTCTACTCACGTTTTTTCTGATGGTAACCATCATCAATGTATCAACTGGAAGCAAAGAAATTGGACCCATTGCAGGAATTGCAATCGGTGGCGTCGTATTGTTAGAAGCCATGTTTGCTGGACCCATCACCAATGCATCCATGAACCCAGCTCGTTCTATTGGTCCTGCGCTAGTTTCAGGTCATTTAGACCCGTTGTGGTTGTACATTTTTGCTCCTACTCTGGGAGCACTTTTGGCTGTCATTTCATGCAAATGGGTTAAAAATGACACTTGTTGTGAAGCGGATTGTTAATTTTTTGTTTAACTAATTATTTATAAGGTTAAACAAAATTAGTATCTTTGTGAAAAACCATTCATGAAGATTTATCAAAAACGCAGCATACAAAAACTTCCAATATCTGTTGAGGAAGCGTGGGATTTTCTTTCGGATCCTAAAAACCTTAAAACCATCACTCCCGATTATATGGGTTTTGAAATTGTAAGTGGTGCTGATCGTTCGATGTATCCTGGGCAAATCATTCAGTACATTGTAACTCCTGTTTTGGGCATTAAAACCAAGTGGGTTACTGAAATCACCCATGTGAAAGAAGGTGAATATTTTGTAGATGAACAACGCTTTGGACCCTACGCATTGTGGCATCACAAACACTTCATTAAACCCATAGAAGGCGGAATCGAAATGGAAGACATTATTGATTACAAAATTCCTTTTGGAATTTTGGGACAGTGTGTACATCCCTTTTTAGTAAAACCCAAATTGAAAGAAATTTTTGAGTATAGAGAACAAAAGCTCATCGAACTTTTTGGAGAATTCAAATAAAAAAATATGAAAAAAAACATTCTATTTATAGGAGGATCAAGCGGAATTGGACTGGAAACCGTAAAACAGCTACATCAAGATCACAATCTTTTTGTAGCATCACGAACTGCGGATCATTTGGCAGACTTCAATGTGCAACACATCCCATTCGATGTTACAGAACAAGCACTAGACACGAGTCAATTACCGGAAGTGCTGGACGGTTTTGTTTACTTTCCGGGGAGTATTAATCTGCGTCCTTTTAAAGGAATCCGGCCCGAAATATTTGAAAAAGATTTTCACATCAATGTATTGGCAATGATTCGGGTTTTGCAAGCCGTTTTACCCAATTTAGTAGCTTCTCAGCAATCCAGTGTTGTGTTATACAGTACCGTCGCTGTAAAAATTGGAATGCCCTTTCACACCAGTGTTGCAGCAGCCAAAGGAGCTATTGAAGGATTTGCAAGGTCATTGGCAGCAGAATATGCCCCCAAACTCCGTGTGAATGTAATTGCCCCATCCCTAACCGATACACCCTTGGCTGATAAATTTTTGAACAACGACATTAAAAAAGAAAAAGCTGCCGAACGTCATCCTCTTAAAAGAGCAGGAAAAGCTTCAGATATCGCATCGATGACGAGCTTTTTATTGAGCGATCAAAGCAGCTGGATGACAGGACAAATCATTGGAATTGATGGAGGAATGTCTGCTTTAAACACTGGAAATTGAAACAAAAAATAGTGCTTTTTTGGTTTCGAAGAGACTTGCGTCTTGAAGACAATGCAGGATTGTATGCTGCATTGAACGAATCCTTTCCGGTACTTCCTATATTCATTTATGATACTTCAATCTTAGGGAAATTACCCAAAATCGATGCGCGGCTCGATTTTATCCACTCATCGATTGCTCTTCTTCAAAAACAGTTAGAGCTCAAAGGAAAATCCATGGTAACCGTTAAAGGAGAACCTCTTGAGGTAATGGGACAACTCATTGAAAGCTATGCTGTTCAAAAGGTCATCACCAATCGTGATTACGAACCTTATGCCAGAGAACGGGATAGCAACATGGCTTCCTTTTTGGAATCCAAAGGAATTGCCTTTGAAACGCACAAAGATCATGTGATGTTTGAAAAATCAGAAGTCACAAAAGACGATGGTTTGCCTTATAAGGTATATACTCCCTATTCCAGAAAATGGATGGCGGCCCTTGATAAAGAGGGAATTACCGCCTTTCCGTCCGAGAATCACTTGGACAAACTTCTCAATCACCATCAAAAATTGCTTTCGCACGAAGACTTAGGATTTGAAAAATCGGATGTGAAAGCTCCGCAATACAACATTTCAAACGATCTTATTGAGCAATACGAGGCACGAAGAAATTTCCCTGCCGTTGCTGGGACTTCCAAATTAGGCGTTCATTTGCGATTTGGCACAGTAAGTATTCGGCACATGGTTAGCAAAGCCCGAAGTACCGGCAATAATATCTTTTTAAAAGAGTTGGTTTGGCGGGAATTTTTCCAACAAATTCTTTGGCATTTTCCGCATACACAAACAGCCTGTTTCAAACCTCAATACGAACGAATAGAATGGCGCAATAATGAAAATGAGTTTGAACGCTGGTGCAACGGAACTACAGGGTATCCTTTTGTAGATGCAGGAATGCGCGAACTCAATGCAACGGGTTTTATGCACAACCGAGTGCGGATGCTTGTAGGTAGTTTTTTGTGCAAACACTTGCTCATTGACTGGCGTTGGGGCGAATCCTATTTTGCTGAAAAATTAATGGATTACGAAATGGCAAGCAATGTAGGAAACTGGCAGTGGGTGGCAGGATGTGGCGTAGATGCGGCTCCCTACTTTAGAATTTTCAATCCTACCGATCAAATCAAAAAATTTGACAAAGCCCACCAATACATTCAAAAATGGGTGCCCGAATTTCAAGAACTTACTTATGCACAACCTATAGTAGAACACAAAATGGCGCGGGAACGCTGCTTAGAGGTTTACAAAAGTGCTTTGAAATAAAATGAAACGGGTTCTCAAAAGCAATCTACCTACCAAAATATGCCCTGTGTGCGAACGCCCTTTCTCTTGGCGAAAAAAATGGGAAACGGTTTGGAATGAAGTAATATATTGTAGCAAACGTTGTAAAAATGAAAGAAACAGCCATCGTATGGTATCGAAATGATTTGAGGGTTCAAGACCATCAATCGTTGTATTTGGCGAGCTGCAATCACCAAAAAGTAATTGCCTATTACACCTTTGACCCTGCTCATTATCAGACCACTTCTTGGGGTTTTAAAAAAACGGAGAAATACCGCGCTCAATTTTTAATCGAAACGGTTGATGCTTTGCAAACAGAACTCGAAGCTCTCAATATCACCTTGGTTATTGGTCAAAAATCGCCTCAAGAAGAATTGCCAGGCCTTATCAAAAAATGGGATGTTGCAACGATTTATCTGCAAAAAGAATGGACTTCTGAAGAACAAAACACACTTAGGGAAGTGCAAAAAAATTGCGATAAAAGTGTAGTATTCTCCGAACATTACGATCAGTTTTTGTTTCATCCCAACGATATTCCGTTTGAAATCGAACAGTTGCCCGAAGTTTTTACACAATTTCGAAAACAATGCGAAGCAAAAACCTCGGTACGACCGCTGATTTTAAAGGCGCAATGCATGCCCAAAGAAAATGTACTTTCGGAACGTTACTCTACCCCATCGTTAAACGATTTGGGGCTTGAAGCCTCATCCCAAGACAGTCGAACCGCATTTCCTTTTGAAGGAGGAACCCAAGCGGGAAAGCAGCGCATGCAGTATTACGGTTGGGAAAGCAACAAACTTTCGTTTTATAAAAAAACGCGAAATGGATTACTAGGCAAAGACTACAGTTCCAAATACTCGACCTGGTTAGCCAATGGCAGCCTTTCGCCCAGAATGATTTATTGGGACTTAATGGACTACGAACGCAATGTTGAAAAAAATCAATCCACCTACTGGCTGTTTTTTGAGTTGGCATGGCGGGATTATTTTAAATTCATTTCTTTAAAACACCAAGACCGTATTTTTTACTTGGGAGGAATTAAGGGCAGAGACTACGATTGGAAAAACGATTCACAACTTGTCAATCAATGGATACAAGGACAAACCTCGGAGCCGTTTGTCAATGCGAATATGTTGGAACTCAATCACACAGGATGGATGAGCAATCGAGGGCGGCAAAATGTAGCCAGTTATTTGACCAAAGAAATGCAAGTCGATTGGCGCATTGGAGCGGCCTATTTTGAAGCCATGCTCCTAGATTACGATGTCCACAGCAATTACGGAAACTGGATGTATGTGGCAGGAGTTGGGAACGATCCCCGCGATCGCAAATTCAACATTGCGCTCCAATCCCAACGCTATGATGCGCAAGGAGCTTATCAAAAAAAATGGCTGCAAACTACCCTATTCTCATGATAGTAAGACTTTTGCTTGGCGACCAACTCAACTTGCAGCACTCGTGGTTTCGAGAAGTACAACCGCAAGTAACCTATGTGCTGTTTGAAATGCGTCAGGAAACAGATTATGTCATACACCATGTTCAAAAAGTAGTGGGCTTTTTTGCTGCAATGCGTGGCTTTGCAGAAAGCCTTCAAAAACAAGGGCATTCGGTACTGTATTATCGCATCAACGATGCTAACAATCAGCACCAATTGGAGAAAAACCTCCAACAAGTGATGTCGGAGTTGACTGCCAATCGTTTTGAATATTTGTACCCAGACGAATATCGATTGGAAATGCAATTGCAATCCTTTTGTGCATCCTTATCGGTTGCTTTCCAAGGGTTTGATACCGAACACTTTTTGACATCAAGAGCCACCTTAAAATCGTTTTACCAAGGGAAAAAGCAGTTTGTAATGGAATATTTTTATCGAAAAATGCGTAAGCAGTTCAATATTCTCATGGTAGGTGATCAGCCCGAAGGAGGCAGTTGGAATTTTGATAAAAACAATCGCAACAAGTGGAAAGGCACTGACCCCATAGCGAAAGCCTACGTGCCTAAAACAAGCAATATCACTGCGATTTACAAAGAGGTCGTAGAAAGCGGAATTGCCACTTTGGGAACGTTAACTGCCGATTCGTTTTTGTACCCTACTTCGCGTGAGCAGGCTTTGGAACAACTCCAATATTTTTGTGAGCATTTGCTTCACCATTTTGGCACTTACCAAGACGCCATGCATACGGATGAAGAAAATTTGTTTCATTCCAGAATATCCTTTGCCCTCAATACCAAAATGATAAACCCTCTGGAAGTGGTTACCCACACCATTGCCTTTTACAGAAAAAACAAAGACCGCATTTCACTTTCACAAATTGAAGGATTTGTTCGGCAAATCATAGGATGGCGTGAGTATATGCGAGGCATGTATTGGATGGAAATGCCCGAGTACAAATCGCTCAATACGTTGGAAAACACCCAATCGCTTCCGGCTTTTTATTGGGATGCAAACACCCAAATGAATTGCTTGCAACACAGCATTCAAAATTCGCTCGATCATGCCTATGCACATCACATCCAACGATTGATGATTACCGGAAATTTTGCCTTACTCACCCAAACCGATCCCGATGCTGTAGATCGATGGTATTTGGGAATATATGCCGATGCGGTGGAATGGGTACAACTTCCCAACACTCGCGGCATGAGCCAATATGCCGACGGAGGAAAAGTAGCAACCAAACCCTATATTTCGTCTGGAGCTTATATTCATAAAATGAGCAACTATTGCCAGTCGTGTGTGTACAATCCCAAAAAACGATTGGGCGACGATGCCTGTCCGTTCAACAGTTTGTATTGGAATTTTTTGGATGACAAACGCCCCCACCTCAAAAACAATCACCGCATGGGAATGATGTACCGTTTGTTGGACAAGATTCCACAAGAAGAATTGACAGCACTCAAAGAACGTGCTTATCAAATTATTGAACACCCGGAACGCTTTTGATAGAATTATGAAAAAAACACCTCCTTCTTTTAGCCCGCAAGAAATTGACCGTATTATTGAAATGGCATGGGAAGACCGTACGCCGTTTGAAGCCATTGAATTTCAATTTGGAATTAAAGAGCAAGCGGTCATTGAACTGATGCGTACCGAAATGAAGGTTTCTAGCTTTCGCATGTGGCGCAAACGCGTACAAGGACGAGCTACCAAACACGCCCAACGAAGAGGCGATGCTGTTGACCGATTCAAATGCTCCCGACAACGCAGTACCGGAAACAAAATTTCCAAACGGTAATTGATTTTATTCCTTTTTTTTATAAATTAGCGGTAGAAACGACCCCAACTCGCTTCCACGCTTATGAACAACCTGCAACACACTGCGATTTCAAAACACAAACCATACTCTTCCCTTGTTCTAGGAATAGGGAATTTTGTGCGTTCTTCAAACGCAGTCTGTGGTACTTCCAAAATCAAAAATTCTCTTGCAAAAAATAAAGCCCCTTGGGGTGATTTTTATATAACAAAAAGTTCAACAATACATACCCATACGGCAAGTATTGTTGAACAGAAACAAAAATATAACGGAAATAAACACACCAAAGGTGTGTATACACAATAGTTATGGGCAATTAAAAAAATGGAAGTAAATCAGCAAATAGAGGAAGTAAAAACTCTTGAAACAGAAGTTAAAGCGTTTGTAAATACACAACCGTATTGGGCAAAATATCTTTGTTCTGAAATTTTAGCAGGCAACGAAATTACAGACACTACAATAGATAACACTTACTCTGATTTACTTGAAAATTTAGATCTTAAAGAAGAAACTGAAAAACCTGAACTTTCCATTTCATTCAACCCAAATGCCTCTGACGATTACAAAGAAAATCTGTCCTTTGACTCGCTGACAAACATTGAAGGAGTAAATGCTCTTACTGAAAACCAAACGATTGAGTTAACGCCAAATTTGACAATTGTATATGGAGCAAATGGAGCAGGTAAATCTGGTTACGTTCGTCTATTGAAAAACGTTTTTTATTCAAAAGACAAGGCAGACATTTTACCTAATATCAATAATGACAATGGACACAAACCAATTGCTGCATCCTTTAATTTTTCTTCAGAAGGAACTATTATTCTATTAAAATATCCTGACAACATCGGAAATGGAATTTTTAATCAGTTTGCTGTTTTTGACGGAGATATTGGAAAAAAACACCTTAGCCTAAGAAATGATTTTAGTTTCCGTCCTGCTGGCTTACAATTGTTTAATGAATTCAATGCTACATTAGAGAAGTTAAATTGCAAGCTAATTAGTGACATTCAATCTAAAATCATTGCGAATCCTTTTGCAGATGACGACATTTTTCAAGGAGAGTCTGAAATCAAAACATTGCTAATTCAGCTTTCACATAATTCTAAACTAGAAGATTTAAAAGGACACTTACCTTTTACTGAGGAAGAAAAAGCAAAGAAAGCGCAACTTGACAAAGAATATGATGATTTAAGAGTTGCTTTAGCTCAAAAAGATAAGGCTCTTAAAGAATTACAAACCATAAAAGCTCATATAGCAAATCGAAAAAAGAATTTAGTAAACACAGACACTTGGTTCGCTCAAGACCAAATAAACACTGTAATTAAAGCAATCACCGATTGTAATAGCAAAGAAGAAACGGCAAAAAAAGAAGGTGTAGAAAAATTTAAAACCGATAAAATTGAAAATGTTGGTTCTATAGAATGGAAACAATTTATCGAAGCAGCTGCGAAATTTGCTTCAACTCAAAATGAAGGTGAATATCCGTCGCTTGGAGACAATTGCTTACTATGCCAACAAACATTTAATGAAGATGCTCCCAAAAGCTTAATTAGCAGCTATTGGGCATACATTAAAAGTGTTGCGGAACAGGAAGCTAAAACGGCTAATGAAAAACTTATAAGGTTCAAAAATGATTACCAAAAATTTGACTTCAACCAATTTCCTGAAACTGACACTTTAGCTGTTTGGTTACAAGAGAAACATGAAACGGTTTTAACCACTTTAAGAGAAGAACTAAAAAAGCAAGAAACGTTAAGTAAATCAATTGTTTCAAACATCAATAATAAAAAGGATGTTCCCCAAATTGAAATTCAGTTAGATTTAAGTCCTTTTGATGCTATAGGCGAATCAGTGGATAAAGAAATTAAGGACTTTGAAGAAGATGAGCAAACTAAAAAACTTGGCGAACTGCTAAAACAGAAAACATATTTGGCTCATAAAGAAAAACTGGAAGCTCGATACACAGATATTGAATCCTTACATAAAAACTTGATTTGGGTAAACAAAGCCAATCAGTTTAATAAAAGAGCTGTAAAGAAATCATCTACAGATACAGAAAAGAGACTTTCCGAAGAATATTTCAATACCGATTATATCAACGCATTTAATGACGAATGCGAGAAATTAAATGGAAAGTTTGGGATTGAAATAGACGCAAAAAGTTCAGATGCACAATCAAACCGACAACTTTTTCTTAAAGGTAAAGACCCATCTGCCATATTAAGCGAAGGAGAACAAAAAGTAATTGCTCTGGCTGACTTTATAGCAGAAACCAACATTACCACCATTAATAAGGGAATCATTTTTGACGACCCTGTTAACTCACTTGACGAAGAAAGAAAAAAGGTGATTGCTGAAAGGCTTTGTGATTTATCTGTGACCAAGCAAGTTGTTGTTTTTACTCATGACCTTGTATTTGTATCAGGTCTAATTAACTATTGCTTAGATTTTCAGGTTAACTACAGATGTCATGGAATAGAAAACATTAATAAGCCAGGGGAAATACATTTGGACAATACCCCTTCTCATGAATCAAAATACAGAAAGACTGGTGAAGCAAGAAGGTATATCAAACTTGCGAAAGATTCAGAACCTGAACTTAGAGAAGCATTCGTAAAAAGTGGATTTGCCGCATTACGTTCTTCGTATGAAGCATTTGTAATTTATGAACTTTTTTGCGGTGCTGTAAAACGCTTTGAAGATAGAGTAAGCATTGATTCACTTAGTGGTTTGCATTTTGATGAAGAGATTGTTAGTGAAATATTGACAAATTTCAAATTATGTTGTCGGTATATGGAAGGTCATATACATAGTGATAGATTATTAGCTTCAAAACCTACAATTGCCAATTTACAAGAGGAAGCAAATAGATTTGATACCATGAGGCCTAAACTAGATAAATTAAAAAAGGAACATAGGAAAAAATAAAAAAGCCCATAACAATATGTATAGTGTATAGCACCCTTGGGGATGCTACTGCTTATAGCCAAACGGTTGTAAGCAACCTTAGACAAACTAAACGTAATAAAATGAACTGAAACATATGAATAAATTATTATTAATACTGCTTATAATACCAATAATTGGATTTTCACAAAACATTTTTACAGGAAAAGTGGTTGGGCAAACCAATGAACCTATTGAATATGCAGAAGTTGTTTTACAGACTTTAGACTCTATTAATATTCAATCTGTATTAACAAATGAAGAAGGAATTTTTACTATTACTAATGTACCAAATGGGACTTATGAATTAAATATACATTACTTTTCTCAAAGTATTTACTCTCAAATCATAACGATTGAAAGTAATCTTAATTTAGAAACTATAGTAACCGAAACAGGTCTTACCTTAAGTGAAGTCGTAATAACAGGAAAGAAACCACTTATAGAAAGAAAAGTGGATAGATTGGTGTTTAATGTAGAAAATTCTGTTGCAGCAACTGGAGGTAATGGTTTGGATGCACTTAAACTTGCACCAAGAATTAAAGTACAGAACGATGAGATTTCTATGATAGGAAAAGGTAGCGTTGCCGTGCTAATTAATGATAGAATTGTTCAGATGTCTGGTGCAGATTTAGCTACTTACCTTAAATCGCTTAATGCAGAAGATATAAAAAGTATTGAAGTAATCTCCAATCCACCTGCTAAATATAGTGCAGAGGGCAATAGTGGTTTGGTAAATATTGTGCTTAAAAAATCTAAAAATGATGCTTGGAATGCATCTTTAAGAAGCATATACAAACAAGCAACTTATGCCAAAGGTAATGTAGGAGGTTCTTATAATATGCAGAAAGGTAAATTTCAATTGAATACAGCTATAAGCTATACAAATGGCTCCAATGCACCACAAGAAACCAATAAGATTTATTATCCTAACCTTACTTGGGATGAAGTTAATAACAGAAGGGATTTTACAGACGCCTTATCTACAAGATTAGGACTGGAATATAAAATTAATGATAAATTATCAACAGGCTTTACCTATAATTATATAACCAGCAAACCTTTAATAAAGGAAAATGACCAAACAACTCTAACCAATCCAATAAATAACAATCTAGATTCTTTAATTACAACTTTGGGTAGAAATGAATATGATAAAAAATTGAATAGTTTAAATTATCACATAATTTACGATATAGATACTATTGGCAGAAAACTATCTCTTGATTTTGATTACTTTAATTATAAAAATGAAACCAATAGAATCTTTAACACACAATCATTCTTACCTAATAATCAACCTATACCAAACAGTTTAGAAGAAGCAAGAAATTTTGGAAACCAAGATATTCAAAATTACTCTGCAAATCTTGATATGGAACACCCAACCAATTGGGCAACTTATAATTATGGTGCAAGAGTATCCTTTACCGAAACAAATAATTTATTTAACTATTTTGATATTATAAATGAAGATGAAATATTAAACCCAAACTTTAGTAATCAGTTTGATTACAAAGAAAACACTCAAGCCTTATATTTTAGCGGTCAAAAAAAAATTTCAGAAAAATGGGAAGCAAAATTAGGTTTAAGATACGAGTTTACCCAAACCGAAGGTTTTTCGCAAACGCTTAACCAAACGAATAAAAATGATTATTCAAAACTATTTCCAACTGCCTATGTGTCCTATACGCCCAATGAAAATAATTCTTTTAACGTAAATTATGACAGAAGAATAGCTAGACCAAATTTTGGATATCTTAATCCATTTAGATTTGTAAACAACCCCTATTCCTATTCAGAGGGAAATCCATTTTTACAACCTGCATTTACAGACAATATAGAATTTGAATATACCTTTAAAGACAATCTAATTACCAACATATACTATTCCTATACAGATGATGATTTTGAACAAGTTACTATTATTGATGCCAATACCAATGTGCAACAAGTAATTCCATTAAACTTTATAGTAAACAAAATGTTTGGTATTACCCAAACTTTTGTTTACAAATTTGCCAAATGGTGGGACGTTAATGCATCTGCCGATGTGTATTACAGCAATACAACCTCCAAAATTCCAGTAACGCTACAGTATTTAAGTGGTTGGAGTGGCGAATTTAATATTTCAAATGACATAGTATTAAATAATAAAAAAACATTATTCCTAAACACTAGTCTTTGGATTTTAACCAATGGAGTAGATAATTTAGATTATAACTCTGACGACTTACAACTAAATGCTTCTATTAAATGGCTTTTATTAGAAAAGAACTTAATACTTAGTTTAAATGTACAAGATATTATAAATCCAAGAGGAACAAGGTACACTTCCTTTTCAAATGGCATAAAAAATTCCTTTAGAAATTATTATGATGAACAATATTTTAGAATTGGGTTAGTGTACAATTTTGGTAAAAAGTTTAACATAAATAGTAGAAATAGTAAAAATCAAGACGAACAAAATAGGACTAATTAGATAATGATTGAAATGCCCAGTATTTATCAGTGCGCAATGGTAAAGAAAAGCAACTCAATAAATGGTTTGCAAGCCGCTACCAATAAAGAGTTTTATGTAGTAAAAAGATAACTCATATTATTAATTTTAAATTTTATTCAAATGAAAAAGTCATTTAAAGAGTTAGCCAAGCAAGTAAATCAGCTAACAGAAAATCAAGAAGGTAAATTGAAAGGTGGTTTTGCTTCTGCATTTCAATTAAGTACTACACAGTCTGCACCATTAGGTAATAACTGTAAATGTAAGAATAAAAATAGTTCTTGTGATGCTAAAGATGTTCTAGCATAATTATGATTATTGTAGAGGATAGCTTTAACTTGAGCTATCCTCTAATTTTTAATTTTAAATAGATAATAAAAATGAAAAAGTCATTTAAAGAGTTAGCCAAGCAAGTAAATCAGCTAACAGAAAATCAAGAAGGTAAATTGAAAGGTGGTTTTGCTTCTGCATTTCAATTAAGTGCTACACAGTCTGCACCATTAGGTAATAACTGTTCATGCACAAATGTGGATTCTAGCTGTGGAGCTACGGGAAATAATTGCAAATGTAAAAACAAAGAGGTAATTGCATCCTTATAAGTAATAATTGCCTAACTTTTTCTAAAGGTTAGGCAATTCTTTTCAAGTAATTATATGTTAAATTTAATAAAATGAAAACAAGTATATATAATAATTTTGTTTTTTATAAAGATAAGTTTGTAGGTTATAATGCTTTAAAAAATTCGTTTATACTATTAGAACAAGACTTATACAATTTATACGAAGCTGCTAAAAATGAAAATAAAATAGATGATTTTAAAGAAATACATCTAAGTTTTTATGAGTTTATGGTTGAAAAAGGTTTTTTTGTAAACACAAATCTAAATGAACTGGAAGAAGTTAAAAAATTGCAGTTAGAAATTGATAATAAAGATGACTTTTTTGATTTGTTTATTAATCCTACAATGAATTGCAATTTTAAATGTTGGTATTGTTATGAAACTCACATTAAGAGCTCCAAAATGACAAAAACTACAATTCAAAATGTAATAAGTTTTTGTAATAACATAATTTATGAAAATAAAAACCTAAAAAGATTCTATCTCTCTTGGTTTGGAGGAGAGCCATTACTTCAATATAAAGATGTTGTCTTACCTCTATTAATAGAATTAAGTAGTTTATTTAGAAAAAATAACATAAAATTTAATTCTGGATTTACAACAAATGGTTTATTAATCAATGAAGAAATGATAGACTCATTTCTAAAATATAATGTTGATCAATTGCAAATAACTCTTGATGGAATAAAACCATTGCATGATAAGATTAGATATGTCTCCAAAAATAGAGGGTCGTATGACGATATTATATCTAATATTATTTTACTTGCGGAAAACAATTTACAAGTAATAGTAAGGGTAAATTGTACTAAAGAAACACTTGATGGATTAGATGAAATTATGGGGTCATTTTCTGGCTTGGACGAGAATGTAAAAAAGAATATAAGTTTCACATTTCACCGTGTTTGGCAAGCAGAACAAGAATTAGAAGATGATGTTTCTCAATATAT
>Ga0209654_1000739_pt1 | contig 30278 bp, 33 predicted proteins | sample SaaInl1SG_22_DNA_FD_184646 | JGI IMG/M metagenome (GOLD analysis project Ga0209654, IMG submission 184646) | Marine microbial communities from expanding oxygen minimum zones in the Saanich Inlet - ESP_161SG_22_DNA (SPAdes) (version 2) | ecosystem: Environmental > Aquatic > Marine > Intertidal... | reverse complement strand
TGAGGTATTCAACCAAAATAAGGTGAACAAGATTCATATTGTGTTTACCGCGGACGAGTGGTCAGCGATGCAAGCCGACTTGATAGATGTGAAGGGAGGGAATACTGGTGGCGGTCCTGGAGGTGGCGGTCCTGGAGGCGGAGGTCCTGGAGGTGGTGGTGGAACTACCTTTTCCGACCAAACTCCTCTTTATTTTGCTGCAGACTTTTATTGCAATGGATTACAATGGTACAACGTGGGTGTGAGATACAAAGGAAACTCAAGTCTAACAGCAAACAGCGGAAAATTGCCGTTAAGATTTCAGTTTGATGAGTTTGAGGACGAATATCCTGAAATTAAGAATCAAAGATTCTACGGATTCAAAGAACTTTCTATGAGCAGTAATTATAATGATTTGTCGCTTATGAGAGAAAAATCAGCGTGCGATGCTTTTCGTAATTTTGGAGTGCCAGCAGTGAGAACTGCTTTTTATGAAATCTACATTGACAAAGGAACAGGAAGTTACCAATACTTTGGACTGTACACAATGTGTGAAGTAGTTTTTGATTCTTTTTTGACTGATTATTTTGGAAGCGAAACAGGGAATTGTTACAAGCCTGACGGTGATGGAGCCAAGTTTTCTACTTCGGGGTTTGATTTAACAGATTTTGAAAAGAAAACCAACAAAACAACAGGCAGAAGTGATATTCAAGCCATGTATGATGCACTACATGCCCCTACAAGAACAAGCAACGCAAGTGCTTGGAGAAGTAATCTGGAGTCCGTTTTTGATGTAGCTGGTTTTTTGAAATATTTGGCGGCAAATAATACCATTCAAAACTGGGATACTTACGGCTTGATGACGCACAATTATTACTTGTACAACGACCCAGTTATGGGCAAGTTGAGATGGATAGTTTGGGATAATAACGAATCATTTCAATCTGGGAACGGGCCAAGATCTGCGCTGCCTTTTGCAATGAATACAACAACGACTGATTGGCCATTGATTAATTTTTTAATCAATGACGCGACCTACGAGGCAACTTACAAAAGTTATGTAAAATCTTTCGCTTCGTCCACATTTGCTACGAGCAGAATGAGCGGAATTTTTTCTGCACAACAATCTTTGCTTTCTTCTTCTGCTTCTAACGAAGAGAGTGGTTACACCTACCTTACTGGAGGTATTGGTAGTTTTAATTCTGCGGTAAACACCTTGATTTCGCATAATTCTAGCAGAGTTTCTGCAGCAAATACTTACGCTCCCTAATAGGCGATTAAAATTGATCAATGAAAAATCTGTTTTTGTTCTCCGTAGTTTTAGGGCTTGTGTTTTCTTGTAAAAAAGAGATATTTGTTCCCAATGACGAACACTCCATTCGACCAGAAGGTTGGGAGTCCAATTCACATTCTAATAATGTAGAACCAAATTATGAGGTGGTTTTTAACGAATCCAAAGTCAATAAAATTCACATTGTATTTACTGCACAAGAATGGACCGACATGCAATCCGATTTGGCTACAGTGAAAGCCGGAGGCTATTCAGTTGAGCCTGCTTATTCACCTGTTGATTTTTATTTCAACGGTGTAAAATGGAATCATGTTGGGATTAGATACAAAGGAAATTCGAGTTTAAAAGGAGCCGGGAACGGGAAGCTTCCCTTTAAGTTTAATTTTGATTATTTCGAAGATATTTATCCCGAAATAAATAATCAACGCTTTTATGGGTTTAAAAAACTAGCAATGGGAAGCGGCTATAAAGATGAGTCTTTAATGAGAGATAAAACGGCCTCTGACCTGTTTAGGGATTTTGGTGTCCCTGCTACCAGAACTGCTTTTTATGAGATATATATAGATAGGGGAGATGGGGTCTATCAATATTTTGGCTCATATACAATGAACGAAGTTGTAGAAGATACTTTCTTGAAAAATTACTTTGGAACAGAAACAGGAAACTGCTACAAGCCAGATGGACAGGGCGCTAGATTAGGCGCTACACTGGTTACTTCTAGTTTTCCCAATAAAACCAATGAATTGTCAAACGATTTTAGTGACATTCAAGAATTGCTGGATGCTCTCCACTCACCCACTCGGATAGCAAATCCAACGGCTTGGAAAGCAGGGCTAGAAGCTATTTTTGATGTGGATGGTTTTTTAAAATATTTGGCGGCTATGAATACTATTCAAAATTGGGATTGTTACGGAAATGCCCCTCATAATTATTACTTATACAACGACCCCTTAATGGGAAAATTAAGATGGATTGTTTGGGACTGTAACTTATCTTTCGATCCAGGAAGTGGATCTAGAACCTCTTTAAGTTTTGATATGAATGAGGTAGATGTAAGGTGGCCGTTAATTAATTATGTAATCGCAAATGCAGGTTATAAAGCAATTTACAAAGCTTACGTAAAAGATTTTTACACCTCCTCTTTCACCTCGGCTAGAATGAATTCTATAATTTCAAATCAACAATCTATGATTTCAAATTCAGCGGCAAGTGAAGAGCCTAATTATACTTTTTTAACCGGAGGCATTAGTGGTTTTAATTCGGCTGTAAATGAGTTGACTAATCACTGTGCAACTCGAGTTATAGATGCAGGTAACTATGCTCCATAACCGAATTTTTAATTTAAAATTTTCGTTTTTTTTCTCCCTTTACTGACGTTGATATCGTTTGGTGTTGAGTACGAGAAATCAATGTAATTTATCCTTTAGATAGATTCCTGTTACAGAATTCTTGTTTTTTGAAATGGTCTCTGGAGTACCTTCGGCAATAATTTTGCCTCCTTTTTCACCGCCTTCTGGCCCCAAATCAATTACCCAATCTGCACATTTAATAACATCTAAATTGTGCTCTATAACTAGTAAGGAATTCCCTTTGTCAATCAAGGCATAAAAAGCTGTGAGAAGTTTTTGGATGTCTTCAAAATGCAATCCAGTTGTGGGCTCATCAAATATAAACAAAGTTCTTTTCGAGGATTTTTCTTTTACTAAAAACGAGGCTAGTTTGATTCGTTGTGCCTCGCCTCCTGATAAAGTGTTTGAGGATTGCCCGAGTTTCAAATAGCCAAGACCAACATTTTCCAAAGGAGTAAGTTTAGCCACTATTTTTTTTCCGTATTTATCGCCAGATTCTTTAAAAAATTCAATGGCATCAGAAATAGTCATTTCCAAAATATCAAAGATTGAATTCTCTTTGAATTTAATTTCAAGAACTTCTTGTTTGAATCGTTTTCCTTTGCATTCATCGCAAACCAAAGAAATATCGGCCATAAACTGCATATTTACTTTAAGCTCACCATCTCCACTACAGCTTTCGCATCTTCCTCCTTCTGTATTAAAAGAAAAATGTTTGGGTTTAAACCCGTTTACCTGAGCCTGTTTTAGGCTAGCGAATAAGGCTCTGATATCATCATAGGCTTTTACGTAAGTTGCTGGGTTGGATCTAGATGATTTTCCTATGGGGTTTTGGTCAATGAATTCTACCTCATCAATGTGATCAATGTCACCAATCATTTTGGAAAATTCTCCAGTTTTGTTCGCTACACCTCCTTTTACTTTTTTTAAGGCAGGGTAAATTATTTGCTTGATCAAAGATGATTTTCCACTTCCACTAACTCCAGTAATAGCAGAAAAAACATTCAAAGGAATAGTAACATTTATTCCTTGCAAATTATTTTCTCTACACCCCAAAAACTCTATTTTTCTTGTGCTTTTTTTTCTGTTTTCAGGAATAGGAATGACCTTTCTTAAGGTTAAGTATTGAGCAGTTAAACTATCGTCTGATGAAATTAGTTTTGCATGGTTACCCTGAAAAATCACTTCACCGCCATGAGTTCCTGCCAAAGGTCCCATATCTATAATTTCATCCGCAATTTTCATGATGTCCTCATCATGCTCTACCACAATTACGGTGTTCCCAATATCTCTTAAAGATTGTAATACTTTGATTAATCGTTCGGTGTCACGAGAATGTAACCCAATACTTGGTTCGTCCAAAATATACATCGAACCTACCAAACTACTTCCCAAAGAGGTTGCTAAATTTATTCGCTGGGACTCTCCTCCAGACAAAGTAGAAGACAGGCGATTAAGAGTGAGATACCCTAAACCAACATCGAGTAAAAACTGAATACGAAAAGTGATTTCTTTCAAAATTCTTTTTGAAACCTGCTCGTCATGCTCGCTTAGAGACAGATTTGTAAAAAATTCGGCACATTTTTCAAGTGAAATATCCACCAAGTCAGTAATGTTTTTCCCATTTATTTGGATATAACTTGCCTCAGGTTTTAATCTCTTGCCTTCACAAGTGTCACAAACTGTTTTTCCTCTGTATCGACTCAACATAATGCGATACTGAATTTTGTAAGATTGGCTTTCAACAAAGGAAAAGAACTCATTGATTCCTTTAAAATATTTATTTCCTGTCCATAATACTTTTTTTTGTGCTGCAGTTAAGTCGTAGTAGGGTTTGTGAATGGGGAAATCAAAATGATGTGCATTATTAAATAAATCAAAAGCCCATTGGCTCATTTTTTCACCTTTCCAGCACATAACTGCTTCTTCGTACACCGATAGGTTTTTGTTTGGGATAACCAAATCCTCGTCTATTCCAATGATTTTTCCATAACCTTCGCAGCTAGAGCAAGCTCCTAATGGATTATTAAAACTGAATAAATATTCATTTGGTTCAGAAAATTCCATTCCATCTAGTTCGAATTTATTCGAGAAAAAACGAGACTTACCTTCTTTTGCTAATTGTATCTCGCAAGTTCCATTGCTTTGCTGAAAAGCTGTTTCTGCCGAATCATAAATTCTAGCATTATTTTCTTCACTTTCCTGCTCTACTGAAACTCGGTCGATTACAATTTTTACTGAACTAAATGATGCAGGGGGGGCATCAATTACATCTTCTATAAGTTGATTTTCTCCATCCAGTTGAATTCTATTGAATCCTTCTGTTTGCACATTCTGTAGGTATAGGCCCAATTTATCCTTTTCTCTGATGGCAAGTTCAGAGAGAATAAGAGCTTTTGTTCCTTTCTTGAGACTATTCAGGTAAACAAGCACATCTTCACTTGTGTCTTTTTTTACTTCATTTCCCGAAACGGGCGAAATAGTTTTTCCTATCCGAGCAAATAATAATTTGAGATAATCGTATACCTCTGTTGAGGTACCCACTGTTGAACGAGGATTTCTAGAGTTTACCTTTTGTTCAATAGCAATGGCAGGAGCAATTCCTTTGATGAAATCAACCTGTGGTTTTTCGAGTTTACCCAAAAACTGTCGAGCATAAGAGGAAAGACTTTCAATATATCGCCTTTGGCCTTCTGCATATAATGTATCAAAAGCTAAAGATGACTTTCCTGATCCAGAAAGTCCCGTGATAACTGTCAGTTTGTTTTTAGCTATCTTAAGTTCAATATCCTTTAGGTTGTGCACTTTTGCGCCTTTGATATGAATGTGTTCTGATTTGTTCACGGTATGAAAATTGAAATGTTGAAGTGGTTTTCAAATAATTTTAACGACCTCAAAGGTAGAGAATCTTACCTAAAGAAAGTGAGATAGAAGTGAATAATCTGATTAAATTTGAGCCTAATAAAATCCTGATGAAAACACTGTATATTGTGCGACATGCCAAATCGAGTTGGAATGAAAATAATGTGACTGATTATGACCGGTCACTAAATGAAAGAGGAAGGAAGGACATAAAAACCATGGGCGAAAGATTGAGCAAGAGAAAGGTTGTGGTGGATAAAGTTTTGGGGAGCGCATCTAAGCGAACGTCTGCTACTGCTCGAGGTCTCAATAAATTCATTGGACTTGATTCCGATAACATCGAATTACACTCAGAATTGTATCATTCTGGAGTTTCGGTGATGCTACATCAGGTGTGCCGAACCAACGATAAGTATAACCATTTGATGTTGGTTTCACACAATCCGGGTGTTTCAGAATTTTGTAATTACCTCACAGAGGTAGAGTTTTATTTTCCTACACTCGCAATCGCTAAAGTTGTCTTTGAGGCAGACAGTTGGCGAGAAATTTCCAAATCAACAGGCACTGTGGAGTGGTATGATTTCCCTAAAAATACGTTGAATTCTTAATTCTAGGTTATTAAAAACTTTGAATCATAATATAGATTCAACTTTTTTACTATATTGGGACAAAATTATAGAATAAAATGTCAGAAAAAATAATGTTTCAAACCGAAATTCCTATTAAAACGTCAGTAGGAATCTTGTACGATATGATGACAACACCAAGTGGTCTGTCTGATTGGTTTTGTGAGGATGTAAATATCGATGGAGATGTTTATAGTTTCTTTTGGGACGGAGAAGCCGAAAAGGCAGAACTATTGAGAATGAGCAAAAACGAGTTTGTTCGATTCAAGTGGGTAGAAGATGAAGACGACAACACCTATTTTGAATTACGGATAAAAATTGATGGCATCACAAAAGACGTAGCCCTTGTTGTGACAGATTTTACTGATACACAAGAAGAAGTAGAAGAAAATACCTTGTTGTGGGAAAGTCAAATAAATGACCTCAAAAGAGTTATTGGAGCGTAAGCAATAATTCAATTATTTAATTGTTTAATGATTTATGTTGAAGAAGCTAGATTGGTTCATCATAAAATCTTACATCGTACCATTCGTTGTAACCTTTTTTATTGCAGAATTTGTTCTAATTCTGCAATTCGTTTTTATATACTTAGATGATTTTGTGGGAAAAGGGGTAGGAGTTAATCTCTATTCCGAATTAGTATTTTATGCCTTTTTGGAAGTCGTTCCGATGGCTCTTCCCCTGGCAATATTACTTTCCTCTATTATGGCAATGGGGAATTTAGGTGAAAAAAATGAACTAACTGCGATGAAGGCAGCCGGAGTTTCTTTGCTCCGTATCATGCGACCTCTTTTTTTTATTATGATTTTGTTGGCAGGAGTTTCTTTTTACTTCTCCAATTATGTGTGGGGAGAGGCTTATCTGAAAAAGAAAATTCTTATTTCTGATATGACCAACAAAAAACTTTCTCTCGTATTGAAAGAAGGGGTTTTCTTTAATGAAATAGATCATTACAGCATCCGAGCCAATAAAGTAAACAAAGAAACGAATGAATTAGGCGATGTGTTAATTTATCAGCATAATCCAACCTTTAAATTTAGAAAAGTAATTCGAGCAGAGCGTGGAGAAATGAACAAATCAGACGATGGCTCATTTTTGATTCTTACCCTTCACAACGGAGAAATAAACGAGGTAATGAATCCCTTAGATAATCCGATGGAGGAAAAAAGTAAGTTGCCCAATCAGCGCATCCAATTTGACGAAACCACCCAAAAAATTGATATTTCTTCGTTGAGCTTAAACAGGACATCAGAGGAAGATTATGCCCAACAGCCCAGTCTTTTGCCAGTATTGGAGCTAACAAAGGTAGTTGATTCCATGCAAGCTGAATACGATACCGTAATGAGAACTTTACTGCCTTATTACGAAAACACCTACACCATCAATCAAGAAGTAAAATCAATCTCGATGGACACCATTTTGCCGGCCTATTTTCATTTGGATTCGTTGCTTCCCCAAGAACGCAAAGTAGTTCTCCAAAATGCTGCAAATCGCCTAGAAAACTCGATTAATTATTTGAATAATAGATCCAATGATATTTGGAATAGAGCAAAAACCAAAGCTAAAGTTGAAACTGAATGGCATCGTAAATTTACGCTTTCATTTGCTTGTATCGTTCTTTTTTTAGTAGGTGCGCCTTTGGGTGCAATTGTAAAAAAAGGAGGGTTGGGAATTCCTATCGCATTCGCTATTGTCTTGTTTATTGTGTATTATATCATTTCTATTACTGGTCAGCGTTTGGGTCGAGGACTAGCTATTCCGCCCTATTTAGGCATGTGGTTAAGTTCAATTGTGCTTTTGCCATTAGGTTTGATTTTGACCTACAAAGCAGCGACCGAATCAAAAATTCTCGATTTCGAACTCATTGGAAATTCCATAAAATCACTTTTTAAATGGATAAGAAGCAGGAAGTAAGTGCATAAACTATCTAGTTCCTTGCACTGAATTCCGGGCTAAGGTTCCATTTTTTTAAATCATAGAACCCCTGTTGCTTTTGTCTAAATACAGTAATGTATGTTTACAGTGCCATTTATAACCCTAAGTAGCACAATTCATTACACAAAAAAAAGCACCAACCTCCGTTAGTGCTTTTAACTATCAATTTAAATTTAAGTCTTAATTCTTTAAAGCTTCTGCTCCGCCAACAATCTCAAGGATTTCGTTGGTAATAGCGGCTTGTCTTGCCTTGTTGTATGTAAGTTTAAGATCAAATAACATATCTCCTGCGTTGTCAGTTGCTTTGTGCATCGCTGTCATCCTTGCACCATGCTCACCAGCATGAGAATCGAGCACTCCTTTGTACAATTGTATCTTCAATGATTTTGGCACTATGTCAGCTATAATTCGCTCCTTAGAAGGCACAAAAATATAGTCTGCGTTACTAGCCGCTGATTCTTCCATTTCTACCTTTTCTATTGGCAAAAACTGTTCAGCAATTACTGTTTGGTTCGCTGCATTCACAAAGTGATTGTACACCATCACCACCTTATCAACTTTCTCCTCTTTGTACCAATTCATAATTAACTCCGCCACTTCTGACACCGAATCAAAATTCAACTCATTGTAGATTTTTTCTAAATCAGTTGGTATTTCAGGCATGTTGGTTTCTATAAAGTTCTTTTTAGAAAACTCTTGTGCTTTTTTTCCAATAGCTAAAAAATGAACATGAGCATTGGAATACTCCTTTGCCAAAGAAACTACTTTTTTGTTCACGTTGTTGTTGAAACCTCCACACAGTCCTCTGTTGGAAGTAACTGCAACAAACAGTACGTTTTTCACCTCTCTTTCTTGAGAATAAACTCCCTCAGAACTATCCAAACTTGAACTTAAGTTCATCTGAATTTCCTGAAGTTTGTTGGCATACGGTAATAATTGAGTAATTGCATCTTGGGCTCTTTTAAGCTTAGCTGCCGATACCATTTTCATTGCAGAGGTAATCTGCATGGTAGAATTTACCGAAGTAATTCTATTTCGTATTTCTTTTAAGTTTGCCATTTGTTATAGATATAAGATAATAGAGAATAGAAAATAGTGCTATGAAAACAATTGCATTTTCTTCGTAGTTGCCTCACTCGATTTACCAAGAAAGCTTTCTATATTCTTTTCTCCTTTTTCTCTGTTCTTTTCTCTGTATTCTCTGTTCTTTTTTTCTCTATTTTCTAATGTCGGTCAAGTGTCCCCGCTTTTCGAGATGTATCAAGAACTTAGTATTTAGCGCTCAATTCAGCAGCTACCTGAGTCAATACATCAGTTGCTTCATCAGTGTATTTTCCTGCTTGCAACAAATCCAATGTATCTCTATGTTTTGCTTCTAAATACGCAATGTACTCTTCTTCAAACTGCTTCACTTTGTTCACTGGTACGTTACCAATCAATCCTTTAGTTCCCACATACAATACAGCAATTTGGTGCTCTACTGATAAAGGAGATCCTTCGTTTTGTTTCAACAACTCCACGTTTCTTGCTCCTTTGTCCAATACTGCTTTTGTACTCGCGTCAAGGTCAGAACCAAATTTAGCGAATGCTTCTAATTCTCTGTATTGTGCTTGGTCTAATTTCAAGGTTCCAGCTACTTTTTTCATTGATTTAATCTGAGCATTTCCTCCTACTCTTGATACTGAGATACCTACGTTAATCGCTGGTCTCACACCTGAGTTAAATAAATCTTGCTCCAAGAAAATCTGTCCATCTGTAATAGAAATTACGTTGGTTGGGATATAAGCCGAAACATCACCTGCTTGCGTTTCGATGATTGGCAAAGCCGTAATTGAACCTCCACCTTTTACCATTCCTTTCATCGATTCTGGTAAATCATTCATTTCTTTCGCAATGTCATCAATTTCGATCACTTTTGCTGCTCTCTCCAATAATCTTGAGTGCAAGAAAAATACATCTCCTGGGTAAGCTTCTCTTCCTGGAGGTCTTTTCAAAAGAAGTGACACCTCACGGTAAGCTACCGCTTGCTTTGATAAATCATCGTATACAATCAATGCTGGTCTTCCCGTATCTCTAAAAAATTCAGCGATTGCTGCTCCTGTAAATGGTGCATAATACTGTAATGGCGCTGGATCAGAAGCATTTGCCGCTACAATAGTTGTATAAGCCATTGCTCCCGCTTCTTCAAATTTCTTTACGATTCCTGCAACCGTAGATGCTTTTTGCCCTACTGCTACATACACACAATATACTGGTTCTCCTTTATCAAAAAATTCTTTTTGATTGATAATCGTATCAATCGCAACCGTGGTCTTTCCCGTTTGCTTATCTCCAATTATCAACTCTCTTTGTCCTCTTCCTACCGGAATCATTGCATCAATTGCTTTAATTCCTGTTTGTAAAGGCTCAGTTACTGGTTGTCTGTAAATTACACCTGGTGCTTTTCTTTCGATTGGCATTTCGTATAACTCTCCTTCAATAGGTCCTTTTCCATCAATTGGGGCACCCAAAGTGTCTACCACTCTTCCTACAATTCCTTCTCCCGTTTTGATAGAAGCAATTCGGTTTGTTCTTTTCACAGAAGCTCCTTCCCTAACAACATCAGAAGTCCCTAATAGTACGGCACCTACATTATCTTCTTCTAAGTTCAATACAATTGCTTGCAATCCATCTTCAAATTCGATAAGCTCCCCTGACTGTACATTTGACAATCCGTGGATACGCGCAACTCCATCACCTACTTGCAATACAGTTCCTACTTCTTCTAGTTGAGCTTCAGTTTTGAATCCTGATAACTGCTCCTTGATTATTGCAGATACTTCTGCTGGTTTTATTCCTGCCATTTGATTTATTTATTTTGTCAAAAATCGTTTTTCAGATATATTATCCTCGTATTTCTTTTTAAATTTCTTTATGTTTTCTAGGTTTAGTTGGTCATTCTGGATTACTCCTTCCTTAATGAAGGTCCTAATAAGCGACTTGCCTACCAAATCTGTTTCAAACTTTTCCAAGTCTGTAGTTAAGAAATGAAGTTCTGCATAAAAATGCATATATTCTCTTCTTACCCCTTTGCTATCGTTATAATACTTTCCCGTTCCGTAACTCAATCCATTTACCGAAACAAATTCTGTTCCCGACAAAGTACTATAAAAGCTTTTACCTCCAGTTCTTTCGTACTTACCCCAAGGCTTTTTTTCCACCAAAATTGTCCCTTTTTTGAACTTCACCTTTAATTTGTCGCCAAGATCGTTGAACGAAAAGACGAGTACAGTGAGCGCAAAAAGTAATGCAAGTTTTTTCATGGAAAATTAATTTAACGAAATCTCTTTTCTTAGGTTCTTAAATTTAGTAGAGATACTGGCGTCAATTTGCTTATCGCCCACTCTCACTATAAAGCCACCAATGAGAGATGCGTCAATGTGTTCCACTATTTCAACCTCTCCGTTGTGCTTTAATAAAGAGAGAATACTTTTCTTTTGCTCTTCATCCAATTGTATGGCTGAGGTAACTTCTGCCGTTACGATATTCTTACTTTCTTTGTACATTCCCACAAACTGCTTTGCGGTTTCTGCCAATAACGTTTCTCTTTTGTTGTTCACTAACAATTGAATTGTATTCATTGTTAGCTCATTAAACTGTGAGCCAAAAAGAGCCGTAAATACTTTTAGTTTTTCTTCTCCTTTTATCACTGGATTCTTTACCAGCGAACGTAAGTCAGCGCTTTCGGCCAATGTTTCGGATAAAGAATTCATGTCAGCCATCACTTCTTCAATCTTACCACCTTCTTGTGACAAACCTAACAAAGCTTTTGCGTAACGTGATGCTGTTTTACTATCTTTCATGTTATGAAGTTAAATGTTCTACCCTTAGTTTAGGTTCACTTCTTCTACTAATTCATTCACCAATGCTTTTTGCTTGTCGTCAGCAGCTAAGTTTCCTTTTACCACTTTCTCCGCAATTTCAATAGACAAAGATGCTACTTGGTTTTTCAACTCAACGATTGCAGCTTTTCTTTCCATTTCTATCGCGCTCTTGGCAGAGGCGATCATTTTTTCTCCCTCAATTACCGCCTCTTCTCTCGCTTTGGCAACGATATCCGCTTTCATTTCTCTAGCTTCTTTCATCATTGCATCTCTTTCCTCTCTTGCTTCGTTCAACAATCTCTCGTTTGAGGCAGTCAAATTAGCCATTTCTTTTTTTGCTTCTTCAGCAGAGTTCAATGCACTTTCTATACTTTCTTCTCTTGTGTTTACTGCGTTCAAAATTGGCTTCCAAGCAAATTTTCTTAACAATAAAATAAGCGCAACGAAAACTAAAGATTGCCAAAAAAACAATCCAACTGAAAAATCTGATAGTAACTTTTCCATACTTCTTTTTTAAAAAACAATTTAAAATAAGTAGTTGCAACCAACCGTTGCAACTACTAAATTCATTTTATGATTATGCAGCAAATAATGCAGCAAAACCAATACCTTCGATAAGGGCAGCAGCGATAAGCATTGCCGTTTGGATTTTTCCAGCAGCTTCAGGTTGTCTTGCGATACCTTCCATTGCAGATGCACCAATTTTACCGATTCCTAAGCCAGCACCGATTACGATTAATCCTGCTCCTACGATATTTGGAATTGTCATGTTGTTTGTTTTTTTTGGTTAATAAATGTGTTTAAATTCTGTTTAGTGATGTTCCTCCACTGCCGCACCAAAGTACAAAGCAGATAACATCGTGAATATGTATGCTTGTAGAGCCGCAACCAGCAACTCCAATATTGATAAAAATAGTGTCAATCCGAAAAAGGCTCCGGTTGCGAAATAATTTTGGAAGATAAAAATCAAACCAATTAAACTCATAATAACAATGTGGCCTGCTGTCATATTCGCATACAAACGAATCATTAAAGCAAAGGGTTTTATAAATACTCCCAGCAATTCGATTGGGGCCAAAATAATTCTCATAGGTTTGGGCACACCCGGCATCCAAAATATGTGTCCCCAGTAATTTTTATTTGCTGTAAACTGAGTAATCAAAAAAGTAATAAGAGCTAGAGCAAAAGTAACTGCTATATTATTCGTTACACCGATACCAAACGGCATCATACCCGCTAAATTCAAAAACCAGATAAAGAAAAAGATGGTAAGTAAATAACTCATGTATCTTTTGTAATGCTTTTTTCCGATATTTGGAATAGCAATATCATCTCTAATAAAAATAATAATTGGCTCCAAAAATTTAGCAGCACCACCTGGATTCAAAGAATTAGAATATTTCTTGGCCATTCTCAAGAATAAAAACAGCATAAATGCAGACATTAAAATAATAACGAAGACATTCTTTGTTATGGAAAAATCAAATGGCTTTGCATTTTGTACGTGTTGTTCAGCATCATAATTAATGTGTCCTTCGCTATCTGTTTTGTAAATTTTTCCGTGGTACAACTTATAGTAGTTTCCTTTTGACTCTACTGCGTGTTCTCCATGGTGAAAAGCAGCTCCCGAAAATACATGGATACCTCCGTCCCAGAGGATTACTGGCAAAGGAAAACTAACTCCGTGAGTGATCTCAAAAATATAAGAATCTTGAAGGTGGTGAGCTATCGTCTCTTTAATTTCTTCTCTTATCGATTTCTTAACTTCGGTAGTATCTGTATGGCCATGAGATTCGGCTGATGCAAGCGAAACTAACGAGCTAAGACTGAATAAGATTAAAACGAATATTTTAAACACTTTTTTGGTCATGATTCTGTTTTGAGCAAATTTTATTCTGCAAAAGTAAAAATTTAAAACAATTCATATACCTTTTTCTTAAAAAAACATTGTGTTTCTATTTAATTAATCAAATTATGACTTGTTTAGTTCTTTAGAAAGTGGAAATGCAGATAAAAAAACACTCACTAAATAAGGAAAAAGAAGGGTAAGTACTTCTGCTCTTTTGGTTGCCAAATCATTATTCACCTCAGAGTAAAATAGAATAAATAGTAGCGTGAATTTTATCATTACCCAAAACAAGTATAAAAACCCTAAATGATCGGGAACATTCTTCTTGGCGACCGCAAACAGAATAAAAAAAAGTACGGTCAGTGAGCTGAGAACAACGTATATTTTGAAAATTAAATTTTGATCAACCCATTGGTATAAATGATTTAAATAATCGTGCAAGAGAAAGAAAACAACCAGCACGAAAAGTGAATACACACCTTGAAATACAGTATTATTCTTCTTCATCATTGTTCATTCGGTTTAATCGAATTACCAAAGCATACATGGAAATAGCAAAAATGACAGCAACTAATGCGAGAGAGAAATAGGGTTTGGTTGTTTCGTATTTGGCATCCAGGATTTTACCAAGGTAAGCGGCAAAATAAATGGATACTCCTATTTGAATACCTAAACTAGAGTAGGCTAAAATTGAATTTACCTTGTTATTCTTCTTCATCAGAAATTCTTGGTTTGGTCACTACAAAATAAACTATAGTTGCCATCAAGACAAAAGCAATTGTAAAAAATGGAAACCCAAATTTGATTGTGGTGTCGCAGAGAATTCCACCAAACACAGCTGCCACAAACAAAAAATAAAGAGGTGTTTTATCCATTTTATGTGGTTGAAGAAATAGGTTTTGAAACGCTCGGTGCTCCCATGGATGTTTTTCCATTGTGCAGGGCGCCTGCTTCCATCGATAATTTTTGGGAGGTAATATCTCCTTGGATTTTTGAAGAAGACTTAAGCGACAGCAATCCGGTAACGTGTATATTTCCATTTATTGTTCCTTCAATCTCGGCATTCTCGCAGTGTATTTCTCCTTCCACAAACCCTTTTTCTCCCAATACTAACTTTCCCTTTACCTTCAGTGTTCCTTGTATCTTTCCGTCTACACGCATGTTTGTTTGAGAATCGATGTCTCCCACAATTTTTGTGTTTTCTACAATTTTATTCAATTGGTCGTTGGCTGGTTGTGCTATTGATTTTGCCATAAGTTTGTCTTGTTTCATTTATCGTATTCGCAACAAATATAGGTAATTACTAGCGAATAGAATCGCTGTTAAAGAAAGTTAAATAATTCCTTGCTGCAGTTTTGGGTGAGATTAATACTTAACTTTAGCTCCACAAAAATAATGAAACTGAATCTCAAAAATATCGTTGTGCTCATTAGTTTGGCTATTCTTGGACTTATTGGGGTGCAAATTGTATGGATAAACAATGCCATCGAAGTAAGAAAATCGCAATTCGACCAGGAGGTAAAAACTTCTTTGGTTGTGGTTACTCAAGAAATTCCCAAAGTAATTAGAAAAAATCAAGAGGCTAAGTTTTTTCAACGGCAACAGCAACTAAACCAGGGTGTAACAGATATTAGCGCTTTGATAAATGCGATGCTAGATAATACTCCGTTTCAACAATTTTCGGATAAAATAACAACAGAACAATTGGATTCGCTGATTCAAGGGCAAATGAAAAAAAGAGGGATTAACACGCCTTATATTTTTGGTGTGTTTGATGCTACGGGAAACTACCTATTAGAAACAGACAGCATTACAAAGCAATATACGAATCAACTGCTGAGCGAGGGAATAAACATACCCGTATTCGTAGATGACTTTATGCTTACTCAGCCTTTTATCAGCATCATTTTTCCTAAAAAAAACAATTTCATTTTTAAAAAAATGTGGTTGATACTGAGTATCTCATTTTTATTGATTCTGGCCGTTATTTATGCTTTTTACTTCACAGTAAATACCATTCGCAAACAAAAACAACTTTCCGAAATAAAAAATGATTTCATTAATAACATGACCCATGAACTCAAAACTCCCATTAGCACAATACAGTTGGCTTGCGAGGCACTCAACGATTCGGACATGAATTCGAAAGAATCAAATGAAACCTTTGTGAAGATGATTAAAGACGAAAACTCTCGACTGAAAGGGTTGGTAGATACTGTATTAAAAACTGCCATCTTGGATAAAGGTCAAATGAAATTGCAGCAAGAAGAGCAGGATATATTAGAGATTATCCACCAAGTAAAAGGCAACTTTTCTTTGCAAGTAAATCAATTGAACGGACAAATAATTATTGAGAACGAACTCACTGCTATGCCATTTGTGGGAGACAAACAACACCTTACAAATGTGTTTCAAAACTTAATTGACAACGCCATAAAATACACAACAAAATCTCCCGAAATTCATATCTCGACTGCCAAAACTATCGATTCTTTCTTGATAAAAGTAACAGACAATGGAATCGGAATTAGCAAAGAAAATTTAGAAAAAGTATTCGAAAAACTCTACCGAGTTCCTACGGGTGATTTACACAATGTAAAAGGATTTGGGCTGGGGCTGAACTACGTAAAAACCATGATCGAACTACACGGTGGAAAGATTGAAGTAAAAAGTACTAAAGAAAAAGGGAGCACGTTTATTATTCAGATTCCTATCGTTCAATAACAAAAACTAAACTATGAGCAATGCCAACATACTACTAGCCGAAGACGATCCTAACCTTGGGATGTTACTGAGCAAATTTTTGCGCGCCAAAGGATTTTCTTGCACCTTGGCGGTGGATGGAGAAATTGCCTACCAAGAATTTACGAGTGCTTCTTTTGACTTTGTAATTCTGGATGTGATGATGCCAAAAAAAGATGGATTTGCCGTGGCAAAAGACATCCGAGGAATCGACAAAGAGACTCCTATTCTTTTTCTTACCGCCAAAAGCATGAAAGAAGACAAACTAAAAGGTTTTGAATTAGGGGCAGACGACTACCTCACAAAGCCATTTAGCATGGATGAATTAATTGCTCGAGTAAATGCAATTTTGAAAAGAACAAACACCAAAGAAGAAAATCATCTGTACTCGGTTCACAATTACTTGTTCGATTACAATACACGAATTTTATCGTTTCAGGGAAACGAACAAAAACTAACTACCAAGGAGTGTGAGCTTTTTAAAGTATTGGCTCAAAACCTGGGTAAAGAAGTAGACAGAAATGATTTGTTAAAAGCAGTTTGGGGAGATGACAACTATTTTAACGGTAGAAGCATGGACGTGTACATCACCAAATTGCGAAAATATTTAAATCAAGACGAGAAGGTTGAGATTGTAAATATTCATGGGAAGGGGTTTAAGCTGATGGTGAAGTAAACTGGTTGCAGGTTACTGGTTACAAGTTATGTTGGCTCGTTTTAGCTGGTTGCTGGTCGTTACTGTGTAGTATAAATCGAATCCGAACCCCGAGTATTTGGATGAAGAATCGAAATACTCGAGGTGGTTTTTGGATTTACTTCCAATTTTTTTCAACGTATTGAATGAACTTATTAATCTGTCTTCCCAATACTTCGTAATCTTCCTTTAGTTTTAGTAATGGATTATCTGATTTATGAATTTCATTTATATAATCCAACTGATCGTTTACTTCGTCACATGAACTTTGAGCATAAATCAAAAACTTTATAAAATCATTTTTGTACTTCTTTCTGCCGTAACCTTCCACAATGTTATATGAAATACTTTTACTCGCTCTTCTTATTTGAGAACCAATTTCATATAGCTCGTATTTTGGCAATGATAAACTGACATTATGAACATCAATCGCTAAACTATGGGCTTTTTGATAAATTTCTAGTTCTCTATAACTTTTCATTCTTCAATATAATCAGATTTATTTTAGAAAAATATCGAATAAGAAAATTTGAGAAGCCAACAAAAACCAGAAACCTGTAACCAGAAACCAATTATTACAAGCATCCACGAAGCTAGCATAACCTGTAACCAGCAACCTGGGACTATTTCACCAAGAATCAACCCGTTAAACAAACAAAATCCCCCCTAAAATAACTTCTAAGGCAAAAACCATTGAACGGAATAGTAATTGGAGTGTACAGAAAAGTACTAATCAATTAAAACCTCAATATGATGGAAGTTAAAAAAAGTAAAGGAGCAGATTTAGAAAAAAAGAAACACGGAATATTTCTCTTCAGTTTAGTAATTGCCACCGGATTTATGCTGATGGCATTTGAGTGGGCAAGCTATGAAGTGGCTTACACCCTAAAAAAAGGAGAAGTGGGCGAATTAATAGAAGATGCAGTCGTTGTTCAAGACATCGTAATTGTTCGACCTCAACCAAAAGCACAACCCAAAACAAAACAACCCATAATAGATAAATACGAGAAGAAACCAATCGAAGAAGAGGACACCACCGAAGTAATTATTTTGGATACGGTAAACAATAACTTGATTACAGATATAATTGACACGGTAGTTTTTGTTCAGTCCGATCCTGGACCAGTGATTGAACCCATTCTCGATTTTGTTGAAAACGAACCCGTGTACCAAGGAGGGCTCGAAAATATGTACAAAGAACTAAACGACTACCTAAAGCCAAACAGAATTGGAATTAGCGGCAAAGTTTATGTAGAGTTTGTGGTAGAAAAAGACGGTAGTTTGAGTAACGTAATTGTAAAGAGAGGAGTTCATGAAATACTAGACAACAACGCACTGCAAGCCGTGAAACAACTAAACAAATGGGAACCCGGAATACAAAATCACCATCCTGTAAGAGTAAGAATGGTGCTTCCTATCAACTTTAAAGTGAGATAATTAAAGAAAAAAGAGAAGTGGATATCACTTCTCTTTTTTTGTTTTTTAACAAGTATTTGTCTCGCAAAAAGAAATCATTCATTACCTTTGTTGCTTAATCACATTAAAAAATCAACTATGATGAAAAAATTACTTGCCACTGCTTTCGCAGTAACTTTATTCTCTGCCTCTTTTGGACAATCAGCAGACTTAGAGTTAACAGTTACAATGCCAGCAACTGATACTACCCATGATGATGGAATCGAATTTACTGCTCAAATCAAAAACTTAGGGCCAACCAATATGTCTGCTGGAGATACTATTTTTTATGGAGTATACATTGATGGAGCATTAGTCTTTAACTCTGGATTCTTGTTAGGAACTAGCGGATTGAACTCAGGAGATAGTTTGAGTTTTTCAAGAACACTAGTACCAACAACTCACCCTACTACTACTACATACCAAAATGTATGTATATTTGCAATTCCTCAAGATTCATATTCAGATACTGGTTCTGTATTGTTGGCAAATAACATCGATTGTTACACGCTTTCTAGGTCATTGGTTTCTACTCCAGAAAACACATTGGAAGCAGCAACTAAAGTTTTTGTAGCAAACGGAATGTTGAATATGAACTCTACAAACAATGAAAATTTGACTTACACTGTCATGTCAATCACTGGACAAGTTGTAAGCCAAGGTAACTTCGTAAGCAACAAACAAGTTGACTTAAATGGAGTGGCTAAAGGAATATACGCTATTGTTCTTTCGAACGGAACTGAAAGATTAACTAAAAAAGTAACTGTGCAATAAGCAATACTTCATTTAGAAATTGAAAAGCCTTCTCGAAGTTTCGAGAAGGCTTTTTTCGTTTATCTCAATAGACAAAAAGTGAGAAATAATGTATGAACAAGATAATTTTTCCCAAAGCTGAACAAGAAAATAAATTAATATCTCTTGACATAAGTGAAGTGAAGAAAAAGGAAAAAATTAAATGTAATAATTACAGGTAATCTACTTTCATAAATTCGAATTGGAAACGTACAAGTAAATCCTCAATTATTGAAAAAATACTCCTGGAGGAATTTTAATATTACAATTACCTTTCTTGATTGAAATACTCAAGAATGGCTTTTTTCATAAAAGTTTCTTGTTCGTCTGCTTTGAGCTGAGGCAATTCTTTCACCAATTTAAAGTGAGGCCATCCATCATCATCGTGACCTGTATATTCGTAAAATCCGTAGGGCTCCATCAATGTACAAATTGCGATGTGCATTACATCCAATTTTTGGTCTTTCGAAAGTTTCACAAAACCTTGGTTCAATTCCTGCACCCCAATCATAAAAATAAGCGACTGCATATCAAGGGGTTCATCCATTTTTTTGGAAACCTCTGTGAGTAAATCACGCCATTTTTTTTCAAATTCAAAATCCATGTGGCAAAAGTAGGTTTTTATTCAGATATAAATCAAAAAAGAAGTTACCTAATAATGAAGCTCACAATTTTGTCGATTCCTAAAGATTCGATGTCTGTTTTTTGCTACCAAGTCGTACAACCAATCTCTTATTGGTTTTGGCATTAACCAGAAAACTAGGGCAAATTTCCATTTTCCTCCCAAAGTGTTAGCCACTTCTAGCGCAGCATTTGATTTAAAAAACACCGTTTCATTTTTGATTACTAAAACCGAGTCCACCGATTGCGGGATTGAAAACTTTGATTGAAGCTCTTTTCCCTCATCGGATTGAAGAGCATAATATCTGAACTTATTTTGAGCCTTTTGCCTTTGAATCAGAGTTATCCAAAAATTACAAAACTTGCATTCCCCATCGTACAAAAGCACTAGCTTTGAATTTTTATCTATTTGTTTTAAGCTCTTCACAACGCTTATTTTACCAGTTTGGAAAGCACCTTTAAAAACCAGTTCTGATCCGATTTTGCCGCCATATCAATCAACCCATCAAACTTACTAATGATTGAATCAATGTCTTTGGTCACTTTTTTAAATTCTTTTCCTTCTGAGGAATTTCCCAGCTCCGCAGTAGAAACCTCGGCTAATACATCTCTAATCGGCACAATCTCTCTTTTTCTCCTCTCCTTCGCAATTTGCTTCATCACGTTCCACAAATCCTTTTCGGCATAAAAATATTCTTTCCTTTCACCTGGTTTATATTCTTTAAAAACCAATCCCCAATCAATCAATGCACGCAGGTTCATGTTGGCGTTCCCTCTCGAAATCTTCAACTCTTCCATCACCTCATCGGTCGTTTTGCTTTCGGGAGCCAACATAAGCAGAGCATGAATTTGGGCCATGGCACGGTTTATCCCCCAAGAACTGCCAAGAACACCCCACTCTTGAATAAATTTGTATTTCGCTTCCTGTAAATCCACTTTATTTTGTTTTACACTAAATTAATTTTATTTTTTAAATTTTCAAAACTTTTTGAAAGTAAAATAAATCAAAGGTTAAAAATCTGACTCTCCTACCTTGATAATTGAACAAAAAATTGTATTTTTACTTCGTAATCTAACTGCAAATGAAAAATATACTTTTAATTCTCACCACAACACTTCTTTTGTTTGCTTGTGGTTCTGAAAATAAACAGCAAGAAATAGTAGCAAACACCAATTCTTCTTTTGTCATTGAAGGAATGACATGTGAGGAAATGTGTGCGAAAAGAATTGAGGACAAAATTGCACGAACTGCCGGAGTAAAAGAATGTGCAGTTGATTTTAAAAACAATAGTGCAGCGCTTATTTATGACAGCGAAACAACGGAAATAGACGACATTGTATCAATGATTGAAAAAATGGGAGACAACAAATACACCATTAAAAATTTAAAAACAGAAAAAATAAATTCAAAAAGCGGTGACATCAGCTCATCCGAAGTAAACGAAACGAGCCAAATACTTTCTGGGGCTAGTTTTGAAATGCCGAATTTGTTAGAATACTTCAGAAATATTATCTAGTCTCACCAAAAAAAGAGACAAACTTATAAAGAAAGGTGGAGGGAAAAGGCCCTTTGAAACCTTAGCAACCGTCACAATTTATTGGGAAAAGGTGCTAAATCCTTCTCTGAAAACAGAGAAATATAAGTTGCACAAAAGGAAATTTAAACCCCCTTTCTGCAACAAGCAGAAAGGGGGTTTTATTATTTTAAGGAAAATTTGACATGACAAACATTAAAGAAGAATTAAAAAAACGAATCTTAGTATTGGACGGAGCCATGGGAACCATGATTCAACAATACCAATTGGGTGAAAAAGATTTTAGAAAAGGATGGTTTGAAGACAGTACGTTTTCACTTAAAGGAAACAACGATTTATTGTCCTTAACCCGTCCTGATATCATCAAAGCGATTCACGCTAAATATTACGAAGCGGGAGCAGATATTGTGGAAACCAACACCTTTAGCGGAACTTCCATTGCCCAAGAAGATTACGGAACTCAAGATAAAGTGTATGACATTAATTTTCATTCGGCCAAAATAGCCCGAGAGGTTGCCGATGAATTTACTACCAAAGAACCAGACAAACCTAGATTTGTAGCTGGTTCGATAGGGCCAACAAACAAAACTGCTTCTATTTCGCCAGTGATTAATGATCCAGGTTTCAGAGCCATTTCCTTTGATGAATTGGTAACTGCCTTTTCGCAACAAGCAGAGGCTCTGATTGATGGCGGGGTAGATATGCTGTTGGTAGAAACAATTATTGATACGCTCAACGCCAAAGCAGCTCTTTTTGCTATTGAACAAGTTTTTGAAAAGAAAGGAATTGAGCTCCCAATCATGGTTTCGGGAACCATTACCGACCAAAGTGGAAGAACACTTTCGGGGCAAACCACCGAAGCATTTTTAATTTCTACGGAACATGCACCCGTAACGAGTATTGGATTAAACTGTGCGCTGGGAGCTAAAGAATTAAAACCCTATTTGCAAGTAATGTCCAAAAAATCTCCATTTCTAGTGAGTGCACATCCCAATGCTGGACTGCCCAACGAGTTTGGAGAATATGACGAAACACCCGAAATGATGGGCAAACAAATTAAAGATTTTCTTGAAGAAGGATTACTAAATATTGTAGGAGGATGTTGCGGCACGACTCCAGCACACATCAAAGCCATTGCCGATTTGGCAAAAAACTATAAACCTAGAGAAATAAAAGAGAATTAAGACACCATTTCCCGAATTGGCGGGACACTCAAGGTTCAAACTAAATACAATTAAACACTCACATTGTCATTCCCGCGAAGGCGGGAATCTTATTCATCAGGCTAATTCTCGTTTTTAGATTCCTGCTTTTGCAGGAATGACAATTTAAAAAAGAAAACAGAATAATAATAAATACGAAAGAATATATAAAACCAACAAAAAATGGCAACACCTAAACTATACAAAGAAATAGACAAAACAATTCTGGAAGCAATTCCGAACCCTTCGAGAGAGGCTTACGAGATAAAAATTAAAATTCCGGAATTCACTTTCCTCGGAGTAAAAGAACAGCCTGATTTTGCAACGGTATTTCTTACGATGTATCCAAAAGACAAAATCATTGAACTGAAATCATTAAAACATTATGCCTTTCATTTGCGCGACATTGTAGTTTCTTACGAGCGGTTAATCAATATTTTTTACGATCACTTAATGGAAGTATATGAGCCAGACAGAATGAGAATTGAAATGATATGCAACCCAAGAGGAGGAATTTCTGCAAAACTAGCTATTGATTCGGATTGGAGCGCGAGAGGCGGAGAAGAGAAATACAAAGATTGGATGAATACTTCTGGAACGGATAACTGGAGTGTGGTGATGTAAATCCCAACCCTAATCCTTCCCAAATGGAAGGGGATATGCTCGGGTTAAAGAGAACAGAACAAATAGAATATAAAGAAAAGACTTTGGATGCTCGTGTTATCATCAATACAATTATCTACATTCAAAAAATAGAAGAATACAAAAAATGAAAGATTACACCTTAAAACTAAGCGGACTTGAACCGTTACTCATAACCCCAGAAACCAATTTTGTAAACATTGGGGAAAGAACTAATGTTACAGGTTCTCGGAAATTTTTGCGCTTGATAAAAGAAGAATTATTTGACGAAGCCGTAGATGTAGCTCGTGATCAAGTGGAAGGTGGGGCACAAATTCTGGACGTCAACATGGACGAAGGTATGCTGGACGGAAAAGAAGCGATGGTTAAGTTTTTGAACTTAATTGCTTCTGAACCAGATATCGCTCGTATTCCTGTGATGATTGACTCTAGTAAATGGGAAATTATTGAAGCGGGGCTTAAATGTATTCAAGGAAAAGGTGTGGTAAACTCTATCAGTTTGAAGGAAGGAGAATCAACATTCGTTGAACAAGCCAAAAAAGTCAAAATGTATGGAGCCGCCACCATTGTTATGGCTTTTGACGAAGATGGACAAGCTGACACATACGAAAGGAGAATAGAAATTTGTAAAAGGTCATATGACATTTTGGTGGATAAAGTAAAATTTCCTCCACAAGACATCATTTTTGATCCGAATATTTTTCCCGTGGCAACAGGAATTTCGGAGCATAATAACTATGCGGTTGACTTTTTTAAAGCTACAAAATGGATAAAAGACAACTTGCCAGGAGCAAGAGTTAGTGGAGGCGTAAGTAACGTTTCTTTTTCGTTTAGAGGAAATAATGCAGTGCGCGAAGCCATGCACTCAGCATTTTTGTACCACGCCATCCAACACGGAATGGACATGGGAATTGTAAACCCAACTATGTTGGAAATTTATGACGAAATCCCAAAAGAATTACTGGAAAAAGTGGAGGATGTTCTCTTAAATAGAAATGAAAATGCGACAGAAGTTCTCCTGGATTATGCCGAAAGTGTAAAAGGAGATGGGAAGAAAAAAGAGCGTGATTTGTCTTGGCGAGAACAAGATGTAAAAGGAAGAATTACTCACTCCTTGGTAAAAGGAATCACAGAATTTATTGAAGAAGATACCGAAGAGTGTCGTCAGCAATATCCAGAACCTATTCAGGTAATTGAAGGCCCATTGATGGATGGGATGAACGTGGTGGGAGATTTATTTGGGTCTGGGAAAATGTTTTTACCTCAAGTAGTAAAATCTGCCAGAGTAATGAAACAAGCTGTGGCTTATTTGAATCCATTTATTGAAGCTGCCAAAAATGGTGCTGTGGAAGCCAACGGAAAAGTGTTGATGGCGACTGTAAAAGGCGATGTTCACGACATTGGAAAAAATATTGTAGGAGTAGTTTTGGGCTGCAATAATTACGACATTGTGGATATGGGCGTGATGGTTCCTACCCAAGATATTATTAAAAAAGCCATCGAAGAAAACGTAGATGTTATTGGATTGAGTGGATTAATTACCCCTTCGCTGGATGAAATGGTGGATGTAGCCACCGAAATGGAAAAGGCAGGACTCACCATTCCACTTTTGATTGGTGGAGCGACTACTTCGCGGGTTCACACCGCTGTAAAAATTGAACAAAACTACACCAAAGGACAAACCATTCACGTGTTGGATGCTTCGCGTTCGGTGACTGTGGTTGAGAAATTATTGGGGAATACTTCCAAGGAATTTGTGGCAGACATCAAAACCGAATACGACAGAGTAAGGCTAAATCACGCGAATAAAAAGCAACAAAAACGATTGTTGCCATATGACGTAGCACTCGAAAACAGGTTTAAAATAAATTGGAGAGCCGAAGATATTTATACGCCCAACTTTATAGGAAACAAGACTTTCGACAACTTTCCTATTTCAGAGCTTATTCCGTTTATCGATTGGACTCCTTTTTTTCAAACTTGGCAATTGGCGGGACGCTTTCCAAGGATTTTGGAAGACGAAGTAGTGGGAGAACAAGCCACAAGTTTGTTTGCCGATGCCCAAGAAATGTTGGCAAAAATTGAAAAAGAAAACTGGCTCACTGCCAAAGCTGTTATCGGAATTTGGCCTGCCAATTCCAATGGAAAAGACGATGTATTTACCTACACCGATGAAACCCGAACTGAAGTTGCTGACACGTTATTTTCGTTGAGGCAACAAACCCAAAAAGCAAAGCGATTACCTAATTTTTCTTTGGCAGATTACATTGCCCCCAAAGAAACAGGCTTACAAGACTACTTGGGCGGATTTGTAGTGACTGCAGGGCTTGGAATTGAACCTCACGTGAAGAAATACCAAGAAAATCATGACGATTACAACGCCATTTTATTAAAAGCCTTGGCAGATAGATTGGCAGAAGCTTTTGCTGAATTGATGCACAAAAAAGTACGTGAAGAATTGTGGGGATATGCACCAAACGAACGCTTAGAAAACGAAGAATTGATAAACGAAAAGTACCAAGGAATTCGACCTGCACCAGGTTACCCAGCTTGTCCAGATCATACTGAAAAAACGACCTTGTTTAAGAAACTAAATGCTACGGAAGAAATTGGAGTAGTTCTCACCGATTCGCTAGCCATGTATCCAGCAGCTTCGGTAAGTGGTTTTTATTATGCTCATCCACAAGCCAAGTATTTTGGATTAGGGAAAATAGAACTAGATCAAGTAAAGAATATTGCCAAACGAAAAAACATGGAAGAGAAAAAAATGAAAAGGTGGTTGAGTTCAGTAATGAATTAAATTATATGAAAACCTTTGAAGTTTAGAAAAAAACACGATATTTGCAGTCCAAATTAATAACCAGGGGTTTCGACCCTCTAAAATTTAAAACAAATGCCAGTAAAAATTAGACTGAGAAGACTAGGAAGAAAAGGAAGACCTTTTTACCACATCGTAGCTGCAGACAGCAGAGCACCAAGAGATGGAAAATTTCTTGAAAAAATCGGAACGTACAACCCAATTACTAATCCTGCAACTATCGATTTAGACGTTGACGCTGCATTGAAATGGTTAGCAAATGGTGCACAACCAACTGACACGGCTAAAAACATTCTTTCTTACAAAGGTGTCATGTACAAAAAACACTTAATGAGAGGTGTAGCAAAAGGAGCAATGACAGAAGAACAAGCCAATGAAAAATTCAATGCTTGGTTGGAAGAGAAAAACTCTAAAATTTCTGCAAAAGCTGACGGAGTTTCTGCAAAAGCTGCAAAAGAAGCCGCTGCTAGATTGAAAGCAGAAGTTGCTGTGAAAGAAGCACAAGCTGCTGCTATTGCCGCTGCTAACACACCAGTAGAAGAAGCGCCAGCTGAAGAAGCTGCTGCAACAGATGAAGAAGAATAAATTTCGATTATGAAATTTGATGAATATTTTAACCTTGGAGTGATCTCCAAGGTTTTTTCATTTAAGGGGGAAATTGTAGCTAGATTTGATGTTGAAGTACCGAATCTATTTGAAAACCTGAAGACTCTCTTCATCGAAGAAAAAGGAAATCTTGTTCCTTATTTTGTGGATAAATTGGAGCCGCAGCTAAATCAATTTGTTCGAATAAAATTCAGAGGAATTGATTCCCAAGAACAAGCTAAAAAGCTACTTAAGTGTGATTTATATTTGCCCGATATTCTTCTGCCAACATTAGAGGAGGATGAATTTTACTTTCATGAAATAGTTGGGTTCACTGCATTTGATGAAGAAGAAAAAGAAGTTGGTAAAATAGTGGAAGTGTACGACTTACCGAATAATCCTGTAGCCGAGATACTCATAAACGAAAAAGAGGTACTTGTTCCGCTAAATTTAATGATTGAACTCGATAAAAAGAATCAAAAGATTTATATTGAGATTCCTGATGGATTAGTGGATTTGTAAGCATCAATACTTACATCTATTAAAAATGTCATCCTAAACTCTCGTGCTGAGTTTATCGAAGTATGATTCAGGATCTGGCAAAAAATATTTCACGATTAATTCATTTTGGGAAAACTTCAATGAATAAAGACTCTGATCTCGACAATTCGGGACAGATTGACTTTGAAAAAAACAAATTCTAAATGTCCACATTTCATTTCAAACAATTTTCAGTGCAAAACGAAAAAAGTGCTATGAAAGTCAACACAGATTCAGTACTTCTTGGTGCTTGGGCAGAAATTCCAAAAAAAGCTAAATCAGCACTGGATATTGGTTCTGGAACAGGAGTTTTAGCCTTGATGTTAGCCCAGAAAAATATAAATCTAAACATTGAAGCCATAGAAATTGAAAAAAATGCCTTTGAAGAATCTGAAGTTAACTTTTCAAATTCACCTTATTTTAAAAGGCTTAAGGCAGTAAATTTACCCCTTCAAGAATTTACTCCCAACCAACCGATAGACCTGATTATCTCCAACCCTCCTTATTTCATCAATGATTTAAAAAACAGGGACAATAATAAATCTCAAGCTAGGCATACCGCCTCACTCACCTTTCTGGAATTAATTGAGTTCGCAAAGTCAAACTTGTCAGACAAAGGTGTGTTCTCGGTTATCCTTCCAAAAAAAGAAAGTGAAATTTTCCTTTCTCTTTGCACCGATAAAGAGTTACATCTAACAAAAATCGCTTTCATCAAACCCAATCCAAGCAAAGTCGTAAACCGAGTTATGATGAGTTTTGGTCATGAAAAAGTTGTGGTCAAACAGCAAGAGTTTTGCGTCTATAAGTCGCAGGGTGTTTACTCCCAAGAACACAAAAAGCTAACAAAAGATTTTTATTTAGATAAATAGAAATTGTCTTCGATTGGCGGAATATTTCGCTACATTTACTTCCTCATTTTGTGACAGAATGACACTGAAACCGAAATTTTTTCAGAAAAAAATGAAGTTTATTGTCAATCCAATAGTTGGCATAAAAAGTGCAACATCGAAATCAGTATTTTTTATGAAGTATTAACCAAAAAAATTAAAAAATTATGTCAGTAAACATCAAACCTCTCTCGGATAGAGTTGTAATAGAACCAGTTCCGGTTGAAGAAAAAACAGCTTCTGGAATCATTATTCCAGATGCATCAAAAGAAAAACCTTTGAAAGGAAAAGTGGTTGCTGCCGGACCAGGTAAACTGGACGAGCCAATGACTGTAAAGTCTGGCGACACAGTGTTATATGGTCAATATTCGGGCACTGAAGTAAAATTAGACGGAATAACTTACCTCATTATGAGAGAAGCGGACATCTTCGGAATTTTAGCCTAACCGCTCACTAAAAAAATCGAACCCTGAAAATTTTGTTACGGTAAGAAACAAGTTGCCCCAGTCTTTGCATAAGGATTTGGGAATGGGTAACTTTTATTAATCACATTTTAAAAAAAATTATAACAATGGCAAAGCAAATAACATTTGACTTAGAAGCTAGAGAAAGCCTAAAAAAAGGAATTGACAAACTAGCAAATGCAGTGAAAGTAACTCTAGGACCTAGAGGAAGAAACGTAGTAATCGATAAGAAATTCGGGGCTCCACACATAACAAAAGATGGAGTTTCAGTAGCGAAAGAAATAGAATTGACCGACCCCGTGGAAAACATGGGAGCTCAAATGGTAAAAGAAGTGGCTTCCAGAACTGCAGAATTAGCAGGAGATGGTACCACAACAGCTACAGTGTTAGCTCAATCCATCATCAATACAGGACTTAAAAGCTTGGTAGCTGGTGCGAATCCAATGGACTTGAAAAGAGGAATTGACAAAGGAGTTGAGGCAATCATTAAAGAAATGGCTGGATTTTCAGAAGCAGTTGGTGCCGACAACAAAAAGATTGAACAAGTAGCCACTGTGTCGGCAAACAATGACAAAGAAATAGGAGCTTTGATTGCAGAAGCAATGAAAAAAGTGACCAAAGAAGGTGTCATTACTGTAGAAGAAGCAAAAGGAACAGAAACCTACGTAGAAGTAGTAGAAGGAATGCAATTCGATAGAGGGTACCTATCTCCTTACTTTGTTACTGATGCAGAAAAAATGATTACTGAGTATGATAACCCGTACCTATTAATTTACGATAAAAAAATATCCAACATTCAGGACATCGTCCCAATTTTAGAGGCTGTGGTCGGAACTGGAAGACCATTGATTATTATTGCTGAGGACATAGAATCACAAGCACTAGGATTATTGGTTGTGAACAGATTAAGAGGTCAGATGAAAGTAGCAGCTGTGAAGGCTCCTGGATTTGGAGACAGAAGAAAAGCAATGCTAGATGATATCGCCATTCTTACAGGAGGAACAGTTATTTCTGAAGAAACTGGATTGACTTTAGCTAACACAACTCTTGAAATGTTAGGTTCAGCAGATAAAATCGAAATCGACAAGGACAATACAACCCTCATCAATGGATCTGGAAAGAAAGACGATATATCTGCAAGAGTAGGACAGATTAAAGCGCAAATTGAAAGCACAACTTCTGATTATGACAGAGAAAAGCTTCAAGAAAGGCTCGCAAAATTAGCTGGTGGTGTTGCCGTACTTTATGTTGGAGCAACTACTGAAGTTGAAATGAAAGAGAAAAAAGATAGAGTAGACGATGCACTTCATGCAACCCGAGCTGCAGTAGAGGAAGGAATAGTACCAGGTGGAGGAGTTGCGTATATCAGAGCTAGCTCAGCATTGGATTCTGTGAAGGCAGACAACGATGATGAGGCTACCGGAATTGCAATTATCCGAAGAGCTATTGAGGAGCCATTGAGACAAATTGTTTCTAACGCTGGTGGAGAAGGATCTGTGGTGGTTCAGAAAATCAAAGAAGGTAAAAAAGACTTTGGATACAATGCA
>Ga0209654_1000734_pt1 | contig 30383 bp, 55 predicted proteins | sample SaaInl1SG_22_DNA_FD_184646 | JGI IMG/M metagenome (GOLD analysis project Ga0209654, IMG submission 184646) | Marine microbial communities from expanding oxygen minimum zones in the Saanich Inlet - ESP_161SG_22_DNA (SPAdes) (version 2) | ecosystem: Environmental > Aquatic > Marine > Intertidal... | reverse complement strand
CACTTGTGCCTTCATCTAACCCAACTGCAAGGTATCTAAAAGCATCAGAAGCATGGGAACACCAATCGTGTATAGGCTTATCAAAAAATACATCTCTTTTATCATCGTAAGTTCTACGATAGTTTTGCAGAGCATCTAAGCCTTGTTTTGTTTTTACATCAAACCAGCATCTAGGTAACAACCGTCTTACCGCCTGTATACCATCATCAACTGCTAGTTTAGCTACTACTGTTATTGCTAATCCTGACTCTTCTAACATCTCCTTACGAGATTTACCTGTTCCTAACTCTCTTACTTGTACATCGTGTGGTAATAAGTGTTCGGCATGTGTGTAACCGTTATCCCTGATCCAGTTAACATAGTAATCAAGACCTACACCGTGATTCTCTACAAAGTCTATAAGATGTATCTCTTTACCAACAACCTGAGCTACCCAGATCGCTGTTGAATCACCCATACCTAAGTCCCAGCCAGTGAATGTCTTAGCAATGTTATCGTGCTGAACATTACCTACCTGACCTTTTATGTATAAGTCGTTTATTAATGTTCCGTAGTAAGCACCTTCAACTGGTGCAGCAAATGAACACTCAAACTCTTGTAAGAATTTAGATTCGCCCATTGCTTTGAATGCAGCATCTAACTCTTCTTGGTCTAATATCTTTGTTTCACTAGCTTTAAACTCTAATAAGTTCCAGCCATCATCTTTCTTTTCAGCTTTATCTCTTAATGTTTTAAAGTGGTTAGCACCTTTAGGTGTACCAATAAACATTGCCCAACCTTTTCGGTCAGCCAGAGCTGGTCGTATTACTTCTGTGAATAGATTAGGATTAACATCACCAATCTCGTCAATCACTACACCATCAAGATAGATGCCACGCAAAGAATCGACATTATCAGCACCGTATAAAGATATACGCCTATCATGAAAATCAACTCTAAGTTCTGCAATATTAGCTTTAGCATCTAATGGTCTCGTATATTCTGTCAGATAATCCCATGCCACTCGTTTTGCTTGATTGTATGTAGGTGCAATGTAAGCAAATCTAGGCTTAGGTTTGTCACATCTTAATGCACTATGTATTAACTGATTGATAGCACTCACCGTTTTACCCATCCTGCGATGAGCAACGACTACATTAAATCTAGTATTTTTAACTGCTTTGTGAATTAAAGTTTGCGGACCTCTTGGTTCGTAACCTATTTCAATATCTATTTCTTCCATGACTTTCCAGAGTATGACTGAAGTAAGTCATTGATTTTAGGTTGTTCGTAAGATGGCAAATTGTTAAATATAAACAATATCGCATCTACATTGCCACGATAAGCATCTCTATAAAATTGTTTAATAATGTTATGAGTTAATCTGGTATCTGATTTATCAATAGTGTTTAAAAAATCATATGGATTTTTATAATCTATTTTAAAAAACTGTCTGCCTTTGTTACCGTTATCAACTTTATTATAAAGATTATCTATACCAATTTGCTCAATTAAAAATGATTCTAATTCTAATGCTGTTGCTTCATATAAATTATCATCTATAATTTTGACAATATATTCTTCGCCATAATCTCGTTTGGTATATGCTCTGTCTCCAGTTCCTTTACCAATATATATAGGCTTATTGTCTTTATTGTAGTGAGCGTATGTATAAAATAACATTAGTCTTCTATACCAGTATTCACTTTAATTATAACTGGACTTTCAGAGTCACCTTTTAATTCTTGTACGGCTCTTCCATCTAGTCTGTCACCAAGCTCTTTAATTGCTGTCATGTCTCCCTCTGATGCTTTTGTATATAAAGCATGAGCAATTTCATGTAACCGTTTGTAATCTTCCTGAACGGCTAATTTACGAATAATATCACCCCATATTCTATTTTTTTTACTAGAATGGGTATTTCCCTTATTCTTCTCAGCAGCTTTTTTACGAGCTTCTTCCAGTTGTTTTTTTTGTGATTCGCTTCTTTCCATTTGTAACTCCATTATGGGTCATTACTTGTTTAAGTTGTTCCATTCTTTCTAATCTATCTTCCTTAGTCATATATAACCACTGAGCTAAGTCATCGTAGTCTCTATAACAAGACTCACATCTATATTGTCCATTAACTTTCTCCATACGGCAAATACCATTACATGGACTATCTTCTAACACTTCCATCTTTTCCTTGCAGCCTTACCTCTTTCACCTGTCCAACCTGCTGATCTAGCACAGAATGACTTCCTTCTCTTTGCATCCTTAGATCCTGCTTTCACTTTACCAGTGACTGGTGCTTTTAGCTTACTTCCTGTTGCTTTATTATATTTAGCTCTACCTTTGGCTGTTAGCCCACCGCCTCGACTTGCTGGTAACTTTTCACCTCGACCAACTGACAGATTAACTTTTTTCTTTTTAACTGCCATTATGCCCACTCCGCTCGTTGGATTCTAATACATCCTATGTTGATAAGAAAATAGTCTACAGGATCACCATCAACCTCACCTTCGTAGGCTTCAAATCCAAAATTAAATCCTAAGTATATATGCCAGCTCCACATTAGATACAATCACCCACGCTTTTTAGTAGTTCGCTTAGTTTTTTTCTTTGTTGTGTTTTTTGCTGTTTTTGCTGCGTTTTTGAAGTCTTTGGCTGTTGGTCTTTTTGGGTCATTTTTTCCACGCATTTTTTCCCCTGAACCTGCTTTGATTCTGTCTCGTTTTTTGCGGATGTTGTCATATAAAGACATTACTGCATTCCAAGTCTTCTAAGTAACGCACCTAGATTTAATCTGCTTTGATCAATGATTTGGTTACCACTGTTAACCATATTTTGTTCAATCATTCTCATGCCTTGGTTTGTAGTAACTCCACCGAGATTGTTTCCACTAGGAATCGTTTGCATACTTCCTTGTATTGCAGGAGCACTTGCAGGATTAGCACCTAATAAACTTTGTGGCATCATTTCATACTCGCCTAAGTATTGTCCAGTCTTAGGGTCTACAACAGAGTTAGGTGTTCTCATATTTCTGAACTGGTATTCTGGATCATTGAATATGCCAGCATCTGCATCATTACCCATGATAGATAATAAATAAGCTTGTTCTTCTGGAGTCATTATTACTTCCCTTTCTTTCCGTAGCCTTTTCTGCCTTTTGATTTACATTTGCCTGCCATGATTGATTCCTATATTTAGGTATAAAAAAAGGCCCACCGAAATGAGCCTTACAAAGGAGGATAGAGGGAGTAAATTGGGCGTACTTCCCCCTACCCCATTATTATATCAAATAATTAGGTGTCTTCCGATACCCAGACCACAATATTTAGTATGTTTTTAACTTTTTTTAATTAATTTAATCTAATAGTGTCCAATATGTTGACAATAATATCAAAATAGACAATAATATCTTTACTAACTTAATTATATGGAGATTGACATGGTAGATATTAAAAAACATAGTTTCAAAGTAGGTGATGATGTTTCATCAGGTTGGAATGGTGATTGCAGACATATTGGTAAAGTTGCTCGCATTACTAAAAACTTTTTGTTTGTTGATAATGGTGAAAAGTTTAGCTTAAGTGTTGAAGATATATGGCAACCAGTTGGTGACGGATCATGGGCTGATATACCAAGCGAGATGTTCCGTAATACTCATAGTAAGTCATGGGTATTAGTAAAAGGAATTTTTAACGAATATAACCTAGAGCGATAAGTTCTAGGTTTAACAAAGGAGAAAAATAATGAGTACAGAAATTAAAAATATTTTAGATAATGTAGATAAAGAAGTGCAAGATGTTCTGGATCAAAAGCATAAGTGTGAAGGTTTATATGCAGAAATTATGATTAATAAAAAAAAGCTAGAAGCACTTGCTGAGGTGTACAATAAAGAATTAGCAAAGTATAAAAAAATGCTTGCTAAATGAAGGGAGGATCTTATAGAAATCTCCATACAGGGCTGCTTCGGTAGCCCTTTTTTATATCTGTACCCTAGCTTCTACCATGCTTTGTAACTTATCCAGACCTATTTGTAACTTCATCTCATAGTACATTGGCTTCTTAGTTCCTATGTATCTGGCCCAGATTGCATTAACCTCTTCGCTTCCTAAAGAATCAATGCATGAGTTTATAGTTCTAACTATCTCAGAATCTGCCTCTTCAATCATATCGTCAAAGCTTGTGGATGATGCTCCAGCCATACCAATACTTCTTTGAGGAAAGCCAAGCTTATGATCTTCAGACTTCATCCATCTAGCCCAATTTTGCATATACTCTAAAAATAAATCTTTATGCATGATTACTCCCAGTTTACTGAATCGTAATAGCTGCTACCATAAGTTATGGATTGTTTAGATCCGCTAGACTTACTAGTTCCATCATGAACTGTTCTAACAATCCTATTCTTTACCGTAAATTTGTTTTCAACTTCCTGAACTGAAGGGTAAAGCATTTCAGCCAATAAACATTCATTGTAGCTTTTATATAAATAATGGCCATCTCTTCTTTGTTTAGTATTTATAATTAAATCTTGATCTCTAAGAACCTGCATTAAGTTGCTCATGTATTTTTCACTAATGCCTGTTGCTTTTGATATCTCAAGAATAGTCATGTTTTCTCTGTCCAGTTGATCTAAGATCATATCTATAACTTGTTTTCTTTTATACTTTTGACCGTTTACTATATAGTCATAATTATAGTTATCGTATTTATTTTTAGCTGACATCAGTTTCTTTTACCTCCCAGCGGTTAGACTTATTTTTAAACCAACCATGAACTAATAATGTCCAGTTGGCTTTCCTTAAATTGTTAACATGAGCGTTCTCGGAAATTTTTTTGATTCGAGCTGACATATTCGATTTGGAAGTAACCTGTATGGCAACGGTTTCTCCATCTTTAACTGCCAATATATCCCATGCTCCAAAAAGATCCCTACGAGTACGACTAAAAGGTATCCAGACCTCAACGACCTGTACGGTCTCATACCCTTCACTTTTTAGTTTTCTCAGGCTTAACTGAGTCGGTGACATCCCTGCCATTTTCTTTTTCCTTTTGTGTTTTAGCGAATGTAGTATTTTCCCAGAATGGATTAGATTCTATTTTTTTTACATCTTCTAATCGCCTGCTACTCCCCTTTCCCATAATGCACTTCCTTTTTAATAATTGTTGGTGGTAAATTAATATAGTCTTCGTGAAGACAGATTGTGTACGGAGCATCATAATAATACTCTTGGACATAATTGTTTGCTATTGCACAATTTTGGAAGTGGCCTATGTATTTAGGATCTTCCATTGTTAAGTAAACTACTAGGCAATACTCTAGCATTTCAACCTCCCAGTCTCAATTAAATATTGCATGGTGTTTATGTAAGCCTGATCCCAAAGTTCTCTTCGTTCCTCTTTCGATAAGTCTTTACCATTATCTAACTCAAAGTGACATATATGACATAATGCTGCTACAAGGGCGTCACTCTGCTTCATTCCCATTCCCTTGCCTTGATTTCTATGAGCCGCACAAACTGTACCGTCCATTGCACCACAATGCATACAAGGCAATTCTCTAAGTAATACTAATAACTTCTTAGAGCGATACATCTTTTATATCTGGTAATCTACATCCGTACTCAGATGCAAAAAATTTTACCTGTTTTACATAGTCATTAAATTCTTGAGTATTTAAAGTTGATGTTCTAGTTATGACAATTACTTTCTCATTCTTAATTGTTTTCTCTTCCCTTAAATATCTGTAAGTTAATAACTCATGCAATTCTTCTGGATCATACCCTAAATGATCTCCGAGAATTCTGTATAAATGCCAGAGATATTTATTTTGATCTATTGATCTATTGTACTTACCTTCTTTAATCTCGATCTTCCACATCTTACTAAAGTCTAATCCTTGTAGTTTTTGAACCAGACTATTTAGATTGTGTTTTGTTAGACTGAATCTCATAGTCATCCCATCCTTTCGATTTAAATACTATACCATCTTTAGATGTGGCTTTGTATACCGCATCTGGAAAACTTTTTTTAATCATTTTTATAAATTCATTAACACTCATACTGGCACCTCCTGATAAGTTAAACTATGTTTATTAAAATAAAAACCAAACTTGCCTTCAAATGGGTAATTTCTTTGCTTCTGAATATAAACCATAGCATCTGGTATTGACCGTAATTCATCTTCAGTCTTTTCTCCGTCCATTGCCCATTTTTCTTTCAGCTTATTTCTATAAACCATAAGAATATTATCAGTAAGATTTCTAATGTTACTTGATCCGTAAATAGCTTGAGCATCTGGTGCTTGTAATTCGTCAGCTACTTTTCTTAAGTGAGCTACTAAAAAAATATGTATATCTAATGCCTTGCACAAAACAGATAGTTTATTGATAAATTTTTTCTGCTCATTATAGCCTTGATCAGATTCTCCAACATCACTTATAGTCATCAAAGAATCAATTACAGCAAATTTACAATCCAACACTTCTTTAGCGTAAATGAGACTAGCAAAAATATCTGCAGAGGTTGTCTCTTGCTGCTGATCGTAAATATAAATCTGTTCCTTTTTCTCATTGCAATAATCCCTAATAAATTTTTCAGTTGGTGGTGCTCCTGTAGAGTTTCGACCAAGATCAATCTTACATAATCTGGCAAGAGTTATCTCTGGCCTCATTTCCATTGACATAACCAAACATTTTGAATCTTTAGATAATTGATTTATCCATTGCATTAACATCTGAGTTTTTCCATGAGATGAGATTCCAGTAACTAATGTCAGTTCGGCTGGTCTTGCCACAAAACCTTCATTCATTTTTGGAAGACCTAAACTTTTACCAGAGTTCATTTCTTTGTAGTAATAATCTACTACAGCATCAGCAAAGCTAGATGTATCTTTAATTAAAAAATCTTCTACATATTCACTTTCATATCCATGTACCTCTTCTTTTGTAATGGTTAGTTGATCCATTACCTCTCCGACTGTTTTCATTTAGCACCCTCCCAATCATATTTAACTTTAGATTTAGATTTAGTAATTGGATCTAAGTACATTTTTTGATTTAAATATGTTCTTGGATGTTTCTTAAATCCATCTTTAACATCTTTAGAATCATTGTAATGTTTTATATGCGACAATATTTTATCTAAATCTTTTTGGCATTTATGTTTTTGCCAAACTTTGTAGGCATCAACTATACCAACTTTATAATCATAAGCATCCCAAAACTTTTGAAAATTTGTATCTGTCAAATAATCCTTTTTCTGCTTACTCTTTTCTTCTTCTTCTTCTTCTTCTTTTTCTTCTTCTGGTATAGGCATTGTATATACACTGTATATACCATCTTCAATCCAATGACTTAATTCCTCTATAGCCCTTTCTAGATCTTCCTCTGATCGTCTTAACCTAAAAGCAATAGTTTCCATATCTGGTAAGTTTCCATGGTTTTGTGAAGAAAGACAAAGTAGTTCAATATATATTGCTTTACTTGTGTCAGATAACTTAAACCAATCAATATCATTAAGTATATCTCCACCATATAATTTCAACCATGTCATTTGTTTTTTATATTTACTGTGCATAGGCTTATAGTGTTGGAATTTGTCCCAATTTCTAATTCTCAAAATAAACACTCCTCAATTTTAGTTAAATCAATCTTAATTTTTTGCACCTTGTAATCAGGTTTATTGTATATATATTCCTTGGCATCTCTATAGCTATAGAATCTGCGAAGAGAAAAACCTTCCCGATCAACTATTTCGTGACTAAACGCTTGTAGTCTGTAGATAGTATTCAAGTTGCATTGCCCTATGTTTTGGTAACTCGCCTTCGCTGGCCCAATTGTATATGGTTTGTCTGGATACATCTAAAGCTCGCGCCATTGCACTAATGTTTCCATCAAACCTATTTATTGCTTCTTGGTAATTCATGTTGTCTCCAAATAAGTTAAAAAAGTTTTTACCTTTTGAGAATTTATCAGTTTATAGATGTAGAGTCAACTAATTTTATATACAAAATAATTTTACACAAAAATAAAATATAGTGTATAGTCGTATATGTAACATTTATTTTAACAAAGGAGAAATTTATGGAACAAGTAATATTTAACACAGAAATCACAGTAGAAGACAAATATCGTGAGTTTGATTTGGGCATCCAAGTGTTTGCAAACATATCAGAAATAAAAGAAATAGGTTATCCTACCGAACTTATTGTTGACTTAGAAGATGTAGAAGTTGACGATCAAAGTGATATCACACCATTCTCAAATGGGTTAAGTGTATTATCAAGACTTGACAGCGATACTATTGAGTATCTTAAAGATGAAGCTGTAAGGAGATCAGTATGAACCAAAAAGAAAAATTTGAATATATCACTTGGGAGATCCAGTCACTTACTAACGAGTTAATAGAGCTTGGTGCTAGAATGGATGACCGAGAAAGACAACAACAAGAACAAGAAGAACTGGAGCAAAACGATGGCCGCTAAGAAAAAAATAGATGATAGAGTAAAAGAAGTCTTGCAAAAGCAAGGCTTCGACTGGAAAGAATGTTTGTGGGATTGTCATGGCACTTGGGTTATGTATCACAAGTGGATTGAGATTGCTGCAGCACAAAAAAATATCCAGTATGAGTTACATGAAGTAGAGTTTGATACTAAAAATAAAATTGCTGTAATTAAATGTGTAGCAAAATTAAAAGATCAAACTGTGACTACATATGGTGAAGCAGCACCTCACAATTGTAAAAACAGCTATACAGTTGCAATGGCAGAAAAACGAGCAGTTGATCGAGCTGTTCTTAAACTGTTAGGCCTGCATGGTTTTATCTATTCAGAAGATGAGATTGATCGACCTGAAGCTAAGCCTCAGCCTAAAGAAGATATTAGAAGTATTGACGATCACATTAGTATTTTAAAAGAACTCTCAAAAGATGGTAAATTAAAATACTGGTATAAATTAAAACCAGAAACTAGAAATCAAATTAGAGAGAAAACTGATGAGTTCGCATCTTAGTAATAAAAAACTTCGTAATTCTATCGTGACAGCCAGCCAAGCATGGTCGGCTGTTTACGAAAGACAAAAGTTATGGAGGGAAAAGACTGGTCGTGCAGAACCATTTTCTGGCAATATTATGACTCAGTGGGGTCTCGATAACGAGCCTATTGCTCTTGCAGCGTTTGAAGATGAGATGGATCAAATATGCAAAGCAGGTAATAAATTACTTGTCCATAACTTTTTGCCTTGCGGAGCATCGGCTGATGCGTTCATATTTTATCAGGCTTATGATCAATGGATTCCTGTTGAAATAAAATGCCCGTTTACCCAAAAGATATACCCAGAGATTCCAGAACGCTATTGGTTTCAGATACAGATGCAGTGTTTTGTATCAGGGACTGTTGGTGGCTGGTTTTATGTATGGACACCTCATGAAACTCATCGTGAGTATGTTCCATATGATAGTAAGTTTATGGATTGGTATTTACCGAAGATGGAAGAGTTTATCCAATTTGTGAACGATGATGTTGAACCCCCTCGTTACAAGAGGAAACCTAAATATACTAAGGAGAAATAAGTATGAAAGAAGTAAATCAAGTCTTAAAGACCAATGATTATTCTATGTTTAAGCATATGAATGGAAATAGAAATATAAATAAACTGCATTTAAAAAGACTTACTGAGTCTATGTCAGAAAAATATATAGAAGTTCCAATCATTGTAAACCAACACTATGAAATTATAGATGGACAGCACCGATTCGAGGCTGCAAAAGAGTTAGGAAAATATGTGTATTATATTAAGGTTAGAAACCTTAACCTTGATGATGTACATCGATTAAATACTAATTCTAAGAACTGGACTGCTGAAGAATATATGCAAGGTTATTGCGAATTAGGTTTAAAAGATTATTTAACTTATCGTAACTTTAAAAGAAATTATGGCTTTGGTCACAATGAAACAAATGCTATTTTAACTAATAGGGCTAGAATGTCTGGATCAAAAAATACCGATTTTAATGACGGTGTGTTTAAGATTAAAGATTATGATCTAGCTGTTAAAAATGCAGAAAAAATTTGCATGGTTAGAGAATACTACGAAGGTTATAAGCGTAGGTATTTTGTTTATGCAATGTTGGAATTATTTGAAAATTCAGACTATAGTCATGTTGAGTTTTTGAATAAGCTGTCTTTCCAGTCGGTAAAACTTCAGGACTGTACAGATGTTAAAGGTTACCTTATTTTGATTGAAGATATTTATAATTTCAAAAGAAGTAAGAGTAACAAAGTAAGATTTTTTTAAGGAGAAATAATATGGCCAGATTAGGCGTAAGCGTAAGAATAGATGTAACTAAGATTGATAAAGAAAAATTGTACAAGGGTTCTAAAGGTACATATCTTGATCTAACAACTTTTATTGATACTGATAATAAAGATCAATATGACAACAATGGATTTATTAGCCAGTCAGTTACAAAAGAAGAAAGAGAAGCTGGTGTCCAGACACCTATACTTGGAAATGTTAGAGTATTCCATAGCGACTCAGCAAGTGAAGCATCAGCACCTCAGCAAGAACTGGTGGAAGATGTTCCCTTCTAGTGTTATTAGGTTTATACCTAAAGAAAATAGGCATATGTTACCTGACCAAGCACAAGTATTATGGCATCACAGGTCAGGACATCATGTTGGAATGTTAAAGGTTGAAATACCTTTTAGGTGGATAAAGAATAATACAGTAATGTATGAAAGATTAATGGGGAGGGTTTAATGCTCCCCGTTAAACTTTACTTGTTACAAACATACATTGTTACTTCAAAGCCAAATCTCATTTCTGTTGCTGATGGTTTTGTCCACATAATGTTATCCTTTCTAAATAAATTGCATTACAATTATAATTATACAGATAAGCTCAAAACTACAAGACAACGAGGAATTATTTTATGTTAAGTAAAATCTGGAGTTATGTTTTACTGATAATTGTGGTATTTTTAATTATTGGTATATTATTACAGTATTATATGGCTTTACCAGTTGAGCCTAAAGAGTTAGTTTGCCATAAAGGTAAATTATTAGCACAGGTTAAAGATGAAGGATTTGTTTATACACGAATTAAGAAATTTTCCTGTGATTATGATAAAGGTATGTTAATTATTGAGGAGCAGTCATGAGTGATATGATAAATCCTGATCACTATAAAGTGGGTGGGATAGAAACTATAGATGTGATTAAAGCAAAGCTTGGTGACAATTACAAGTTTTATGTTAAAGGAAATTTAATGAAGTATTCAGAACGACTAGGTAATAAAGATGCTTGGTCTCAAGAGCTTCGTAAGATTGCTTGGTATGCACTAGACCTAGCTGATGAATTAGATAAGAAGAAGTCATCTCCAGTAATGCCAACTGAGTGGGTAGAAGATCCACTTCACGATGAAGACTAAAAAAAAATACACCACCCAAAATACTTTTGGCCAAGTTTGCTCAAGCTGTGGCAAGCCAGCAAAGTTTTATGATCGTCAAAAGTGGTGGTGCCACATTAACTTAGCAGCACATGGATATTGCAATGAAAACAAGAAAACTGATAATTGATGGAACCCACTATGACCTATCTGTATTTAAAGAAGGTGATGGCAGTATCCGTATTGAGGTAATAGACTCTATTACATTAAAACCATATAAGATGTTTCCAGATAATAAAATTATTTTTGAGGAATAATATGAACTTAGAAGAAGCTATTGCAGTTGGTATATGTTTTCTTATTATGTTGTTGCTAGGTTAGTGGTGAAATAAACACATAAAAAAACATAGTATTTCGCTTGTGTAATAAAAGTATATGGGTAAAGTTGTTCCAATAATTGCATTAACAAAAGTTAGTGGATTTATATCTAGTTGTTCTTTTTTCCCCAGATGATTTGCAGCCAGTATTTTAATTGCTCTACCCTTTCGTTATCTTTTAGTTTTAATAGCCATTCTTGTCGCTTATTTAAGGGCTTTTTAGAGAGGTTTAATGCTTCACAGTACCTTTGGTATTCCTGAGAGTAATTATCGCACTCAAAGCCGTCAGGCAGCGTCATGACACGCTTATTTTTAATCATCTAGATCTGGAATGTCAGCGTATATAGAATCTACTACTATTTCTATTGAAGATCCACAGCTTAGGTAAATAACCAATACATCCTCACCGTACACAATATTTACTTCCTCAATGGTTTTACCAACCATTAATTCACCTATCTCATCTATTTCCATAGCAGCCCTTGTTGTATTATAAAATCTTCTGATTCCAGCGACCATTTCTATCCAAGATCATTGGAACTAATTTTGGCTGGCCATTAATAATTATTCCACAGCCAACAATAAACCTAGACTTAAAGTTTTTGGCGTAGTCAAATGCCATAGACTTTTGATTAATGAGACATCCTACTTGCATCCCCCAAATTAAAGACTCTGGGTTAGAGTAGTAACCTATGTTGAATTTAGTATGATAATGGCCCTGAACCGTATTCATGCCGTATTGTTGTGCAACTTTTAGTACATCGGCTGACATCCCATGAGTAAAGAAACATTTTGATCCATCGGATAATGTAATAGTTAAATCATCTACCCACTCCCATCCTTTACCTACACCTAAAAACTCGTTGTAAGATTTTAGATAGTCTTTAGGTAGACCATACTTTAACGCTCTGCGATAAACTAATGATGAGTGATTGGAATGTACTAGGGTCATCCTAGGAAATATCTTTTCTAAATCTTGAATGTATTGTTTAGACTTCCTAAGCTCATCACCTGCTGACATTAGATCTGGATTATGTTCATGCATACTAATTGCGTGCTGATCACATTCATCACCAATATTTACAACCATATCAAATTTATACTTCTTCTTTAACGCTTTTAAGAAATCAAAAGCATCTTGGTGATGATACGGTATATGTAAATCAGATATTACTAATACTGAGTTATTCATAACTATTTAAACAACTGTGTTCCTTGTTTATTAATAATTAAAGCTTCTTTTCTTGGGTCTTCTTGCCTGAATGACAAATGAACCCACCTATCATATTCTAATATTAATTGATCATAGTTGATATTAGCTAAGATGATAGCATCGCAAATGCTGCGGGGATTGCCAAAACTAGGGCTGATAAAATCAACCGCCAAACCTTTCGTGTGGCTAGAAGTTCGCTTGCTTCCCAAATGATCGTTGAGAGCATAGCAACGGAAGCCACTGCTAATAAGCATAGGAGTATTAAGTATATCTCGAACATATTCTAATTCTTTCGCTAAAAAAGTTAAGTTATCAATTATTTCTGCTGTAGGTGTATTATCAATACCTAATCTTGTAGCTGTATCGGAATGTGTCAGCTCTTCCAAGCTGAAATGTGGGGATAATCTCATTTAGTTAATCCTTTAGCCTTCTCAAAGCTTCTCAAACCTCCTAGACCTAACATTCCCATTAATACAGTCATTAAAGATCCCATATCAAATTCTGGTAATGCAGGTAATGTTATATTGCACAACGCTGCTATGAATATTATAACAGGCGATAATACAAAGTGCCATGCCAATGCAATACCACAAACCCATCCTATAAAAGGTCTCCAACCAGCAACCAAAGGTGAACGATGTGCAGCTTCTACCTTGTTAACTTCTAGCTGGCCTTTAGCTAGTTCCTGTGCGTGTTTCTCAGAAATTGTAGCAATCTCATGTGCTAACTTATTCTTCTGATCTTTGTCTTCAATAAACTTATCTAGTAACCCTGCTACTGGGCCAATTAATGCTGTCCAAACCATTTTATCTCCCTAGTGGATTAGTTGTTGCTCTTTTAATAACATCTAATTTTTCATTGACTGCTTTTAATGCAGTATCTACTTCTGATTTCATGTTTGCAGTGGAAGCTTCAAGCTCTCTTTGCGTTGATTTACTAATTGCACTAGCTTCTTTTGATAGCACATAAGCATCACTTGCCTTGTTTTGTAATCTAATGTTTGCATCTAATCCTTCTAACTGTCTTTCTTTTATAGTATTTAATTGTAATTTTAATGAGCTAATATCATCTTCAATAACCGTAAACTTTCCTGTAGCAGCTATTGTTTTATTCATCTTCTCAATAAATACTACGGCTCCGTATCCGCTCCCAAGTATGATTGGAAATAGAATCATAATAATTTTGGATATGGTCTTGCTTGAGAAGGTCAAGTTGAAACTCTCTGGTATCTGCATTTACTGGAAACTCCTGTATGATAGTAAATAGGTCTTCTAGTGGAGGTTGATAAAACTCCATTGGTTTATTTAATATTTCTAGTGAAAGGACAAGGCCAAATCCATGAACAATTTCTTTAGGACTATCGATAGGTGTATCTTTCCTATTCTTTCCGTTATCGTTCTTCCCGTTGTCATCTTGCTTATCTTTGCTGTCGGTGGACTGACTATCCTCTGTACTCACATCCTTGACTTCCTCAACGCTATCGTTGAGTTCTTCGCTGACGAGTGATTCTATAGTAGGCTCGTTATTCGTCTGCGGTACATCTATTATCGGTACAGTTACAGACTCTATTTGGATTGGTGATACAGGGTTTGTAGGACTCGTTACTGATATTGGCGATATAGGATCCGTTGTGCTTTGCACGCAAGTATTTGTACTTTCTAACCATTCGGTAAACTGTATTTCTCCGTAAGGGTCTGGACAATTACCTATCCTCGTTTCAATAATTTGACCATCATAGCCACTAGGACACGCCATATTCCTAGAATCAGATGAACTAATACAAGTAGGAGGGTTAGGGGTACAGTTATTAGAAGTAACTTGCCAATCTGTCCAGCTTGCTTGTTGACAAATAAAAGTTCTAGCCTTTTGTATTCCACCTGAATGATTTGGGGGACAAGTTTCAGTAATATATTCGATACTATCCACACAAATAGGTTCGATAAACTGTGTACAAATAGGGTCATCTGGTCTATAAGATACGCACCAAAAATCTTTAACAGCTGTTTCATTGTCAATGCCATTGCATACAAGCGAGTCTTCAACCATAAAACCATTTGAGTCAGGTGTGTAATTACAATACCACGCATACGCATTACTCCATAGGATAAGTGATAGTAGGAGGAGTCCAATCCTTGCCATATAACCTCGCAAATATCTCAGGTTTAAGTTCAAACCATGCCATCATTGCAGCATCACCGATAGCACCATTTATAGGACAAGCACTTCCTGCCTGTAACATTGCTTCAAATACTCGTTCATCTTGGCACAAAACGCCTACGGCTGCAACTTTTAAGCCTAAATCATTTAATACTTTAGATAGCTTAATACGCTCACAGTTCTCATCGGTTATAGTAGCTCCGCCACTGATAGAAATAACGCCTGTATTAGCTCCACCTGAAACGCCAGACTTACACATGTCATTACTAAAAGCACTTATGCTTGGTGCCATACTTGAGGCAACAGGCATTCCAGAATATCTGATAGTCGTATCCGCAGCATATCCATAATGTACAAAGAATAGTAATACAAGTAATACAGAAACGATTAATGCACTTAATCTATTCATGCCATTTTTAATGCAATGTGAATAAGAACAAACAGAATACCACCTGTCATAGCTATCATTATTTTTTCTAATCGTGATAGTCTGGCACAGATAGACTCGTATCTTTCTTTGCATATGGCTTCATGCGTGTTGAGCCTAGCTTCGGTGTGATCTACTTCCATTTGTTTCCTTTCTTGGTGCGTTGTACAAGTTTATAGGTGGTAGTTTTAGTTCGTGCCATATCATCTAGGGTATTGTCCACCGACAATATTGATAGTAGGTATTTCTTCTTCTGACATTAAAGGAACTGTGTAAGGTGATAACAAACTTCTTGTTTTAGTTGTAGGTAATTCTGATGCTAATCCTAATGACTTACTAACATCTTGTGCTTGTCTTGCTTGATTAGATAAAACAATATTTTGTGCTGGCTCACCAACTAAAGACCTGCCTAATGGTATTTTACCTAGCAATGCTGACTGTCCTGCTCTTTCTAATATATTATACAAACCAGAAGCAGTATTTGATACATTAACAGCAGCACCTCTTGGTATGAATTGTTCATATCTAGAAACATTTGCAACAGCTTTTAATTGTGCAATTTCTTTTTTATTAAATAATAATTTTAATTTATCTGTTCCTAATGATTTTAATGCTTTATCTAAATTTGCACCACTAATTAATGCAACCTCATCTGGTGCATTATTAGTCGCTTTAGATTTTAGGTGACCTAATACATTGTTTTTAATTACCCGTCGTGTTGCATTATCAGATTGCTCTAATGTTCTTTTTAATTGTGCTGTATCAACATTTAAAATATTTTTGTTAAAAAATGTATCAATAGATTTTTTATCTGCTATGTATTTTAATGCAGGCACTGAATCTTCAAGTTGTTTATATTGATATGTATATTTTCGTGCGGCTTTTTCTGCTTCTAGTGCTTCTTTGCCAAGCCCTTGATTTGGTAATAAAGTTGCATCATCTAAATTTTGCCTAATAATACTTACTGCTTTTTTTGTATTGCCGTCTGCATCGCTTCTTAAGATTTTTGCTGCTTGACTTTTTAATTGAGCAGATGTTGACACATTTAGATCAAACACTCCATCTTCAATTTGTTTAATTCTCTGTGTAAAATAAGCTGGTACATTTAATTCTTCTGCTTGATCAATTAAATCTTTTCGAGTTTTACTTACAAAAGTGTTACTATCAAACTTTGCAAATCTTCCTTGATTGTCTTTGACTTTATTGTATAAGTCACTAATAATTTGCTTGTTGTTATCTGCTATATTTTGAAATTTATTATATAGTATGGCACTAGCTTGTTGTGGCTCAACAGCATTTTTTGCACCTAACTCATTCATGTTTCTAACTAAAATAGCATTATTTTCAGCTTCTATTTGAGATAATCTTTGAGCATTTGGATCTTGACTATTTGCTCCTAATTTAGCAAGATTTTTTTCTTGTGTTATTTTAGCTGGGTCTAAAGTAATAGTACCTTGTTTTGGTGTTGCACCAGTAATTCTATAATCAACTAATCTTTTAAGTGCATCATTAGATACTTTAGGGTTTACCTTAGTAGCATTTTTAATATCTTCACGAACCGTTGATATAACATCATCAGTTAATTCACTAAACTTAATATTATTGTTTTTCAATGTATTTTCTAGAACATTATCAACAGCTTGATTTACTTCAACAGGGCTGTTAGATTTATTAATAACATTCGATATTGTTTTATTGATAGAGCTAGTAGGTTTTTGTAATTTTCTTGCTATACTCGGTGCAGACAGACCCCCTGCTAAACCTGCAAGTAATTGCCCTCCAGTACCTGCACCAGCCTCTTCTGCTAACTGAGATGTAGCACCTGCTCCAGAACCAGCAACTAATTGAGTTGGCATACTTTCAGTAAATGCTTTTTTTATAGCACCCCCTGTTACAGATTGTGGTCTAAATAGTGCTCCTAATCCGCCAGTAGTACCAACAGAAGTCAAACCCCTTGATGCTTCACCAACAACTCTTTCTAAGCCAGTTTTTGGTTCTGGCAACCCAACAACATCAGAAGCATATTTTCCAATAGACATTTCAGGAATTTGCATATTTTCTGGCAATGCAACATTAAGACCTGACCTGACAGGAGATGCTAGTAGATCAAATATACTACCTGCACCTTCTGCTAAATACCTGCCTGTTAATCCTAACTGCCTACGGCCTTCTCTTAACATAGATGTTTGAGGTTGTAATGTTGCACCTTCTGGTAATGCAATGCCAGTTGGATTTATAGGCTCAAGTGTTGCACCTTCTGGAAGTTTTAATGTCATCAATATTCCTTTATTAATTTACTGATTCACCTGTATCTGCAAATACCCATTGATTGTCTTTTACAATAATTTTTCTATTGCCAATATAGGCGGTTTGTGATTGAGCAGTTTGTTGTTCTACTTCTTTTGCTGTAGATGGAGAATCTTCTACTTTAGTTGTTAATTGTGTTTGTAGTGCATTTAATTTGTCCATTGCTTCAGGATCTTGTCCAGCAGCAGCTTGCATAGTAGCAATAGCAATTTTTCTATTATCGGCTTTTTGTTTTAATACTGGAGGTGTATCGCCTACTTCAGGAAAATACTGTCTCTGTGCATTTGTAAATTCATGAGCTGCAATAGCTGCACCAGATTCTTTCCTCAACACTGAGTTAATAAAGTTTCTTTGTGATTGAACTGCTAATTTATCTTCATCACTTAAATTAAGTTTGTTAAGAGCAGCAGCACCAGCATCTCCTACTACCCAGACTTTTTCAACAACTCCTTTAAAGTTTGTACGAGCAGGACTGTAACTTAATGACCCATCTTCCTTAACAAGATTTTCAAAAGAATTGTTAGCAAGTTGCATTTTAGAAGCAAAACCTAAAGAATCAGATTGGTCAGCAGTCAATGCTTTTGGTTTAACTTTAATTTCTTTAGTATAAGGTTGATTAGATGTTGTTAACGGCACTTTACCTTGAGCCATTCCTTCTGGTGTGGGTAAAAAAACTTGACTGCCATCAGCTAATTCCGTTGGGCTAGTTTGATAAAGATTTTTAATTTGGTCTTTAAATTTAAGTTTTGAAATATCCCCTGTTGTTCTAGCATAACTAATATCTTCAGGAGTTGTTCGTGATCTATCAATGTCTTTTAAATCAACTTTAGAAAATGGATCAATTTTGCTACCTAATGCTGCTTGTAATGTTTTGTTTCGTAATACGGAACCTAATCCCATATTGTACATATTTTGACCAGCACCAAAACCTTGTAATCCAGCTTGTGCAGCATAAGGAATAACACTACCAACATTTCTATTTTTAGGCTGTGCTAAATAACTTAATGCTGTAGTTAAACCTGCTGTTTTTAATGCTTGATTTTTAAGCTGTGATGCTTGATCTGGTGTAAGTAAAGAATTAGCAATACCGCCACCAAAAAGATTAAAATCATCATCTAATAATCCGTATAACATATTTTTTTCCTTATCTATAAAACATTCCACGACCACCAAAACCTTTTAGTCGTTCTGGAAATACTGAATATATATCGCCTGTCACACCAATTTCATCTGTTGCCAAATCTGTACCGTAGTCTGCTGGACTCAATACATTGACTGGCTTGTCAGGTGTTGGATCAATTGATCCTGCACGAATAGAACCAACATTTGGTTGTGGCACTCCTGCACCTGTAGGATTCATTATGTTTTGTGCTGCAGACATACCTAACATTGATGATCCTACTGGGTCTCTTCTAAACATATCAGTTAAAAAGTTACCATCTGGATCAAATCCGCCACTAGGTGTTACTGCATCTATTGCTTTATCTACACCAGTAAATGGTATTTGACCGCCAGCAGATGATCCAATTAAAGCAGGATTAACTGTATTGCCTGTTACTTCTAGTGCGTTATTACCAAAAGCGTATGGGCTAGCTGTAGCACCTGAAACAGCACCTGCACCACCACCTGATAATGCACCACCTACAGCACCAGTTGTAGCCCCTTCTAATGCTAAACCACCTAATGTTGGAGTTGATGTTGCTACAGTTCCTGCACCTGTTAAACCAGAACCTAAACTAAATAAACCGCCTTCTGTAAAACCAGATCCTAATGCACCTGATCCACCAAATGTACCACCACCAATACCACCTAATAAAGCACCTTGTAATGGATTGCCACCTGAAGCTAAAGATGTAGCAGCACCTATACCTGCACCTATTAATACTGGAGCACCCATTACTTCCCTCCTGACGATTTACTTGTAGTCACTTGACCCATAGGAGCACCGTATGCAGCAGATAAGTAAGACTGTAGTTTAGTGTAAGGTTTGTTTTCCTCAAACTCAAATCTAGCAATATCTGACTCCAGTGCTTGTTTTTGATAATCCTCTGCTGTTTGCCCTACATTGAGTAACTGTTGAATATCTGCGTAGTCGGCCTGTGCCATTTGTGGAGCACTTGCAATAGCTCTTTCTTGAGCACCTCTTTCAGCAGCATAGTTTTGATAAGCAAGTTCGCCAGCTTTATTTGTAAGAGTATCAGCTAAATTTTTAGATGCACGAGACTGTAAGTCTGCCATAGCACCAGATCCGTAACGACCAGCTTGTGAGCTTTGTGATGCAATGTCTTTTAGAGCGTCTTGGAACTGTGTTGTAGCTACACCTGCAGCACCTTGCAATGCGTTAGAAAAGAATGGATTCAGACCTAAATTTTGACCTTGTATCGTAGACAACTGTTGTTGTTGAGCGGCTGGTACTAATGGACTACCTGCCATAGCTCTATTTTGTGCTGCCTGTAATGCAGACTGTGTTTGTTGGCTTGGGTCTACATAAGTTTGATAAGGATAATAAGATGGAGTATCTGTTTGATATAACTGTTTAGCTTCTTGTAAACCGTACTCAACAAAAGGTCTAACAGTAGGGTCTAGCTGTTGCTTGGTTTCAGTTTTACTACCACCTCCACCACCACCACCATAAAAAGTAAACGCATCTGGATTTAGTCCAAACAAGGTTTTAAAGATTTTCAAAAAAGTCATAATTCAAGCTCCATTAGTGTATATTTAGGTTTCATGCCCCATTTCATTCGCCATAATCTGACGATTGATTCTTTAGCAGTAGAACCTTGTATTCTAGTTCCACCGTTATTCTTTACCCATATTACAAATTGTTCCCATGCAGTAGGGTTTGTCCTACCGCCTAGATATGTAATATAAGCAACTCTGTCATTAGGATAGTTAATCCACTGTACGGTAAATGCACAGTGACACTGCTTATCTTTATCCATAATTAATAATAAGTCTGACTGTCCTTGTGATACGAACTGTCGTAACTGGTCTATAGTAAATTCACCGTTACCTTCATCTATTGCTCGTTGTAAATGTTTTTCAGCTAGATGCCAAAATTGATGAATATGGTTCGTTGGTACAATAAATAGGTTAGTGTCTGTCATAGGTAATTAAAGTTAATTACAATCCTAGTCTTTGTATCTGTATGTGTAGTTGCAGTATGTTTTTCTTTAGAAGGAAATATCACCATTCTGTTTTCTACACTTTCAACCTCATCGCCATCTTCAAATACAGTTTTTCCATTATTGGTATTTAGATACCATATTGCAGTATTGCATTTAAATAATGAGTCTGTATGAAATTCACCTAACCTTATACTATTTTCTCTACCAGTTAGATTAGCCTTTATTCTAATTAGTGCGTTGACTTGCAACTTATCTAAAAAAGGTTTTAGTTCTTTGTATTGCTGACTATTAGGATTGTGGTTACTATAAAAGATATGCGTAAACTGAAAGAAATCATCATTTGCATACTCTTTACCATTCTGATAAAACCAAGAAAAGTACGGGTTGTCAGTAAATAACATCTTCATGGCCTCAAAATCACCATGACTTAAAAAGTTATCTATTATTGTTTTGTTTGCCATTCCAAATACTTTTGGTATTCATCAGGATCATTTTCAACATTGAAAGTATAAGAAACCCCATCAGTTGTATTTCTAGTGATAACCAACTGACCGTCTTTATTTTCTCTTGTAAAATACTGTACAATATTATCCATAATCTACCCTATTATAACATATGCTAATTCAATATCAGTAGAGCCACTGTCATTATATGTAATAACAAAACTACCTTTATTTCTTGTGCTAACATAAATACTAGCGAGTTTACCAGCAGATGTGTTAGATAGTGGCATAAACAAGATTACTGAATTAAACCCTGCTCGTTCATCATTAACTGTATATGTTGCACTACCACCACCGCCACCTGAACCATGTGGTAATGTTACTTCACCTGTGTTGTTAGTTTTACCACTTAATATCTGGTTGGTAATTTCTGCAATTTCACGAGTATCAGCATATTGTGGTTGTAATCGTCTATATCTACTAACGCCCATTATCGGTTACCTTGTGGTTTTACATCAACATCAATACTTATTGCATTAGTCCAGTTACCTGTAGGCTGTATTTTAAACCTATGATAACGACCTGCACTTCTAAAGTTTGCACGACCTTCTTGTGTTGTAGATACTACAGATCCAAACTGTATATTGCTATTTAGCTCTCTTCGAGATGCAACTGAAATATCTGCAGAACCATTGTCGATTTGTGGTCTAACTAAACTAACTACTGAGTTATATCCAGTTTCTATATCAGATGTAATAATTTCTGAGTTGTAGGTATTTCCTGTAAATGTCACAATACGATCATCTTTTGCACCAGCAAACAAGAACTTACCACCAACCCATAGTCGATCATCTAATGACGCAGGGATACTTTCTATGTTTGGATATAATGATGCTAATCCTTCTAATGTTGTACCAGATGTAGCTGCATTACCTACTACAGTTGTATCTGTGTCTACTCTAGACCATTTATTTAGTTTAAAGTTATATATAAGAATACTTCTACCACCATCAACATTAGAATAGTTCCATACTACTAATTTTTTAATAGGATCTATAGCTGCAGACATAGTATCTAGATCTGTAAGATCACAGTCATTAAAAAAGTATCTATCTATTTTTTCTACACCGATACCTGTTACAGTATTACCATCGCACATATAAAAACCATCATCTGCAAGAAAGAATGATGTTGCACCATACTGTGCAATACTATTACCTGCAAAGCAACCTAATCCTCTTGAAATTACATCAAATTGGAAAAATAAAGGCGATCCTGCATATGTCATTCTTGCTATAGACTTTTCTAGGAAAATTAAACCAAACTCTCCCCCTGTGAGTCCAGTAATATTTCCGCCATCAGGAATAAGCTGATAATCTGATTGAGATGTAGATCCTGACAGCCAATTTGTTTCGTCGTTTATATCGCTCCATTGAACTTTTGATGGATCTGAGCTACCTATGTTAGCTGCAACTACAAAATCTCTAACTACTGTAATATATTTAGCAGTTGGTGCTGATGCAGATAAATCTGAAAATGCAGAAGATGTACCTATAGTCCATGATTGTATGGGTTGTGAATTATTAGTTGCTAATACGGTGTTACCAAATTGAGTGTACTTCCAGTAATGTACGCTAGAGTATCCACCTGTTTTAGATACATCAATCATATTTAAGTTTGTAGAATCAAATTGAAATAACTTAGTTTCACCGCCTGCGAATAGTTTTACTTCATCACCAAATTTACCTACAAATACAGAATTAAGGTTTTCACTAGCTGCATTAGAATAGTTTTCAGCACTATTAAAAGGTGCGTACCCAACAGATACTGGGTATACATTTTTAGCTTCTAATAACTGTCCTGAAATTGCTGGTTGATCTGGTAACCATTCTTGGAACTGTAATCGTGTGTTTGCCATTAACTATATACCTCACCTGCTGTAACATCTGCTGTTTGTGTTATAGGGAACGCTCTTGTTTCACCCCAAATAAGTCTTACTGCACCTTGATAACCAGAAGCTGCACTATATGAATCGTGACCACCGCCACCTCCGCCATATGAACCACCTAATCCACAAGTTCCTGTGTTACAGTCATGTGTTCCACCTCTACCACCACCTGATCCACCGTAACCACCACCTGCATATGCACCGACATTAGCACCTGATGCACCTTCACCGTAAATACCTACACCTCCACCACCGCCTCCACGATAGTTAGAAGCCGCACCATTACCGCCACAACCTCCAGTTTGAGAGCCACCGTTACCATCGTAACCACCTGCTCCGCCACCGCCACCTGCAGTAGAAGCATCTCTACCAGCTTGTGTAGAACCATTACCGCCACCATCACCAGTAAATGTACCACCAACCATAGTGTTTGCAGGTGATGAAAATCCACCATCTACTCCTAAGCCTGAATCACCACCACCACCTCTAACAATAATACTTCCTGCAAAGCATATACCAGTAACAGATAATTGAGAGTAGTTTTGAAATGTTTTACTGTATGTAAATGTATTAGCATCTACTTTAGTAATAGTAAATGTTCCATTAATTTCTCTAAACGAACAGTCTACAGATACAGTATCTCCTGTTTCAAAACTGTGATTAGATCCTGTATTAACAGTAACTACATTAGAGCTAACAGAGAATGATGAAATGGTAAAAGCATCTGTAGTAATAAATAAACTACCTACACCATCTACTAAACTATTAGGACTACCGCCTATACCAACATAGACATAGTATGTTTGACCTGCAGTTACTGAGATGTTGTTTTTCCAACCAAGACCTCCACCGCCTCCACCGTTACCACCGTCACCAGAACCAGCACCACCTCCGCCACCACCAACACATACTGCGTGTACTGTGTTTACTTTAGATGGGCAAACCCATGAGTGTAATCCAGTTGTAGTAAACGCTTGTTGACCTCTAAGGTCAAAATTTCTACCATAAAAGTTAGTAAATGATACTGCACCACTAGTTTTATTTGCTAGACCTCTGACACTTGCATCATTAATGTTAATTGCTGTAAGTGAAGAATTTCTTAGCTCTAAATTAACATCATTAAGACTAATTGTTCCGCTACTTTGCATTGTCATATCACTTACCCTCGCAAGAACAATGATCGACCATTTTGTGAGCTTCTATCTCTTTTTCTAAATGTCTAACCTTAGTAGTTAATTCTTTAATTCCTTCAATTAATAATGGGACAAGTCTATCGTAATGAACTGTCATATATTGTTCATCGATAGGTGCAGGAGCAATAACTTCAGGCATAATTGCATTAACTTCCTGTGCAGATACCCCTACTTCTTTCTTAGGAACATAGCCTAAGTCTTGTGCTGTTTGATTTGCACTATAATAGAAACCATTTAATGTATTGATCTTTTTCAACGCATCTTCAATATTTCCATGTTTAGTTTTTAGTCTGTCATCAGAATAGTATGCAGTAATGTTGTTAGTTGCACGAATCTCACCAGTTGTTCCTGATGCAGTTGTACCGATACCTAATGAATCAAACTGTGCATCTGCAGCTGTATCTAAACCTAATGATGTTACTAACGCAGATATACTGGTTACACCTGTACCGCCTTGTGCAGGAGATAATGCAGTTGTTAAGCCTGTTAAAGATGTAATGTCAGAATTAGCACCAGATTTAGCAACTCCAAGATTAGTACGAGCATTAGTTGCATTTTCTGCACCTGTACCACCAGATGCAACTGCTAGTGAGTTACCAGTAACTGTACCTGCTTGAAAGTCTTTAAGGTGTGCCATGACCTCACGAATAGCATTATTAATACCAGAAGGCGTACAACCTTCGTTGATATTAATACCGTCTATATCAGTATTGTTAGTAGAGGTAGAGTTATATTCTGAGAGCTTTGTTTTTGCCATTTTTTATCCTTGTCTTAACCATGTATTTGATTCAGGTGGATCTTCCACCCATATTTCACTGCCTGTAGATGATTCTGTCCAAGTTTCAGCTCCTACAGAACTATCACCCCATTCTTCACCCAATACTACACCTGATGCAGTTGTTGTTGCGTTACCATCTGTATCAGCATTAACCCACCATACTGCACTAGGCAATGCCACCACTTTTCCTGTTGCATGAACTTGACCGTCACCAGAATAAATTAGACCACCTAATGCACTAACATCTGCTTGTCCGTTTATTGGTCCTGTTGATGTTCGTACTCTTGTTCCATCGGTAGTAACTGAAACATTACCAAATAATGCTCCTGATGCAAATGCAAGTGATAAACCATCAGTTCTTACAAATGCAGTACCATTAATAGAAGCATTATGATCTCTGATCCTGATGTATGTAACATCTGCATTTCCAACACCATTAATATTACCGTTAGATGTTCTGACTCTAATTGCATTAGACGATACAATACCGTTTGCAGATATTGAACCATCAAATGTTCTAATTCTATTACATGATGCAGTTGTAGATGCTAGTGCATTTACATTACCTACACCAAATTTTGTAGAACTACCTAGTGATGATAAAGGTGCTTGTGAAAATGAGGCTAATCCAAACATTATTCAGTTACCAATGTCCAGTTTTGGTTTTCTTCATTCCATAGATAATGTTGATCGTCATCAGGCATTGCAACTGGTGCTTCCCACCAACAAGTGTCTTCATTTAATACCCATGACGCAAAAGGTTTTGGAGGGATAAACGCATCTTTTTCGTGGTCATATGTAAAACCAATACCTGCATAATTTTTTCTTAATGCTTTAGTTTGGTCTGCTGACTCCACTCTTGTACCATCTTCTTGTTCTGTATAATGTTTACCACCATATGTATTGTAAGATGTTTGTATCCATTCACCTGCTGAATCATCAACAAATGTTTCAAAAAATTCTGGTTCTGCAACTATAACTTTAGTTACTAAACCATCTACTACTTTTGCAAAATGTGCCATATATATCCTTATGCTGTAAATGTTCCTGAACTTGTAAATTTATGATATCTATATCCACCTGAAACATAGACAGTTCCACCTGAACCACTTGCTGTGTCAGGAGTTCTAATAATTACAATACCACTACCACCGCCACCTGCAGTTGTGTTTTGGTCACCTGAACCCCCACCTCCACCGCCTGTATTAACAGTACCAGAAGTACCATTACCTCCATAAGAGTTAGGTGCGTTACCTCCGCCACCTAAACCACCTCCTGTATCACCGCCATCACGAGATGAACCGCCACCTCCTCCTGCATAATATCCACTTGCACCAGAAGATGTTGCAGTTGCCCATGCAGAATATGTGTTATTTCCATTACCGCCACCAGATAATGCACCTGCTTGTGATGCTCCACCCCCACCACCACATTTATTAGGTGTAGAGTTTGCAGATCCTGCAAATCCTTGTCCTGATGTTCCTGAGCCTCCTGCACCAGAGGCGTTTACACCACCACCTCCACCACCTGATCCACCTGATCCGCCGTTACGATTGTTTTCTTGACCACCACGACCACCACCAGTAGATGTAATACTTAATGCAGAACTGTTTGCACCATTAGTAGATGTTACAGTTGGGCCTTCACCAACCCCGCCTGTCCCACCTCCACCAACAACAACAGAATAACCAGAACCAACAGTAACTAATGTTGATGTATAACGGAATCCGCCTGCTCCTCCGCCACCTCCGTCACCAGAACCACCTCCACCTCCGCCTGCAACAATAATTGCTTCTGCAGTATAGTTGATGTTGTTAACAATAATATTAAAATCTCTAGCAGTTGTGTTACCTACATTATCTGTAGCAGTAATTGTAAAATCATATTGTGTATTAGATGCAACTGCAGGAGCAGTTCCTGTTATCGCCCCTGTTGATGTATTTAATGTAACTCCGCTTGGTAATGCACCTGATGTTACTGTATAAGATGCAATAGAACCATCATCTGTTGCTGTTACAGATGTGCTTACTGCAGAACCTTCATTAACTGTAACTAAGTTACCTGATGCAGTTGACCATGCAGGAGCAGCACCCATTGTAATTGCATCTACTGATTCATCACTACCTGAATCTTGAACAATTTTTACTGATACTGGAGATTCTGTTAGATCGTAATCTTCTGGAGTATCTGCAGTTATTTGGTTTGAGTTTACAAATGATATGTTTGTACCATTTGCATAACTTCCGCCAGTTTTCTTAAATTGTACTACTGCACCTGAACTAAAATAATTGCCATTAATTGTAATAGTAGTTCCAGATTCACCATCAAAGTCAGTAGGTGATACAGATGTAATTTCTGGAGCAGGAGAATAACCTTCTCTCCATACTGTTCCATTATATTGCTCTAAAATGTTCTTATCGGTATTAAATCTCAACATCCCAGTTGATGGACTTGATGGTCTCTCAGCAGTTGTACCAGAAGGCACAGTAACCCCACCAGTACCAGTAATGACTACTTCATCTTGTATTTTATCAATACCTGTTGTGCCGTTAATTATTGTTGCCATTTTGTTCCTTAATTAAATTGGGTATCTAATAATAACCATTCCTGATCCACCTGCTCCAGATGATGATCCACCAGTACCATTTTGGTTACCATGGGCTCCACCACCTCCTCCTGTGTTAGTAGCTCCAGAAACTGCATTTAATGTAATATTGTTTTGTCCTGATCCGCCACCACCAATACCACCTGCACCGTTACCAAATCCAGCAGTACTATTAGATGTTGCACCACCTCCACCGCCTGCATAATAATTTCCGTCAAATGCTAATGCACCAGAACCACCATTACCTGCTTGAGGACCATTAACAGCATTTGAACCAACTGCGGATTTACCACCGCCTCCACCACCACCTCGGTTATTTGTTGATCCAATATAAGCATTACCTCCCGAATTTCCTTGTCCAGAAGTACCAGAGCCTGGGTTAGGTCCTACTGCACAACCACCACCACCAGAACCACCATTTCTTGAAGTACCGCTTGGGCCTCCACCACCGCCTCCTCCAGTTGATGTAATTCCTAGAGCAACAGAATTAGAACCATTGTTTCCGCTTGAGTTAGTTTGTGGAATAGCAGCTCCACCTGCACCTACAGTAATAGTGAAAACACTTCCAGTATTAACAGTTGTAGTCCCTGTTCTCATTCCTCCTGCACCACCTCCGCCAGGGCCATAATGAGCTCCACTCTGGTTTCCGCCAGAACCACCACCTGCAACAATTAAGTATTCAACTGAAGCATTATCTGCAAATGAAACATTTAATGTGCCTGATGATGTAAATTGATGGTATTTATATCCATCTGCTTCAAAAACTACACCGCCAAACATATATACAGATCCTGTAGAATCTTTCACCCTTCTCCATTCAGATCCATTGTAAAACTCGATTGATTCTAATTCTGTGTTATATCTTGTTTGACCAGTAACTGGAGATGAAGGTCTTTGTGACGCTGTTCCTGTGGGTAATTTAAAATAACCTGTAGATGTGTTATTTTGATCTGAAATAGCATCTGGCGTAACTGAAACACCAGAAAGTCCTGAATCTACATAAGATTGTGTTGCAACTGGATTTCCATTATGCTGAAATGTGCCAGTAAAATTTGCAACTGGATCATTATATTTTGCAATATTTGCATCATGTGCTTGTACAGATGTTCCAATATCTGCACTTTTTAATATTGTAGCATCATGCCCCTGAACTGTTACTCCAATATCACCAGTTGCAAGGATATCACCACCTGCTGTAGATAAATTGTAAGTAGTCGTTCCTGCAACGGCAGGTGCTACTATATCTACTTCACCGCTAGTATCGCCTTTAATTGTGATCTTTGCCATTAATTATCCTTAAACTGATGCTGTTTTTAACTCTTCAACAGTAGTCATAGTGTCTACCTGATTGGTAATATCTCTTAATCTTTGTTTTTCTGCAACGATTGCAGATGTGTCTGCACCTGTTTCTAATGCTCGTTGAAATGCAACATCTTGTGCTTCTAACAAAGGTTTTCTTTCTGCACGAAGTTTTTCTTTTGTTATTTCTTTTGCTTTATTGATATTAACTTGGATTTTCATCTGTCACTTCCTTTTCTGCTTGTTCTGCAAACCATGCGTCTGCACCTATACCTTGACCATCAGGTGTTCCAATACTAGCATCTAATTCCCATGCGTTTCTAAATGTTCTATCACTTGGAACTTCGCTATCTTCTACTATCCAATAGTCTACTCCTGAAGAAACATCTTTACGAGCCACTTCGTTTATATCTAATTCACCAGTAGGAACTACTACTGCTAATCCTTCTTCTGTTTGATATATTATTTTCATATTATTCCTTATCTAATAACCATAATTGTTAAGTTATCACAATCGTATGCACTATTTGCAGTCGCATCTGTTGTTTGTCCTTCAAAATATGTTGTTGTGTATCCAAAAGCACCAACAGACATACCATCACCATTATTAAAACCACTTCCTACCATTGCAATTCCGCTAACGCTATAATTTGCATCAGGCATAGCAGTTGAAAAGTTAGGTCTAAATCTTCCAGTTCCTCTATCGGTGACACTGCTGACATTTGCACTTCCTTTAATACCAAATGTTTTTGTATTAATACTTAACCATACACGACAACCATATGCAGTTGCTACAGAACCATAACCTGAATTGAATCTCATATTACCATTAACATCTATTTGTGCTTGTAACGATGGCGTTGAACCTGTATGTATTCTCAAGTCATATGACTTCATCTGTAAGAATGCGTATCCAGTATTGGTATTATTGGTTGCCATGATTTGTGGAATGTTTGCAATTCCACTATCACCAATAGTTATAATACGACCTTGACCTTCTACTGATAAACTACCAAAGTTTGCAGTAGTTCCTACGCTTACTCCACCTGTTGTGTAATATATGTCAGAACCTGTTGTTGTCCATTGTGATGATGCTATGGTTGCCCAAGATTCATTTGTTCCGTCTGTAGTAAGATACTTACCTGAATTAC
>Ga0209654_1000730_pt1 | contig 30443 bp, 25 predicted proteins | sample SaaInl1SG_22_DNA_FD_184646 | JGI IMG/M metagenome (GOLD analysis project Ga0209654, IMG submission 184646) | Marine microbial communities from expanding oxygen minimum zones in the Saanich Inlet - ESP_161SG_22_DNA (SPAdes) (version 2) | ecosystem: Environmental > Aquatic > Marine > Intertidal... | reverse complement strand
GTTGTGTCTATCGACACTGTCATTTACTACCAGGTCACCGATCCAATGGCGGCAACCTACGAGATCAACAACTTTGTTGTCGGTATCGAGCAGCTAACAGTCACCACACTGCGTAACGCGGTTGGAAGCTTGGACCTAGAAGAAGCCCTTACCTCCAGAGAGGCAATCAACAAGGCGCTTAGAACCGTCTTGGACGAGGCAACCGGCAAGTGGGGCGTCAGGGTAAACAGGGTTGAGATTCGCGACATCGTCCCACCGGAGTCAGTTCGCGAGTCAATGGAAAAGCAGATGAAGGCAGAGCGTGACAAGCGCGCTTCGATTCTGATTGCCGAAGGAACCAAGCAGTCGGACATCCTGACCGCTGAGGGAAATAAGCAGGCAGAGATTCTTCGCGCTGAGGGTGAAGCCAAGGCAATGGTTTTGAAGGCCCAGGCAGACGCCGAGTCACAAGCTCTGATCGCAGATGGTGAATCACAGGCCATCCAGAAAGTCTTCGATGCACTTTCTGAAGCAGCCGTTACCGACCAAGCACTTGCGTATAAATACATCGACCAGCTCAAAGACCTGGCTCAAGGAGATGCGAACAAGGTGTGGTTCATCCCAACCGAGCTTTCAGCCGCAGCCTCAGCACTTGCCAGAGCATTTGGCCCGAAGAAGTAGTTAGTTTCCTAGCGAACGATCAAAGAAGTTAGCAAGCGCGCTTGCGTAGCGATTGGTCTCTGTGAGCATGCCTTCGGTGTGGTCAGCGTTCTCAAACGTCTCTAGCTCGATGTCTACACCAACCGAGACTGCATAGTCATAAAAATCAACCGAGCTCTGGTATTCAAGCCTCTTGTCGGCATCACCGTGAAGAATTAGCATTGGCCTTTCTCCGGCAGCTTCAATGCTGTCGGTCACCTTGGTTTCCGACAGGTTCACGCCGTGAATCAGGCGAGCTGAAATAAGTGCGAATTGCCACAAGAAACCAGGGAAGCCCTGGTATTCAACCTCTTGGGTTGCAGCCGCATTGAAGTCAAAGATTGTTCCCTCCATGGCAAAGGCTGCAACATTTTCAGATTTAGCCGGCAACAGCGAAGTCATAATCGCACCACCAGAAACACCAAACATTCCAAGGCTCTCAGGGGGGACTCCCTTGTTTGCAATCAACCAGTTTGCAACCTCTGCAAAGTCGCTTGATTCTTCTTGGCCCGCGGAGTGCCTGCCGTCGGTGCAGGTTGATTCACCAGCATCGCGCTGGTCAACAATCAAAACATTGAAGCCATTCTTCACAAGCATTGCTGCTGGCAGCAATGTGTTGAAGTCCTGTTTTGATGTTCCAATACCGTGAGTGACCATGACGGTTTTATTTGAATTCTCATTGCCTGCATCCACCCACCAGCTTGCAAGCTCAATGCCATCTGCAACCGGGATCATGTTTGATTCGTAGGATGAGTCTGTCAACCACCAGGCGCTCAGATCGTGGCCAACCCACTTCTCCCAGGCCTCATCATCGAAGGGACCTTCACCGGAGCCTGCGGTGTAGAAGCTTGTTGGTGAGTTGTTTACGTCATCCGCATTCACTGCGCAGGCAACTTCGGTGCCGGAGGTGTAGACGTAGCTACCAACAGCCAGAGCTCCAGCTGCCGAGACAACTACAAGTGCTGCTGTGGTGATTCCAATAACTCTTTTTAGTCGCATTGGTTGAGGGTAGCAGTGGGTGGGTTATTGATCCGAGAGTTTCTGGTTGTAACTGAGTCGATTGTGCTTCACGGCCTCGAAAGTTTTCTCCAGTGAGGCAGATGCTGATTTGTAGAGCCTTTGCATGATGCGAACAAAGAGGAAGTCAACCATTGCCAGCTGAACCAGCCTCGAGGTCATAGCACCCGATCGGAACCTTGACTCTTTTGCCGAGGTAACCAGAACGAAGTCTGCCAAGCGCCCGATGGGAGAAGCTGGATGATTGGTAATTGCGATGACTTTGGCGCCTGCAGCCTTGGCTGTTTCTATCATTTGGAAGGTTTCAGCAGTGACACCGGAGTGACTGATGGCGATGGCAACGTCCTCAGAAGTCAAAATCGCAGCGGAGGTTAGAGCAAGGTGGTTATCGGACCAGCTGAAAGCTGTTAGCCCGATACGGTGAAGTTTTAACTGCAAGTCCGTTGCCGCGAGGTAACTGGAGCCGAGCCCATAGATGTCGAGCCTGCGGCAGTTGATAATTGCTTGAGCGGCTAAATCCAGAGCTTCCCTGTCGACAATCCTTGCGGTGTCAGTGATTGCGGCGGCTTCCTGGTGAGAAATTTTGTAGAGCGTCTCGTCGATCGAGTCTTCCTCTGTGACATCGCCCTCTGCAATGGCAAATTGCTCTTTGTCATTACGTCGACGGTCCAATGCGACAACAATTGCAGCCTTCAAGTCGGAGTAGCCAGAGTAGCCAAGAGTCTCACAAAACCTTGTGATAGTTGCGGATGAGACTCCCGCAAGGTCTGCCAGCTCAGCTATTGTCAGGTGGCCGGCAGCCTCAAGATCGGCTAACACGACGTCAGCCAAGTTGATTTGGGAGCGAGTCATGTTCTGGCGATATGCATTGATTCGCTGAATCAGATCAAACAAGAAACTCCTTTGCTTCGTATGAAAAATCATGCCAGATAAATCCAATTAAGAAAAAGTATTTCATTTTGGTAAATTTTTTCAATAAAAATTGATGTTCTGAAATTTATGTAATAAGTTCAATCGCATGGTTCAACTGTCAAAGGCAGCAGAGGGTCTGAAACACCTCGACTTGCCAACCGAGATGCGCAATCCACGAAGCGCCGATCTTCACCTGCTCAACTCAACTCAAATCATCGAGCTCATAAACGAGGCAGACGCCTTTGCTATATCCGAGGCAGCCAAACAAGCGGCTCATGTCGCAAGGCTCGTTGAGGCAGGCATTGCGACCATCAATGCCGGTGGAAGTGTTCATTATTTTGGTGCGGGCACTTCTGGTCGAATCGCTACCCAGGATGCCGCAGAGCTTTACCCAACATTCCACTCCCCGGCGCACGTTGTTGTCGCGCACATGGCAGGAGGCCCGGCTGCGCTGCTGACCTCAGTGGAGAATGCTGAAGACGATTTTGAGGCTGGCCGCTTGGATGCCAGCAAGCTTGGCCCGAATGACTTGGCTATTGGCCTGGCTGCCTCTGGCAGGACGCCCTATGTTGGCGGAGCCCTTGAGATGGCCAAGGAGCAAGGGGCAACAACCGGTTTGGTTTCGTGCGTTCCAGCGCCTCAGCTCGGGCACTATGCCGACATCAACATTGCAGGGGATACCGGTCCAGAGATTTTGACCGGCTCAACCAGGCTAAAGGCTGGAACCTTCCAGAAGGCGGTCATTTCGGCTTTCTCAACAGCAATGATGGTCGGGCTTGGTAAGACTTACTCGAACCTCATGGTTTCGATGGTTGCGACTAACGAAAAACTTCACTCAAGAAGCATCCGCATCTTGATGGAAGGATCCGGAGTTGAAAAAGATGATGCCGTTTCACTACTTGAGCAAAGCTCAGGGGATTTGAAACTGGCACTCACTTCTGCAATTACGGGTCTATCGCCAAAGGAAGCCGCTCCTGCATTGGAAGAAGCAGGTGGGGTTGTTCAACTGGCGATAGAAAAGATAAATCAAGAATAAGTAGGTTTGTGGGATTGGCTACCCACGATGAACACCCCAGCCGCAAAGCGATTAATCGAAGGAGAAACAATTGCGTAAGAGAATAAGTGCTCTTGGGCTTATAGGAGTAGCCGCTCTGGTGCTAACCGGCTGCGCTCCTGCTGCTCAGGAAACAACAGAAGAAACTGGCGCTCAGTCCAGTGCAACAGCTGAGGCCGTAGATCCAGTAACCCTGACCATGTGGTCATGGCGTACCGAGGACGTCGAGAAGTACAACACCATCTTCGATGTCTACGAGGCTGCAAACCCTGGCGTAACAGTCGAGTTTGAAGCTTTCCTAAACACTGAGTACAACCAGCTATTGGCTACCGGTCTTGAGGGTTCAGATGGACCTGACCTAGCTATGGTCCGCGCTTACGGTGGAGTTCAGGCACTGATTGAAGCCGGGCAATTGCTAGCTATTGATGGTGCAGTTGACACCAGTGACGTGGAGCAGAGCCTATTGGCAGCTGCAACGGGTCGTTCCGATGGAAACCTGTACGGTGTGCCATTTGCTACCCAGACCCTCCAGGTCTTCTACAACAAGGGTATCTTCGATGAGCTTGGTGTAACCGAGCCTTCTACCTGGGATGAATTCGTTGCTCTCAACGAAGCAATCGCAGCTGGTGGCTACACACCGATGGCTCTTGGAGCCAAAGATTCTTGGATGCTTCCAATCTTCCACGAGATCGTTGGTGCAGCTCGTTACGGCGGACCAGAGTTCCGTGATGGCCTACTTGCCGGAACCACCGACTTCACAGACCCAGACTACGTAGCCTCGATTCAAATCGTAAACGACATGACCGAGTACATGGTTGATGACGTTATCGGTGTTGCCTACGCTGACTCTCAGATTCAGTTCACTGCAGGAACCGCAGCTCAGTTCCCAGGGGGATCGTTCGAGTTGGGTAACTTCACCACTCAGGCACCGGACATGGAGCTAGGTGTTTACCTTGTTCCAACTCCACCAAACTCAGCTTCCGACAAGCCACTTGCTGCTGGTTGGGCTGACGGTAGCTTCGCTGTGAATACAAAGTCTGAGAACCAGGACGCCGCATTGAAGCTAATGAACTGGCTAGCATCTCCTGAATTCGGACAGCTGTTCGTCGACGAGGTAAAGCAGTTCTCAGCAATTAAGGGACTGACCTACTCTGACCCAGTTATGAAGGAAATGAACGAACTGTTCGCTTCTGGACCAACCGCATACATCAACCTTGTTGACATGCGCTATGGCGACCCAAGCGGAAGCACATTGATAGGTGAGGGAATCCAAAGCATGTTCTTGGGTGACCTAAATGCAGACGGTGTTGCAGACAAGTTGCAAGAGGGTGTTGCGACCTGGTTCACGCCAGGAGCCTAAGCTCCACCTAGGTGATTGGGATAAATAGAGGATGAAGACTAAACGCAAACTACACGGCCAGATGCCTGTTCTTATTGGAACGGCGTTCGTTCTACCGGCGTTGGTTTTGTTTTCAGTCTTCATCCTCTACCCACTCACAACCGCCCTAAGCTATTCATTCTTTGGCTGGAAGGGCACACTAAGGGGCGAGTTCATAGGGTTAGAAAACTATGTGACCGTCTTCACCAAAGCTCCATTTGACGAGGCGTTGCCAAACGCCTTTTCACACAACCTGCTCCTGTTCGCAGGTGCGATGATTTTCCAAAACTCCATTGGTTTGTTTTTGGCGGTCGTGCTTCACAAAATCGGTCGAATGAAGCGCCTGTTCCAGACCATGTTCACGCTTCCCTACCTGGTTAGCCCTCTTGTCGTTGGGTACCTCTGGTCGCTGATGCTCTCACCTCTATTCGGACCTGTGAATGCCACCCTGAAAGCCATCGGCCTTGATGACCTGGCTCATCCTTGGCTGGGAGATCCGAACACTGCGATCTGGGCCATCGTGTTCATCACTGCATGGCAGTGGATCGGCTTCCCCATGTTGCTCTACGGGGCAGCACTTGGTGGAATACCGGATGAAGTCACTGAAGCCGCTGAAATTGACGGTGCCGACGGAGTGAAGAAGTTCAGGCTGATTACTCTCCCACTACTTCTTCCGGCGCTTGGAACTGTTTCCATTTTGACCTTCATCGGTGCCATGGAAGCTTTCCCGATTCCATACGCAGTTGGAGGGTCCACAGGCTCCCCAGCCGGTGCCACAGACGTAATGGCGCTGCTGTTTTATCGAACTGCTTTTGAATCGGGTGACGTGGGGTCCATCGGAACCTCAAGCGCTCTGGCGATGTTACTGTTCCTGTTTATTTTTGGTGTCGCTGTAGCGCTTCGAACCTCGTTGGCTAAAGCAGAGAAGAAGGTGTACGGCTAATGAGAAGATTCAGCATCCTGAATGCCCCCAAGCACGTACTTCTATGGATTTATGCCCTGGTGTCACTGTCACCGCTAATGATCATGGTCCTGAACTCCTTTAGAACCACCCAGCAAATGGCTACAGATCCGCTGGGACTCCCGGAGAGCTTGAATTTTGGAAGCTACCAAAAGGCTTGGATTACCGCGTCTTTTGAAACCTACTTCTTCAACTCGATGTTCGTAACCATCTCCTCGGTGTTCATAGGTACGTCCGTCTCCCTGCTGGCTGCCTACGTTTTTGCCAGGTCCAAGAGGCGAGTCTTTGCAATCCTGGAGGGGCTATTCCTGTCGGGGCTTTTGCTGCCGGTTTTCCTCGCGATCCTCCCACTCTTTTACCTGTTTGACGCCCTTGGTTTGATCAGCAACCTTTGGGGCTTGATTGCGGTCTACTCCGCACTCAGTATCCCGTTTTCCTCCTTTATTCTTGCCGCGTTTTTCCGACAGTTGCCGATAGAGCTTGAGGAAGCTGCCCGAATTGATGGGGCTGGTTATTTCAGAACCTTCTTCTTCATTTTGCTGCCTCTTGTGAGGCCGGCAATCGCCACGGTTGTGGTTTTTAGGTTCGTGCCTATCTGGAATGACTTCTTCTACCCCTTGATGCTGATGCGAGACAGAGCGGCCTATACCTTGCCGGTTGGTCTAACCAGATTCTTTGGTGAGTATCAGACCGACTGGGCCACATTATTTGCTGGACTAACAATTACGACAATTCCGCTAGTTATCCTTTTCCTTGTGGCATCAAAACAATTGGTTTCAGGTTTAACTGCGGGAATGTCTAAGTGACACCAGCCCTTGGACTAGATCTTGGCGCCTCCGGAATAAGGGCATACCTCTCCGGAGTAGGCGCGACGCAAGCCCAAATAACCAGTGCGGCGAGGGAGTCATCTCGCGAGCAAGAAACCATCTCGCTAATTGAGAAGGCCTTTCATGAAACGGGTAAGCCACAAGTTGATTCAGCTTGCCTAGGGATGAGCGGCTACGCCTACCTGGACGTACAACCTTCAAACATTGCTGACAGCATTCATAAGCTGTTTGGGGCCAAGCGAGTGGTAATCACCTCCGATATGGTCACCTCTCACTTTGCTCACTTTGGCCAGGAGCCCGGCACAGTTGTTGTCGTTGGCACCGGCACCCTGTGCTTTTCCATTGGCGAAAAGTCCCATCGCCGCATCGACGGCTTGGGTGCAGGGCTCGGTGACTTTGGCTCCGGCTACTGGATCGGACACCAGGCGATGCGAGGGGCGGTTAGGGAAAAAGAGCTCTCTGGCTCATCGGATCTACTGCGGCTGCTGGAAGCTGAGCTTGGCAGCAGGGATCAGTGGCCAATGAAGTTTGCAAGCCATGCGTTTTCTACTTTTCAGATAGCCCAGCTGTCTAAAATCTGCGCAGAACTGGCCGCCTCTGGTGATGCTCTTGCGATAACAATCACCACCGAGGCAGGACGCCTCGCTGCCGAGTCAGCAATCGCAGCCTCGAAATCAACCGGAGTGAGCAAGGTTGCCTTCGGCGGTAGCGTGCTTGGTGAAGCAAATCCGGTGGCAAGAGCATCTTTTGAAGAAACAATTGCGTCTGCCGGCCTGACCTCCACGCCAATGCTCCATTCTCCAGGCAAGGGTGCGCTAGCAATTGCCGAGAATCTTGATTCAGCAAGGCTTTCTTTCCTGCGGAACAGCGAGCTTATTTTTGAGAGCTCCAAGTAATGGCAATAAAACACAGCGTTCTCGATGCACTAGCAACAGCGGGTTTTGATTCAAAACAGCTCAAGCAGTCACCTGCCAGAAGAGTTGTTTGGTCAAGGGATGCCTCTCACTTCCAAATTCAACCAGGTAGCACGCTTCGAGCCAAGAATGTAAATGAGGTTTCAAAGATTTTGGCGGCCGCAACCGCCACCCAAACCCCGGTGACCTTTAGGTCTGGGGGTTCCTCTCTTAGTGGGCAAACCCTTGGAAGGGGTTTGGTTGTTGACACTAGGAGTGGCTTTCAAAAAGTTCTTGAAATCGAAGAAGGATCAATAAAGGCAGAGCCCGGGGTGACACTTTCCCGTTTGAATGGACACCTGCTGAAGCATCAGCAAAAAGTTGGACCAGATCCAGCATCCTTGGTGGCCAGCACTTTAGGTGGTGCGGTGAGTAATAACTCAAGCGGTATGACCTGCGGTGTCGAGTTCAACAGCTATGCCACAATCACTTCCGCCGAGATTGTGTTTGCCGATGGGCAGGTATTCAATACCGATCAACCAAACGCTGACGCAGCCCTGAAAGCACTCAAGCCTGAATTGGTTTCGGTGCTGGAGCAAGAAAGAGATCAAATCAGGGCCAATAAAACTTCAGTGGAAAAGATCAGGCAACTGTTTAGCCTCAAAAACACCATGGGCTATAGCCTCAATGCTTTTCTCGACTACGACAGCCCAGTAGACATCCTCACTCATCTGCTGGTCGGCAGCGAAGGAACATTAGCTTTCTTGGGTGAAGTAGGACTGAGAACCTTGCCAGTAAAGGCCCTGAAGGCCACCAACCTACTGATTTTTGAGAGCCTGGATCAGGCAAACGACTCGCTGCTAGCGATAATCGACCACAAACCAGCTGCCATCGAGCTGATGGACCGCACATCTCTTGCAGCTCTCGATGGCCAAGGACTACTTGTTGCAGAGATTCAAGCGCGATTGTCCCCCAATGCCGCAGCCGTCCTGGTTGAATTCGAGGCCGACAGTGAAGTCGACCTAGAAAAATCCTCAACTGCTTTCCAGGCTGCCTTCACCGAAGCAACTGTTTTCGGTGGCGTGAGAGAACCGGCACTCAGAAATCAACTTTGGTCAATGCGCAAAAACCTCTACGCGATTGTTGCCAAAGCAAGACCGCAGGGCACTACCGCGCTTTTGGAAGATGTAGCAGTGCCTCCAAAGCACTTGACTGAGGCCTGTAAAAGCCTAAGAGCACTTTGTGAGAAGCACGGCTACGGAACTCCGGTCATCTTTGGGCACGTCAGAGATGGAAACATCCACTTCATGGTTTCCGATGACTTTTCAAAAGCCCCAAGGATAAAGGCTTTCGAAGAGTTCACAAACGAAATGGTTGATCTAGTTCTTAGCTTCGGCGGGAACCTTAAGGCCGAGCATGGCACTGGCCGTGCAATGGCTCCTTTTGTTGAGGCTCAATTTGGGGTGGAGCTATACGAGGTTATTAAGGACATCAAAAAAGCCTTCGACCCATTGAACATCCTGAACCCAGGGGTGATAGTTCCCGCCAGTGCCACCGAATACTTAGAAAACCTAAAGAGTGTGACGCAGGTCGATGAAATTGTTGATTCTTGTGTCGAGTGTGGTTACTGCGAGTCCTCTTGCCCGAGTGCCGGGCTAACTCTTACTCCAAGAGAGCGCATTGTCGCTTACAGAGAGCTTGAGAATCAAAGCCCTGCCGACCGCAAGGCTTTGGCAAAAGACCTTCACTACCAAGCCGATCAAACTTGTGCAACGGATGGCATGTGCGCCGCGAACTGCCCGGTTGGAATCAACACCGGAACTTTTGTCAAAGAGATTCGAGCCAAAAACCAGGCCGGTCTTGGCGATGCACTGGGCCAAGTAGTGCAGGCGAACTGGGGCTTCATTGCAAGGGCTGCAGGGCTCGGGCTTAGGTTGGCAAATAAAGTCCCTGCCCTGGCCAAAAACGCAGCGAATCTATTGGCTCTTTTTGCGCCAACTGGGACAACTCCCAAGTGGGACCGGCATGTTGTTGGAAATGGCTTTAGAAGATCCAAGCTCAGGCAGGAAGCCGAAGCAGGCTATGCCTACCTGCCATCGTGCATGAATGAAATGTTTGGGGACTCTGCTATCCCTGAGATCCTGCAAATTGCCAAGCAGCACAAGGTTCTTGTGACGGTCCCGAAACAATCAGCTGATTTCTGCTGCGGAACACCGTTTAGCTCAAAGGGGCTCAAGAAGGCCTATGAGAAACAAATGAAGCAGAACCAAAGCCTGTTTGATTCTCTTGGCCAAAAGCAGTTGGTGATTGATGGCTCTTCCTGTCACCAAACGTTGGCTAGCCAATCCCAAGCACCGGTTATGGAGATCTCTGAGTTTGTGGCCAAAGAGTTGTTGCAGATTCCAGTGAAGATGAAACACAACAAGATTGTTCTTCACCCAACCTGCAGTGGCGTAGAAACCGGCACCAACAAGGCAATGGAAACGATCGCGAACCACATTGCCGAAGAGGTAGTGATTCCGGTCGATTGGAAATGCTGTGGCTTTGCAGGAGACCGAGGTCTACTCGTTCCTGAACTAACAGCCAATGCGACAAGGGCGGAAGCTGCTGAGGCACTTGATGCTAACGGTCTATTGGTATCCAATAACCAGCCATGCCAAATTGGGCTTGCCGGTGCAACAGGTCAGCCTTATGTTTCGATTCTGGAGGCATGGCTAAGGAGTGTCCGTTGAAAATACAAAAAGTTGAGTCATCTGAAACAGGCCAGGCCTTAGCAGCAACGCTGTTTGCTGAAATGTCTAATCAGGCACCCGATGCTCCAGTAGGCCTGGCGACCGGAGGAACCATGTCTGGCGTTTACTCGGCGCTCGCAAGCCAAGGGTTTAGCCCGAGATTCAAAGACGCCTTTGCTCTCGATGAGTACCTGGGCATTAGTGCTGCAAGTGAAAACTCCTATGCCAATGAACTGACCAGAAAGTTTGCAGAACCATTGGGCTTTCAAGGCAAGCTGCATGTCCCAGGTCAGGGTGATTATGCCGGAACCCGCGGCGCCGATGATTTCGAGGCTGCCATCGCCAAGCTTGGCCCGATGAGTGTTCAGCTTCTAGGCCTTGGCACAAATGGGCATATAGCTTTTAATGAACCAGGCTCGGCCTTTGATTCCAGGACCAGAATCGTTGAACTTCACCGAGAGACCATCGACGCCAATTCGATTTACTTTGAAGACCCGAAATCAATGCCGACCCATGCTGTCACTCAGGGGCTTGCAACCATCAAGCAGGCCAGCAACCTGTTGTTGCTGGTGTTCGGTGAGGCTAAGAGGGAGGCATTCTCCAAAGCTCTAAACGACCCGGATGATTCTGTGCCACTTTCAGCGTTGCTAGACCACCCCGGTCTAGTTCTGATTACCGATCTCGACTATTAGTTTGGGTAGCCCCAGAGTTTTTGGGGAGCGGTGACAAAACCGGCTTCTAGGGTCATTGGGTGTTCGTGGTCTTCCGCAATGCTAAAAAAGCCATCTAAATCGCTGTAGTCAGCCAATTGGGCAAGCAAAAAAGCGGGAGCAATCGAAAGCGAACTTCCAACCATGCAACCAACCATCACGCCAAGGCCTAATTGTCTTGCGGATGCTAGGTCGGCCAGTGCTTTGGTCAATCCGCCTGACTTATCAAGCTTGATATTCACAAAGCCATATGCGTCGGCTAGGTCTCCCGGGTCTGCCCCAGGCTGGAAACTCTCATCGGCACAAAGTGGGATTGGACATTGAACATCAGCAAGTTCATTATCAAACTTGCTTTCAACCGGCTGCTCAACCAGTTCCACCCTTGCCTCAACCAGGGTTTCAACTATTTGACTGAATTGTGTGATGGACCAGCCTTCGTTGGCGTCAACAATCAGCCTGGCTTCGGGCGCAGCCTTGCGGATTCCTCGAAGTGCATTCGCGTCGTCAGTCCCGCCGAGCTTTATCTTTATCAGTCTCACGCCGCTGTGTTTTTCGGCATCAAAAATCATCTCTGGAGTGCTCTTGAGGGACACGGTGTAACCCATGGGTAGTGGTTTCGGGTCAGTGAGCCCAGCAAGCTGCCACACCGGCTTGCCGCTGGTTTTGGCTTCAAGGTCCCAGAGGGCCGCGTCCGCAGCGTTCCTTGCAGCCCCTGCCGGTAATAGCTCTAAGAGTGAATTCCGATCGAAAGAACCAGGCAGACTTTCAATGTCTTTGAGGCTAGATGCTGGGTTTTCTCGATATCGAGCGTAGGGAACGGCTTCACCGTAGCCGGTTTGTCCGTTGGCTGTGATTGCAACGACGATTGTGTCGGCACTTGTTTTTGTGCCGCGGGAGATGCCAAAAGGAACGGTTAGTTGGAGTGAGTTAGCAGTCCCGGTAACTTCCATTTCTTAATCTCCAATCAAGCGTTTGCAACTGTTTTATCACGAATAGGTAAAACTATGACATTAAATACAGAATCAATGTATTTTCATTACATAGTAGATTTCGTCTTTCCCCTAGGCGATTAAATGAAAACAAGAAAGGGCACCAATGACTCAGCAGAATAAATGGTCCGCTCGCCCAGTAAAAGCCTTTGCCCTGATATCAGTGGCAACCTTGGTTCTTGCTGGCTGTGCTGCCGCAGAAGAAGAGGAAACCGCAGCACCGACTGCGACCCAGACTGAAGAGCCAGCAGCAGTTGGCGGCAATCTAGTTATGGGCGTCACCTCAGATCCAGACACGATTTTCCCTTGGAAGGCAACTCAGTTCCAGGCCTTCAGAATGCTAGAAAACGTCTACGACACTTTGACAGCCTTTGACGCAGATCTCAACGTGGTTCCAGCTTTGGCTGAATCATGGGAGGTTTCAGCCGATGGAACAGCTATCACCTTCAACCTTCGCGATGGCGTGAAGTTTGCAGATGGCAGTGACTTCGATTCAGGTGACGTCAAGTACAGCTACGAGGCAATCCAGGACGAGGCTAACGCCGCCGTTGCAAGGTCAACCCTCGGTGGAGTCACATCAATTGATACTCCAGACGCAGACACGGTTGTTCTAAACCTTGCAACTGCTGACGTGGGGCTGCTTGCAAACCTAACCGGAACAAACCTTGCGATCGTTTCGTCAGATGACACCGAAGAGACCCTAAGCACCACCACCAACGGAACTGGTCCCTTCATGCTCGAGTCCAGAACTGCTGGACAGAACGTGATTTTGGCGCGTAACCCGAACTACTGGGGCGACCCAACTCCACTGGACACCCTTGAGTTCCGCGTACTCCCAGATGAGGCTGCAATTGCTGCTGCCATGTCTGCCGGTAACGTTCAGCTTGCAGTGTTCAGCGACCCAATCACCGCCCGCACGGTAGCCGGTGGTGTAACAGTTAACACCACTCCACAGCTTGGTTACCACGCCTTGATGTTGAATGCTCGCAACGGTGTTATGACAGACAAGAACCTTCGCCTAGCGATTTCTTGTTCAATTGACCGCCAGAGCGTTTTGGACACCGCACTGCTTGGAGAGGGTGAAGTTACGGGTCCAATCACATCACCTGCTTTCCGATCAGATCCAAACGCAAGGCCTTGCCCAGAGCGTGACCTTGCCAAGGCCGCAGAGTACCTAGCTGCAGCAGGTAGCGCCGATGGCATCGAGATCGACGTGATGGTTCCTCAGGGCTTGTATGCAGGAGAGCTTGAAATTGCTCAGGCAGTTGCTGCTCAACTAGCTGAGGCAAACATCACAATGAACCTCGAGGTTGAGGAACGCGGCACCTACATTGACCGCTGGATCGCAGGAGACTTCGTTGCGGCTATTGCGCAGAACGGTGGACGCCCTGACCCAGATGGAATGTATGGTCGCTACTTCCCAAGCACAGGAAACCTAAACCAGGTTTCTGGTTACTCTTCTGACTCCATGGACAAGCTATTTGCCGATGGCAAGGTTGAGTCTGACCCAGCTAAGCGTAAGGAAATCTACGCGGCTGTCTCAGCTGAGCTAGAAGACAACGCTGTTTGGGTGTGGCTATTCAGTGGCTACAGCTACACAGCAACCAGCGACACAATGACCGGCTTCATCCCGATGACTACTGGCTCATGGCAGTACCTGAGGACAACCGGCCTTAAGTAGAAATAACCCCGTTTCAAAAGGGGTGCTCTTAGCGGAGCACCCCTTTTGATTGGTGGGAGGAAACGATGCAAAGACTTTTACGCAGTGCAGCGCTTAGGAAGGCTGCCGGGGCTTTGGCAACCCTTGCCGGTGTTTCAGTCTTTGTATTTTTCATGCTTCGCGCCCTTCCAGGCGATCAGATTTCAGCATCACTCGGCACAGAGGCCGCAGGCCTGACCGAGAATCAAAGACTCGCGCTCGAGGCATACTACGGAATTGATCAATCACTTCCGGTTCAATTCTTCTCTTGGCTGGGGAACTTGTTTCAGGGCGATCTTGGCTTTTCCGTTAGGGCCCAACAGCCAGTTCTGGACTTAACCATTGCGGCACTTCCCGTGACATTTCAGTTGGCGGTTTTTTCAATAATCTTGGCCCTTGGTATCGGGGTTCCTATCGGGATGCTGTCGGCTTCTAGGGTGGGCAAGGCACGAGATGTTCTCGGGCAAGCCCTCTCACTTCTTGGGCTATCGATCCCGGCCTTCTTGCTCGCGACAACATTGCTGACATTCTTCGCAGTGAATTTTGGCTTCAACCCAAACGGGCTTGGCTATAAAACCTTCTTTGAAGACCCGAGCGTTAATCTGCAGCAAATGCTGCTGCCATCACTTGTGCTTGGGTTTGGAATTTCCGCCCCCATTATTCGAACCGCGAGAGCGGCCGTCCTGGAAATCCGCGGCCAGGACTTTATTCGAACAGCAAGGGCCAAAGGTGTCTCCACAAGAAGGCTGCAGTTTAGACACATTCTTCGAAACGCATTAATTCCAATTGTGACTATCACCGGCTTGCAATTTGGATATTTGTTGGGTGGAGCAGTAGTCATCGAACAAATCTTCTCGCTGCCAGGTGTTGGCAGGCAGGTCCTGGTCGGCATCCAACAGAAAGAGTTCGCACTGGTTCAATCGACAGTGCTTGTTATCGCTGCTTCTTTCGTAATCATTAACCTCCTAACCGATCTGCTCTATCGAGCCATCGATCCGAGAGTGAGGGCAGAATGACACAGAAGACCTCTGTTGAGGCTCGCGACAGGTCGATTTTCGGCCGGCTCATACGCTCTTGGACTGGTGCCCCCGCGCTATTTATTCTGGTTTTGCTCTTTAGCTTGGCCGTCCTGGTAAACCTTGAGGTCATTGGTTTTGACCCAGTCGCTCAAACCCCTGCGGATCGGCTGCTGGCTCCAAACGGCACTTATTGGATGGGAACCGACCAGTTTGGCCGAGACATTTTTAGTCGCGTGCTAAGCGGCGTTGGCTCCACGGGGCTAATTTCTGTCGTGGCAGTCTTAATTGCAGCGGTTTTTGGAACTCTCATTGGTTTGGTTGGCGGCTTTTATCGAGGCGTTGCAGATTTATTTGGAACCGGAGTAACAAACATTCTGTTTGCCTTCCCACCATTACTTCTTGCTTTGACACTTGCGTCTGTAATGGAGAGAAATTGGTTCACGGTTGCAATCGCAATCGGTATTGTCTACATTCCAATTTTTGCTCGGGTCACCAGGGGGCCTGTGCTGTCGCTCCGAGAAATTGAATTCGTCAAGGCAGCCAAGAGCACGGGTATGAGTTCGTTTGGCATCATGTTCCGCCACGTGCTGCCGAATATCTACTCAATTGCGATTATTCAAATCGCGCTTTCGCTTTCGTGGGCAGTTCTTACCGAGGCAGCACTTTCCTTCTTGGGGCTAGGTGCACCGCCGCCAGCACCGTCTCTGGGCTCGATGATTTATGAGGCCAGAACCCTGGTCTTGATTGCCCCCTGGACGCTCTATGCACCAGGAGCGGTGATTGTGATCTTCGTTGCATCTTTGAACCTTCTTGGAGATGCGCTACGAAACATTCTCGACCCTCGCTCGAAGGAAGGGCACTGATGGCGATAGTCAATCAAAACAATCAGCCTGGGTTACCTACCGAGAGAAGTGATGATCGCTTCGCAAACATTGACCAACTCTCCATCAGTGAACTGGTAATTCTGATGAACCAGGTCGATTCAGAAGTCGCTGGAGCAGTTGCACTGCAAAGCGGGGCAATAGCGGCAGCGATTTCGGAAATCTCCAAGCGCTACCTCGAGGGTGGCCGAATTATCTATGTGGGTGCCGGAACATCCGGCCGCATCGCAACTCTGGATGCATCGGAAATCTTTCCGACCTTTGGCGTTCACGGCAGAGTCCTTGCCGTCATGGCCGGTGGCCCCGATGCGCTGATAAACCCGAGCGAGGGCGCTGAGGACAACGAAGCTGCTGGTGAAGCAGACCTTGCCAAACTTGAAGTGCAACCCAATGACTCTGTAATCGGTATCGCTTCGTCCGGCTCAACGCCATATGTACTAAGCGCTCTCAATCATGCAAACCATGCTGGAGCACTCACCGTTGGCATCTCGTGCAACGACGATTCAGAAGTCGGCTCTGCCGCCAGCTTGAAGATAGAGATAGTTGTGGGTCCGGAATTACTGGCGGGCTCGACAAGGCTAAAGGCCGGAACTGCCCAGAAGATGGTTCTGAACATGATCAGCACGATAACCATGGTTCAAGCCGGCAAGACCTACGGGAACTATATGGTTGACGTGGTGGCAAGCAACAAGAAGCTAAAGGCAAGGGCACTGAAAATGCTCCAGGCGATTACCGGTGCTTCGGCTGCAGTTGCTGAGCAATCACTCGAGGCACACGATTGGAACGTGAAATCCTCCGCAATCGGTATCCACCTCGGCCTGAATCCTAAAGATGCCGCGGCATTGCTAGAGCGCAGCGGGGGTGTCCTGGCAAGGGCACTAGGAGAACGATCGTGAGGGTCATTGGACTGATTTCCGGCACCAGCCACGACGGTATCGATGCAGTCCTGGTTGATTTTGAATCTCAGGGTGAAGTGCTTACGGCAAAGGTTGTTGACCAAGTTGGCCGGAAGTACTCCAGTGACCTAAGGGCAGCAATTCTGGCTGCTCTGCCACCAAACCAAACAACCATCGAAGAAGTATGTCGCCTGGACACTCTGATTGGTCAGGAATTCGCTTCCCTTGCAAAAGACCTTGTTGAAAAAAATGGACCTGTGGATTTAGTCAGCTCTCATGGCCAAACCATGTATCACTTGGTTGAGGGCAAGGAAGTCCTTGGCACTTTGCAGCTGGGTCAACCCGCCTGGATCGCAGCTGCTTCTAAAGCCGCAGTGCTATCAGACCTAAGAATCCAGGACATTGTTTCAGGTGGTCAAGGAGCACCTGTGGTGCCAATTCTTGACCTGTTGACCCTTAGCGCAGAGCCCGGAATCGTGGGGTCTCTAAACCTAGGCGGAATAGCAAACATCACGGTGGTAGCAAACGGTAAAGTCTTGTCAGCTTTTGATACTGGCCCAGCAAGCGCACTTATCGATGCTGTCGTTGTAAAGCACGGACTCAACCCCAAGGGTTATGACGAATCCGGTGAAATAGCAGCGTCTGGAACTATTAGCCAGCAGCTATTGACCGCGCTGCTAGCGGACGACTATTACAAACTGCCAGCACCAAAGAGCACAGGAAAAGAACTGTTCCATATTCGCTATTTAGACGCGGTGATTGAGGGGCTTGATCTCAAAATAACGCCACAAGACTTGGTCGCGACCGTAACTGAACTGACCGCCCAAACGGTTGCAGACGCCCTGCTTGCAAACAACGTCGAAAAGCTAGTCGCTGCCGGCGGCGGAGTGGCGAATAGAACAATGATCAGCTCCATCGAGCTCAAGACTGGGTTGTCAGTCAAAAAATTCGCCGAATATGGCATCGATGGCGACTATAAAGAAGCACTCGCGATGGCTCTGATTGGGTGGCTGAGTGTGAACAACATTCCAGCGACTCTGGAAGAAACTACCGGCGCGACACCGCCACCTGTTCTTGGCAGACTAACCCCCGGCCCGAGAGGTTACTGGTTGCCAGCGGCCGGAGCCAATAAACCCACGAAACTAGTGATTTCCAATGTCTAGAAATGACAGGGGCCAACTGATTGCACTGTTTGCACTTCTCGGTGCAGCAGCGTCGGCACTGCCAGCTTCAATTCCTTTGTTTGCAGAGGCGATGGCTGTTTCGGTTACGGAGCTACTGAATGCAGTGCCGCTCATGTTTGCCGGGCTTTTCCTGGGGGTTTCGGTAGCACCTTTGTTGGCCCAGCGTTTGCGTGAGCAACGCCTAATTCAAGGCTTTGCTGTGGTTTTAGCCACAGGCATACTGCTGGTTGGCCTTAGTCAAACCGTCACGGTGTTTTTAGTTTCAGCCATAGTTCTTGGGGTTGGCTTTGGGGCACTCGAGGTGTTGGGCACTGCAGCCGCAAAGAGGCTGCAGTCAGATACTGCTTCGAGGCTGACAAGGCTGAATGCTGTTTTTGCCATTAGTGCATTTGGAACGCCTGCGCTGTTGGCACTTGCCAGTTCAATTGACCAATCTGCCTGGGTGTTGTATCTGCTGTTTGCTGCTGCTTTGACCTTTGCTTTTCGTTTTCGCTCTGAAACAGGGCCCGTTGTTCGAGAAGCAAGGGCCAAGAAACCAACGGCTGCGCTATTCGTGTTCATGGGGGCCGCCATTCTGTTTGTCGGCGGCGAAACTGTGATTTCAGGCTGGTCAGCTGTTATTGCAAGTGAACTGGGTGGTTTTGATGCTGGGCTTGCAGCACTTGGAGGCTCAAGTTTCTGGGGACTTCTGGCAGTTGGAAGAATCCTGTCGGTGGCACTGACTCCGAGAATCCTCACACCTGCTTCAGCGCTACCTGTCTGGCTTCTAATTGCCACCGGGTCGTTGCTGGTTGCATTTATATCCTGGGATTTTGTTTCGGCAATCGGTGCTCTGATGGCTTTTGCACTAGCAACCGTGGCGATTGGCCCCTGTTATGCATTGATAATCGGCATGGCACTGGATACCCAAGAGGCTATTGGAGCCGTTGCCTACACCAGCAGTTTGGTTCTAGCCGGGTCACTCGGAGGATTCGTTCTTCCAGCAATCTTGCAATTGTCACCGTCCGTTCAAAACGCAGCATTGACTGCAAGCCTTGGATTTGCCGGAGCACTTATTTTTTCAGTTTTTGGTTCATTCGCATCAAAAGCGAATACAAAAGTTAGGGCAACAGTATGACTAAGCAAACACTCGAGCTAAAGAACCTAACAATCGCCTACACACTTTCAAGCCAGGAGATCTTCACCGCAGTGAAGAGTGCCTCACTGAGCATTCCAGTTGGATCAACACTGGCGCTTGTCGGTGAGAGCGGCAGTGGAAAGTCCACTTTGGCGGCTGCAGTGAATCTGCTGCTTCCTGAAAATGGGCACACTGATTCAGGGGAGATTCTCCTTGAAGGTGAAGCTGTTCACGACCTATCAGAACAGCAAATGCGCTCTCTTCGTGGCAACGCAATAGGCCTCGTGCCACAGGATCCAATGTCGAATCTGAACCCAATGATGACAATTGGAAACCAGATTGCCGAGGCCCTTACCTCTCACGGCCAAAATAAAGAGCAGGCAAGAGCAAGAGCGCTTGAACTTCTAGACATGGTTGGTATCCCAGATCCAGAAAGCCGCTACGGGCAATACCCCCATGAGTTTTCAGGCGGAATGCGACAGCGAGTTCTAATCGCAATGGGCATGGCTTGCAAACCCAAACTCCTCATTGCCGACGAACCAACCTCGGCCCTGGATGTCACGGTTCAGCGCAAAGTACTTGATCAGTTGGAGCAAATGGCAGCCGAAATGGGAACCGCAGTGCTTCTGATCACCCACGACATTGCCCTAGCTGCCGAACGGGCAGATCAAATAGCGGTTATGTATCAGGGTGAACTGGTTGAGGTCGGCCCCTCCGCAAGAGTGCTGAGTAACCCGCAACATGAATACACCAAGCGTTTGCTTAATGCTGCACCTTCACTAAACGATGACTCACTGGTGACTAACTTAGATTTCGCAGCTGCACCAACAATCATTTCTGTTTCGGACCTACAAAAAACTTATAACTTGCGTGCTGGCAAAGGTGAAACCAAGACTGTTCAAGCGCTCAACGGAGTCAGCTTTGAAGTAAAGAAGGGCACCACGGTTTCGCTTGTCGGTGAATCTGGCTCAGGTAAGTCAACTGCGGCCAATGTGCTGCTCGGGCTTGAAAAACCAAACAGCGGTCAAATCATTTTCGAGGGTAAACCCCTTGATTTGAGCTCTCATCGCAAATCAATGGAATTTCGTCGACAGGTCCAACCGGTATTTCAAAACCCATTCGCATCGCTCGACCCTCGCTTCACCGTTGCAGAATCGATAATTGAGCCACTCAAGGTTCATAAAACCGGCGACTCAAAGTCCAGGCTTGCCAGAGCAAATGAACTCATGGACGCAGTTGCACTTCCAAATAAGCTGCTCAGCCGCCTCCCGCACGAACTCTCTGGAGGGCAGCGTCAGAGAGTTGCCATAGCAAGGGCCTTAGCGCTGTCGCCGAGCGTGATTGTTCTGGACGAGGCGGTTTCGGCTTTGGATGTGATTGTCCAAAAACAAATTCTTGATCTGCTTTTGGTGCTGCAGGCGCAGTTGGATTTGAGTTATCTGTTTATTAGCCACGACCTGGCCGTTGTCAGGATGATCTCGCACTACGTGCATGTGATGAAGGCTGGCGAGATAGTGGAGAGTGGAACACCAAAAGAGCTCTTTGAAAACCCCCAGACCGATTACACAAAGCAGCTTTTGAGCGCCATTCCAAATCCAAAAAAGAACTAACCCTGAATGCGGTCTCCGCGAACAGCCAAGTAAGTTCTTTCAAGAAGCCTCTCGGCAGATTCAAGTCTGAGTTGCATGATTCTCACAAACAGAAAATCAACCAGGGCAAGTTGCGCAATTCGCGATGACATCGCCCCCGATCGGTATCGGGTTTCTTTGGCCACCGTGACAAGTGAGTAATCGGCCTGCCTGGCGATTGCCGAGTCGGGAAAGTTCGTAACCGCCACAGTCTCCGCGCCACTTCTTTTCATTATCTGCAGCACTTCCAAAGATTCGGGTGTCACTCCAGAGTGAGAAAAGACAATCCCAACGTCTCCCGGCTCCATGAGGGCGGATGAGGTAATCGCTTGGTGGTTGTCTGGAGAATCAAAAGCAAACATGCCAATTCGGTGAAGTTTCTGCCTAAGATCCTGCGTTGCAAGGGCACTCGAGCCCAAACCAAACAGCTCTATTCTCTTGGCCTTGGTGATCAAAGTCACAACCTTCTCAAGGGTCTCAAGGTCTAGGTTGCTGCCGGTCTGCTGGATTGCTTCAACCTCGTGGAAAACGGTCTTGGCAACCACCTCCTGCATTGAGTCGTTTGGGTCTATCTCGTCTTTGTCGATCGAGAAGGTTTCCCTAGCCACGCGTCGCTGCTCGGAGGCAACAGAAACCGCGAACCTGAAGTCGGTAAATGAGCTGAAGTCAATGTCTTCGCAAAACCTCACCACCGAGGCTGTTGAGATTCCAATCACCCTGGAGAGTTCGGCAATGGTGGAACCGGCTGTTTCAGCTGGATTGGCAAGAACATAATCGGCAATCTTTACCTGAGCGGGCCTCATGCTTGGCTTTGCCTGCGAGATTCGCGTAAATAGATCAGCCATTAGACGGCAACCTCTTCTCCGGTGGCGAAGGAGAGGTATGTCGGCGCCATCTGCTCTCTAGTTGTTTCACAAACCAGCCTGTTGGTGAGCATGACCTTGATGTCATTGGTGCTTGGATCAACCATCGCCATGGTTCCGGTGAAGCCGGTGTGACTGAAGTGCTGGTTTTTATCGCCAATTCTGGCAACATCATGAAACCTAAAACCAATCGACTGCTGCCACTCGCCGTTGGCTCGGGGCGTGAAAAGCTGTGACCTGGCCGCTTCGTTGACAACACCTGCGGAACCGGTTGCCAGCTCGGAGAAGAACTTAAATACATCAGCGGCCGTTCCGAATAGCCCGGCATTACCTGATACCCCGTTCATAGACCTAGCTCGCGGATCATGCACTGTGCCGGCAGCAAATCCCTCAAAGGGCTCGCAGCTAACAGCAATGTCAGTGGTTTTTGCCGCGGGTAGAAATCCGGTTTCGGTTAACCCAAGGGGCTCCAGCAAATATTCGTCCACCACCTGGTCAAAACGCTTGGAAAGAAGTTGCTCGACAGAGACAGCAAAAAGCGTGTAGCCAGTGCAGGAGTAAACCAGCTCACCTTTTTGCTGTTGGTCAGGAACTAAGGAGCGAAGCGCCCGCATGGTTCCAGCCCGGGAGTCCTGTTCTTCCCAGACCGGTGGCAATCCACTGACGTGAGTGAGCAATTCAGCGGTCGTCAGAGGTGCAAGCGGCTCCGGTACGTCAGCCCAAGAACCAAGAGGTGAATCAATGTCAATGAGGCCGTCAGCATGCATCATTGCTGCAACGGTTGCGGTGTAGAGCTTTGTCAGTGAAGCCAGATCAAATCTGGTGTGTCTGGAAACCTCGGGAGAGTCTTCATTGGCGGCCAAGCGGCCGCCAAACCCAACTTCTGGTTCTTGCCCCGCAGTGCCAATGGCAAAACTAAATCCGGAAAATCTTGCATCTGGTTGTGGCAAAGTGCTTTTTTCAAGCAATTGCTGTGCCCTCATTGGCCCTGCCTATCGGTTCATAAATTCTTATTACATACTAGGTAATAAAAATACATTTCGCAGAGCTATCTAATACCGGCGGCATCTGGGTGGGGCTAATATTGTTTTCAAGACGCCCAATAAAGAGTTGGACCACATTTTGACCAGCAAGTTGATTCACTCAACCACCATCTTCCAGGGCGGCATGCTTCAAGAAAATGCTTGGGCTTACCTTTCTGAAGCTGAAACTAAGTTCGGCACCGGCAACTCCTGGCAAGAGATGACAGCTGACGAAGTTGTAGACGGCACCGGCAAAGTTTTACACGCAGGTCTTTTTGACACCCATTGCCACGGCGGAGCAGGCAATGCCGCGAACCGCGGCATTGAAGACATCAAGGGAATCTTAGATTTCAATCTTGCAAATCAGGTCAACAGAACAGTTGTTTCCCTGGTTTCGGCAGACGTGTCAGCAATGGTGCAGATTGCGAATGACGCCAAGTCACTAAAAGACGACCCAAGGTTTGTCGGTTTGCATTTCGAGGGACCCTTTTTGTCACATGATCACAAGGGTGCGCAGGATCCTGGCGCGATTAAGCTGCCAACGGACAGTGAGATCGAGGCAATCATTGCAACTGGCACTGTTGCCTCCATCACGCTTGCCCCAGAGCATTTCTCTGAGTCACAGTTAGAAATGCTTGAAAAAGCAGGAATCAGACTCTGCTTTGGCCACTCGGGGGCAGATTACGACGTGGCAGTGGGTTTCTTCCAGAAGCACCCGCAATCAGTGATGACCCACACCTACAACGGCATGAAGGGCATTCATCACCGTGAGCCCGGTCCCGTGCCGGCGGCAATAGAAACAGACACTTTCATGGAACTGATAGCTGACGGCATTCACGTTCATCCAGCAGCAGCAAGGCTGATTCCAAAGGACCGCTTGATTCTGGTGACCGATGCCATTGAAGCGACTGGGCGATCAGATGGAGATTACCTTCTGGGTGCTTTACCCATCAAGGTCACCAATGGCGTTGCCAGAACCAGTGAGGGAAGCATTGCTGGCTCGACGCTGCTGTTGACGGATGCGGTTAGAACCTATGCCGACTGGTCAGAAGACCTTGGTGCAGCCTTGGCAGCAGCAACAAGCAATCCTGAAAAGGCCTATGGCGTAGCGGGCAGGGAAATCAGCCTTCAAAACCAGTTCTTGCTCTAGTAGGCGGCTCTTCCGCGAACCACATTTGCTGTTCTGGCAAAAAGAACACCTTGTTAATCGGTAGCATAAGAGTGACAAACGATTTAGGGGCAGCAATTGAATTCAACCGACGAAGCACAGCATTGGCGTCGGTCAGGCGAAAACATCAGGATTGCCCGCGAGGCTGTGGCCTTGAGCGTTCGAGAGCTCTCAAGACGAATTGATGTAAGTGCTTCCCATGTTTCGCAGGTAGAGCGAGGGCTCGCATCTTTTAGCGTTCCAACACTTTATAAAGTTGCCCAAGAACTAGGCATATCCATGGACAGTCTTTTTGAAGAACCAGGGAAGCCTCGGGCATCGGTCGACTTTGCAGAAGAGCAGCGGGCAGCCGCTGGCGACATTTCACTTGAAGAGGCTGGAGTCATTCAAAGGGGTACCTCACGTAAGAAGCTAGATCTCACGAGTGGTCTTACCTGGGAGCGCTTGACCGGCAGAGTTGAAACAAATGCCGAATTCATTGAGGTTGTCTATGAACCCTCTACTCACGCATCGAATCCCCCAAGCGAAGTCGTTCGGCACGTTGGTCGTGAGTACGGAATCATTATTTCAGGGGAGCTCACAATTCAAGTTGGCCTTAGCATTACGGTTTTGAAGCAGGGTGACTCGATCGCATTCGATTGCAGCATCCCACACAGGTTCTGGAATGCGACCGATAAGCAGGTCAGGGCTATTTGGTTTATTGCCGAAGGTGGCGGAGCGTCGGGCGAAAGCGCCGAGGAAGCCATGAAGGCTCGGCACATTTATTAGTTCCTATTTTTCTGGCGCAGCTGTTCTTTGCCGCAATCTCTACTGTTCTCTGTCAGATAACAATTCAATTACAGAATTCTTATACAGAACAAAGTGTTCTCTCATTGTTTACACTAAACGAGTAGCTAGATATCCCACCTAAGCGGCAAAGGAGCCATATCCATGACAATACCTGTCATTGAGGCGAGAAACATCGTCAAGAGCTTTGGGGGAGTTAGAGCAGTTGACACCGTTTCGGTGTCTGTTATGCCAGGGGAAATTCACGCTGTTATCGGGGAGAACGGTGCTGGTAAGTCAACCCTCATGCGCATTCTTGCAGGGGTTGAAACCCCTGATAGCGGGTCCGTTCTAATTGATGGCACTGAAATTGAGAATAGCGCCAGGGATTCTATCGATGCCGGTATCTCACTGGTTCACCAAGAGCTAAGCCTTATTCCAGAAATGACAGTTGCTGAAAACATCATGCTCGGCACATTCCCAACCGCAGGCGGTTGGACCAAGTCTCGCAAGATGAAGTCCATCGCAGCTGAGACACTGAAAGAAATCGGTGTTGAGGTAGACCTTGACGAACGAATCTCAAGACTCTCAGTGGCACTGCGTCAGTTTGTGGAGATCGCCAGAGCGGTTGCCAGAAAGCCAAAGGTTCTGATTCTTGATGAGCCAACAGCAACTCTTACTCCTGCCGAGACTGACTACTTGCTCACTATGCTTCAGCGACTTGCTTCTCAGGGATTGGCAATCATCTACATCTCGCACCGCATTCCAGAAGTGTTCAAGATTTGCAACAAAGTGACCATTCTTAGAGACGGGAAGCTAGTTGCCAACGATTCAATCGATAACCTCACTCCAGACAAAGTGATCGACCAGATGGTTGGCCGCGAACTCAAGCTTGACCTCTCACAGCGCCGGCAAGCCCATGAACTTGGCGAAGTTGTTCTGGACGCAAAGGGCATCAAAGCACCGAAGGTGAACGGCATTGATCTTCAGGTAAGCAGGGGCCAAATTGTCGGACTCGGAGGCCTAGTCGGTGCCGGTAGAACCGAGCTAATCAGGGCAATTATCGGGGCGGATCCAAAATCCTCTGGACGAGTGACAATTACATCTGGTGGCAAAAAGCGCATAATCACCGGTTACCTTTCGGCGATCAAGGCTGGCGTTGCCTACATCCCGGAAGAGCGTCGAACCGATGGGCTTGCGCTCACGATGACGGTTTCGGAAAACATCTTCTTGCCAAACCGCAACCAGGTAGCACCTTCGGGCATCATGCCAAAGGGCAAAATCGCTGCCTTTGCAAAAGAGCTTTCAGAAAAAGTAGGGCTGCGTCCGCCAGAGGTTACTCGCGACGCGGGTAAGTACTCAGGTGGTAATCAGCAGAAGATTGTCATCGCTAAGTGGCTTGGCCGTAATCCAACTTTCATTGTTCTGGACGAACCCACTCGCGGTGTGGACGTCGGCGCCAAGGCAGAAATTCACAAGCTTGTGAAGGAACTTGCTGACAACGGCACCGCCGTGTTGGTTATCAGCTCCGACCTTCCTGAACTACTTGAGCTTTCAGACCTTATCCACGTTGTGAGGGACGGCAAGATCGCAGGCACATTGGCGGGGGCAGAAGCTTCAGAGAAATCAGTAATGTCGCTCGCGGCCGGCGAGAAATTGGTAGGTGCATGATGGCTAAAGAGACCTTTACCCAGGCGATGTCAGTTGCTCCTGAACCACAGGATGCAAAAAACGAAAAGCAGAAGACCTCGTTCATCGCGTTCATAGCGGATAAGGGAATTTTTGTTTTCACAATCGTTCTTGTGCTGACCGCAGTCTTCTTCGTTGACGGGTTCGCATCGCTGCAAAATGTCACTGACGTTTTTCACAGGGCTGCCCCAATCGGCATTGTTGCCCTGGGAATGACATTTGTGGTTATAACCGGTAACTACCTTGACTTGTCAGTAGTTGCGCAGGCTGCAGCAGCAGGCGTGATTCTGATTGCGGTCAGCAACGCATACAACTTGATAGTGGCATTTGCGGTCGCGTTTGTTGTGGCAATTGTCTTTGGGTTGGTAAATGGAATTGCCGTCGGCTACTTCAAGGCCAATGCCGTAATCGTGACCCTCGCGACTACCTACATTGGCCTGGGACTCTTGAGGCTTCTTTCCGGTGGTAGCCAGGTGTTTGGACCCGCAGACGGCCCTATCGCCACCTTCGGAACCAGCAAGCTCGGACCTTTTCCTTATTCGGCAGTCGTGCTGGTGGTTGTCACCTTGATCTTGACCTTCGTACTGACCAAAACCAACTTTGGCTTCATGATTCGTTCCTTTGGAACCAATAGCAGTGCCACAAGACTTGCTGGCACCAACACTGGCTTGATTGTGATCGGTGCCTTCTTGGTTACCTCGATGGCAGCGATGTTCGGTGGGTTTGTGCTAGCAGCGTTCTCAAACACTGCGGTATCAAACATGGCAAGCGGATTCGACTTTGAGGCTTTGGCTGCGATCATCGTTGGTGGAACCAGCGTCTTTGGCGGAAAGGGCAGTGTTCCAAGAACCCTGCTCGGTGTGGTTTTTGTGAGCATCTTGTCTAACGTTCTGGTTCTGGTTCAGGTGAGTTACGGCTTGCAGCAAGTGGCGATTGGATCACTGATTGTTCTCGCCGTCACTGTGGATGCACTGGGTAGAAGGGTGTCCAAGAAATGACCAATCAATCTGTAATTAAGGTCGGCTCAACAGCGACCGGTTTCTTTGGGAAGCTCAAGACCGTTTTGGCAAGGCGTACTGAGGGCCGGGCCGTGGCGCTATTCGCAATCATCGCCTCCTTCGTCACCATCTCCCAGCCACTGGTTTTCACCGCCTACCAGGTGACCCTGGGGCGTATTGCTCTAATTGGATTAGTTGCACTGGGCCTTACCGCAGTGATCTTGATGGGAGAGTTGGACCTAAGCGTTGCCAGCACCCTGGCTGTCTCCGGTGTGATTGCGGTGACGGTTGCCAACCAGACCAACATGCTTATAGGAGTGCTTGCAGCTTTGGCTGCCGGTGTTGTGGTGTCGCTAATAAATGCATTTTTCGTGGCGATAGTCGGAATCAACTCGTTTATCGCAACCCTTGGCATGCTCTTTGCTCTTAGGGGCATGGCCTTTGTGATCTCCGATGAGGCGCCGGTCAAGCTTGAAAACACCGACCTTGGTATCGCCTTCGGTCAGCCTTTGCTAGGGCCCCTTACCCCTAGAATCCTGATCTTTTTCTTGATATTCATCGCAATTCAGGTGTTTGTATCCAGGGTCAAGGCGGGAAGAGAGTTCCTTGCCGTTGGTGGTAACCGCCAGGCGGCCTACGATGCTGGAATTCCGGTAAAGCGGAGAATCTTCACTGGCTTCATCATCTCGGGTGTTGTGGCATCGATTGCAGGAATCGTAAACGCCGTTGAGCGCACAAGTGCCGACCCAACTTCAGGGTCAACAGTTTTGCTTGCAAGCTTCGCCGCAGCCATTATCGGCGGTAACTACCTAAAGGGCGGCAAGGGTTCAATCGTTGGAACCCTTATCGGTGCAGCGTCTCTTGGAATGCTGCAGGTGGCACTCACCATCTCTGGAATTCAGATTCCAGTGCAAGAGATTTTCATCGGTGCAATTTTGCTAATCGCTGTAATCACAGACCCAAGCAGCCTGAGGGCTGTTTGGGGCTCTCTCAGCACCACCTTCCAAGGTATAAAGAACTCCCTGGTCAACCCGGCTAGGGAAAAAGGATCGGCGCCGTCGATCGGAAACAAAACTAATGAAAGAGGCAACTAATGAGAAAATCTCGTCTAGTACTGGCTCCAGCAGTGATGCTGGCATCAGCCGCTTTGGTTCTCTCCGGCTGTGCAGCAGCTGAAGAAGAAGCAACTACTGACTCAGGTAGCACCACTACTGAAACCACTGATGTAGCTGAGACCTACGAGGTCTACGCACTTCTTCCACAGGGTTCAGACCAGGCATATGGAACCTTCTACGTGCCAGCAATGGAAGCAGCAGCAGCTGAGCTCGGAATCAACCTAACCATCACCAACTCAGAGTACGACGGTGACAAGCAGGCTTCAGAGTGTGAAATTGCTGTAGCAGCAAAGCCAGACGGCATCATTCTTTGGCCAGCTGTTGGTGACGCTGTGCGCCCATGTCTAGAGGCTGCTGAAGCTGCAGGAATTCCTGTAACTGTCACAAACTCTGACCTATTCGACGCTGACAAGGCTCTATCTCGCGGTTACTCAGGACCAGACACATACGGCCAGGGTGTTTCCTCGGCCGAGATCATGTGTGAACTAGTTGGAGACGCTGCAGTAAGCATCATCCAGCTAAACGGTGCAGCCGGTAACTCAACTGCTATCGACCGCGACAACGGTTTCACTGACACCGTTGCAGCTAACTGCCCTAACGTAACCATCTTGCAGGAAGAGTCAACCGACTGGACCAAGGCAACTGCTCAGCAGGTAGCTTCTGAGATGATCACCGCACAGGGCATTGAGAACATCGACGGCATCTACGCAGCTGACGACTCAATCGCAGCCGGTGCAATCGCAGCCCTAGAGGCACGTGGCGTAGTTGCAGCTGACTACTTCATCACCTCAATCGGTAACACCTTCCTAGGTAACCCATTGGTTATCGACGGCAGCCTAGACGGAACCGTATTCCAGTCATCCTCATGGGATGGCGAGAACGCAACCCGCCTAATGTATGACGTTCTAACCGGCGTCATTGCAGCTGGAGACCGTGAAGTTAAGTTCATGCCTTCGGTAAAGGTAACCGCTGCGAACGCGTCAGATGCTGACGTGGCTCCAGAGTGGTAAACCCGCAACAAAATAAGTAACAAATAGTTGTAAACCTCTTTCCAGGTGGGGTCCGAAAGGACCTCACCTGGCGAGGGCAACAAAGTAGCCAGCAACACCAAAAGACTTTCGACACAAAGATTCAACAGGAGATTCAAATGGGCACCCCTATTGAGCCAAAACCATTGGTACCGGCTCTAGATTTTGACAACAGGATGATTCCTGCACACGGAACTACTTCGGTGGACTTCGAAGAGCGCATTGACTATAAGCGCCTTCGTGCTTACCGTCTGGGCCGTGCAGTCGAGTCACTGAGTGCAACAGAGTGTGGCGCCTTCCTGCTTTTTGATTTTTACAACATCCGCTATACAACTCAGACTTGGGTTGGAGGCGCACTGGGAGACAAGATGTCTCGTTACGCACTGCTTACCCGGGACGGCAAGCCACACATCTGGGACTTTGGGTCAGCTGCCAAGCACCACAGTTTGTTTGCGCCCTGGATTGAGCCAGGTCATTCTCACGCCGGCATGCTTGGACTTCGCGGAGCCATCCACCCGGATGTCGGCCTAATGAAGGACGCGGTCAAAACAATCAAGGGCATGCTCAATGATGCCGGCGTTGCTCACCTACCGGTTGGCGTTGACATCGTCGAACCAGCGTTCTTGTTTGAGATGCAAGCCCAGGGTTTGATGGTTGTTGACATTCAACAGGACATGCTCGATGCAAGGTCTATTAAGAACGTCGATGAGATCATGCTGTTGTCGCAGGCTGCGGCAATGGTCGATGGCGTCTACCAGGACATAACCGATGCGCTTCGACCTGGCATCAAGGAAAACGAAATCGTTGCCCTTGCATCCAAGAAGCTGTTTGAGCTTGGTTCAGAGCAGGTCGAGGCAATCAATGCCGTCTCTGGAGAGCGTTGCAACCCACACCCACACAACTTCACCGACAGGATCATCCGACCAGGGGATCAGGCGTTCTTTGACATCATTCACTCTTACCAGGGGTACCGCACCTGCTACTACCGAACCTTCTCTGTCGGTAGCTCCACCCCCGCGCAGCACGACGCATACGCACGTGCCAGAGAGTGGATGGATCTAGCGATTCAAAAAGTGGGCAACGGTGTTGGCACCGATGAGATAGCAAAGCTTTGGCCAAAAGCTACCGATCTCGGCTTTGCCAATGAGATGGATGCCTTTGGCTTGCAGTTCGGTCACGGACTGGGCCTTGGCCTCCACGAGCGACCAATTATTTCCAGG
>Ga0209654_1000726_pt1 | contig 30511 bp, 26 predicted proteins | sample SaaInl1SG_22_DNA_FD_184646 | JGI IMG/M metagenome (GOLD analysis project Ga0209654, IMG submission 184646) | Marine microbial communities from expanding oxygen minimum zones in the Saanich Inlet - ESP_161SG_22_DNA (SPAdes) (version 2) | ecosystem: Environmental > Aquatic > Marine > Intertidal... | reverse complement strand
CTCAAGAATGCTTTTGGTGTGCAAAAAGTTGTTCCCGTTGTTGAGCAGCCAAAAGGAACAACGGTCATTTCCATGGAGTTTAGTCCATCGCCAAGTCCCTCGGTTACTCAGGAAATGACGCAAGAGACCACGGAAGTGCAAAAACCCGAGGTACAGGTTGATAGCAAGCAAGAAGACGCTGTCGATGGCGATAATTCTGACCAAGCCGGTACAGAGCAGGGCTCTGGCCAGGCGGGTGAAAATGAGGGTGAGAAAACGGCTGCTGAAATGAATGCAGCTGAACTTGGCGAGGCCTTGCAGCAGGCGGTTGCAAGCGGTGATGTCTCTGTTGAAATGATGGGCGACAACGTTGTGATCAATTTCCCTTCCGAGGACACGGAGCCAAAAGACTTGCCAAGCTTACTAGAAGAGACGCTCGCAGCTCTTGCAGAGGCGCGTAACGCAAGTGGGCAAGCAGACAGCGAAGTTTTGTTTGGTGGGCTTGAAGAGCAGCTCAAAGAGTTGGCACAGGCTGCCTCGGCAGATCGTGAGAATGCAGGTCCTACCGATGAAGAGGTGCAGCAACAGCAAGAACTTGCCGCAGCAATTGAAAGCGCCAGTTTGACCGAAGATCGTTTGGCAGTTTTGCTGAGTGAGGAAATCGCACAGGGCCTCGTTGAGGTTGAGCAACGTGAAGATTCAATATTCTTGACGATTGGCGCTGGCGGGGCTTTCCCGTCGGGGTCTGCTGATTTGACGGTTGATGCCAATGAAATTTTGAGCCGCGTTGCGTTTGCGTCGATGACTGGTGATAGCGAGGTTACTGTAACAGGACATACGGACGACGTCCCAATTTCAGGTGGTCTGTTTCGCGACAACTGGGATCTCGCGGCGGCCCGTGCTGCCAGTGTTGTTCAATCCATGCAAGCAACTGGTCTTGTTGAACCTGGCAAAATGAAGGCGGTCAGCTTGGGTGAGACTGCGCCTCTTGAAAGCAACGCAACTGCTGCTGGCCGAGAAAAAAATCGCCGGATTGAAATTGAGATCAGCTACTAACGCACTGTGGCCGTAAACTTCGTCGCTAACCGGTCGTTGTAATTAGAGACGATCAGAAGGGTTTGACCAATGACAGTAGACTATTTGAGCACCCTAAATTCCAAAGGTTCTGGGCTGAACGTAACCCAGCTTGTTACCAGTATTGTCGACGCCGAGATTGAGCCGGCCAAGGCGTTGGTCAATGAGAAATCCAGCGCAAACGATCTATCAGTTTCTGAAATTGCGCTGATGCGCTCTCGGATGGAAGCGGTGCAGGGAATTTTTGAGAACGCTGGTAACGGCGGTTTGTATCGAGCGGAAACCTCCAGTGCAGATATTGCACTGCGTGTCACTGACGAGCATGCGCTAGAGGAAAAAACTACCCAAGTTGCTGTAACCCAGCGTGCTGCACCTCAGGTCTTGGAATTTCCCAGCTTTGATGGTGCAGATGATACTTTAGCTGCGGGCTCTATCACAATTGATATTGGAAAATGGAGCGATGGCACATTCACCGCCAATCAAGATTCCACTCCACAATCAGTGACTGTTACAGCAGCAACAACTCTATCCGATCTGGCTGCTCAGCTTACTGCACTGGATGGCGTGACTGCTGAAATTGTTGATAAGGGGGATGGTAGCTTTTCACTGAGCATGGTGTCGGAGACAGGCGCCAGCAATTCGCTTCGGCTTACGTCATCCTCAAGTGAGTTGGCGGCGTTTGACACAACCGACGGCTCCAATGAAGTAAGTGCAGCTTTAAATGCCCAGCTTCGGGTCAACGGAATTTCAGTCGAACGGCCGAGCAATGTTTTGGATGATATTGTTGCCGGTGCTGAGATAACTCTGCGCGGTGTCACAAGCTTTGATCAATCAATCAGTGTGGCTAAAGATACTGCAAGCGCCGAGGCATCCGTTGAAGCTCTAATTTCTCAAATTAACACGCTGCGTAATTATATCGACACAGCGACTGCTCGTGGGATGAACGGGGCCGAACCCGGTCCGCTAGCCGGTGAGCCCGTTATTGAAGCAATTAAGCGCGACTTAGTGAATTTTACGACGGAACCTCTCAATGGATTTGGGGCTGATCCCGTCTACCTAAGCGAACTAGGAATACAGACTGAACTCGATGGTACACTAAGCTTGGACTCCGAAAAGTTGATGGATGTGCTCGATACGGAGCCTGAAAAGTTTCAGGCTTTGTTCAGTTCGACCGGCAGTATCGATTTGCCAAATATGACTGTTAGCTTAGCTAACGGAGCCTACCCTTCTGCAGGTACGTTCGATTTTGTGTATGACGACAACACGCAAACTGCGACCCTGAACGGTGAGGCGCTGTTTGGTCGCACTAATGCAGATGGCCATCGTGAGTTTTATCGCAGTACTGGCGTATTCGAAGGCGTTAGCCTGACTGTTTTGGATGGTGTCGCATCTGACGCTAGCGTCAACCTTGGCTTATCATTAGTCGATAAAATTGAAGCCTACTTAAAAGAATTGCTCAGTGCGCGGGGCGATGTAGCGACCAAAGAGGAAGCTTACACGCAGCGGGCATCAGGTTATCGTAGTGAACTCGCTGAACTTGATGAGCGTGCCCTGCTTCTAGAAGCGCGCGAGATGGAAAAATTTGCCAAGATGGAGCAGGCAGTAACGCGCCTCAAGTCCACGGGCGAATACATCACCACCATGATGGACGCCTGGAGTAAGGACGACTAGGTCGACATGCCATCGCCATTTTTATCGATAACCAGTTTCTTCATTTTCTCGATCAAGGTGGTTCTACCGATGCTTAACTTATCCGCTGCGTGGCTCACCATGCCGTCGCTTACGCCTAAGGCAGCTTCGATTAAAACCACTTCAATATCTCTAAGGTGCCCACGTAGATCAATTTGATCGTGATGTGAGAACCAAGGTCTGTAGTCTTCGGGTTTTGGAGGCTCTGAACTGTAACTTGGCAGTTCCGCGCCAGGATTGCCAAACAGATCCGCTGTTGCGTCCCAGAGCGCATCTCGTTCGATCGGATTTATCTCGTTGGGTAAGCGTAGGGACAGCAAGTTTTCTCGTACATGTTGTCCAGTCACTTCGCATCCGCCAAACAAGACGAAAGCACGATCAATTACGTTCCTGAGTTCTCTGACGTTTCCTGGCCAGTCATATGCGTGCAGCGCTTTGTACGCGGAGTCTGCAAAAAGAGGTGGCTTTATGGACGGATTGCGTTTGTGATGTTTGGCTACAAGAGATTTTAAGATCGCTTCGATATCATCCGCACGCTCGGCGAGTGGCGGTACGTCGATTGGAAACACATTCAGGCGGTAGTAAAGGTCTGCTCGAAAACTGCCATTTTCTACCATCTCGCGAAGATCTTTGTGGGTGGCGCAAACCAGCCTCAAATCAAGTGATATTTCTGCTGAACCGCCAACGCGACGCACGGTGTGTGCTTCTAGAACACGCAACAGTTTCGTTTGAAGGCTTGGCGGCATATCTCCAATTTCATCGAGGAAAAGCGTTCCCTTATTAGACTGCTCAAATCTGCCAGCTCGACGTTTATCTGCCCCAGTAAATGCCCCTTTTTCATATCCAAACAGCTCAGACTCCATCAATTCGGAAGGGATGGCGGCGCAGTTGACGGCAACCAACTCACCGGATCTACCGCTGTCTTCGTGAAGTGCTTGTGCGACGAGCTCTTTGCCCGCACCGGTAGGCCCCGTTACCAAAACGGGTCCAGACGATGGTGCCACAGTTTCGATGAGCCGTTTCATCTCAAGGGTACTGGCAGCATGTCCGATAATTATCTTTGACGTTGCCGTTCGAGATGCGTGGTTCATGAAATTTCCTGAGGCAAGCATTACACTTATATATTTTTGTCTCTTGTGGACGCTACAATTAATAATAGTTAACAATAAGTGTCTTTACGAAAGCAAAGGGGTATCTTTCGACAGTTGCGCCTTAGCTGCAAAAGTGAAGTTGCCTATTGTGTTATCAACAGCTTGATTGGTTTTTTTGCTATGGGCAATGCTCTATTAAGCTATTGCCATTAATAGGATTCGTCATATTGTTGGATAAAGAAGGCCGAAAATGACAGTGAGTAGATCAACCGCGCTTGTTCCAGTATCAACACCTTCAACCAGGATGGTTGCGGGTGGAGGTAGCGTGTCCGGTGGAATGCTGCTAGCGGGTGAGGATGTTACTCTCCGTGACCGCGAAGAGGTCCGCAACCGCCTGCCTGACATTTTAGGGCGCGCATTGGCTCGATCATGGCTCGACCCTGACTTCGAGCAATATTTCAGTATTGACCCGCTCGGGGCGCTGGAGGACGGTGGTGTTCATTTACCGCAGACAATGTTCATTGAGGTAACGAAGTCTGTTGCTGATCGCCCAAAGATCGTTGTTTACGAAAGACAAGAGGGCTCAAAGTTCAAATCTCGGGTGCTCTACCTACAGCTGGTAATGGTGGCGGGTAAGTGAAGGTACTCCAGTTAATTGTAATTGCTGGATTGGCTCTAATTGTGTCGAGCCCCGCAACAAAGGCGATGGGGCACTCACAAGCTACCGATGCCGTATTTTCACAGGCAGTAGAAGCCGTGCGTGCCAAAGAGTATGGTTCCGCAGTTGATATATTTCGTGACCTCTCAGAGCAGGGGGAGGCTGATGCACAATTTAATCTGGCGCTCCTTTTGAAAGCAGGTCTTGGTCGACCCAAGAACTACGAGGACGCGTACTTCTGGTTTGTGTTGTCTTTGCTTGGTAACGAGCGACGGGCAGAACCAATGGTGGACGAGTTATCTGATTTACTGCCGCCGCCAGTTCAGACCGAAATTTACGAGCGTATCAGCGAGCGTTTGGATCAGCAGCTTGCTGCTGGAAACAAACGTGCGATAATGAAGTACGCTGGCTTGCATGCTGACTTTTTGATCGAGCCAGACATAGAAACAGCGTATGTCTGGTATTCAATCGGTCAGGCGCTTGGCCTGAGAGGGGCCAATGACGGGACAGCTTCTATGTCAGCACTTTTGGAGCCAGAAGCGCTTATCGCTGCACAACGACGCGCACTTGATGATTTTGAAAGTTCAGAATTTGCAACGCAACCTTCTCGGGATACTATTGAATAGCAACCCCTTTGTCATGGGTTGCGCGATTTAGGGCTTTGATCTGAACGTGAGGTGGTGTGAAATCTGATAATTGCAGAGACATCTATTTCAGGCAGTCCAGTCTCTTGCTGAATGTTTGACGCGCTTACGCCAAGTTCGGCAAGTGCAATCGCCGATCAACTTTTATAGCAGGTTGCTTCGTTTTCTGCTGTTTTCCAGACCGCGCATGCTGATCATCGATCTGTTTCGCGAGTGCGCTAACTGCATGCTGCAATTCAGCAAGATTTTGGGAAATCTGATAGATGGCATCAGCCACGCCTGTTTTCGCGCGTCGTGAGCGTTTTATGCGAACCATGGCAACGCCAACGCAGATCGCAGCCGTACCTGATAAGATAGCGGCGATCGCATAAATGGTCTGTGGGTCGACTTGGGTTAAGATCATCGCCGATATACTCCTGCATTTGTGAGCAGTTTTACACCGGATCGTCGCTATTTTTACGTGGCGCGAATGTGTCAAGTGCTCGCGCTTTTATTTGCAACTTCTGTTCCAAAGCCGCTATTTCAGAGATCAAATTTCCGATCTCTGCTTTTGTCGCTTCCTCCAAAGGCAAAGACCCACCACTTTTAATGGCAGGGGCAATTATACTCTTTAATAGGCCGTCAATTTCTGTCCACGCCACAGATAATTCTGCTGGCGCGGTTGTGGTCGCAGACAGCTGCCCCACAAGTATGTCCAAGCGTTTAAGAGCTGTTTCGAGCTGCATTTTACAACTTTCCTCAGTCTACAACCAAAGGCCTTTTAACCCTTCATTTCGAAGTAGCTTTCCATAAGGTGCTCGGATACGAGGCCCAAATTAATTGGGTACTCCCCGTTTGCGATCGCTTGTTTGATACGGCTTACTGCTTCCATATCGATTGGTGGTGTCTCTGACATTTTTGACACCGATGCCTTTAGCGACAATTGTCCGTCATCTACAGATTTTGCTACATCTGTAACAGCGGCAACAGGTGCTGCCCCCGTCCGGTTGGAGGCATGACTTGCACTTTGAGGCGCCGGGACGCTCATTTGTCTTAGATTATGTTTGATGAAATCTACCATCACATTCTCCTTCGTATCCCAATTAACGACGCAAGTTCAGTTGATGTTAGCTATTGGAGACACTTTTTTTGTACTTTCGACTAAGGCGCTGATTTCTTTGCCAGATCGACTGTTCACAACTGTCACGATATCGCCAATTTGCGCGTCTTCAAGTATTTTTCCAACGCTCGATACTTCAAACCCGTTCAGGCTCTGAATGATTTGCACAGGCTGGCCAGACTGTACAGCCCATTGATGTTCGAGGTGACGTGCTTTCAGGGGCTGCATCGCACTTATGCTTTGCTTGGCTCGGCGGCCAATTACATCTTCAATACGGTAAAAGCTTCCTAGTCGGCTGCCTGCGGGTGCTGGCGTTAATGCAACGATGTCGTCGGTAATGATTGCGCCACGCTTTACGCTTGCAAGGAGCACCACAACTTCTGGGCCTGCTACTTCGCTATCATTAGTGTCTGGTGTATCGGGCGTCGTAATTGCACCTGTACGCACTAGAATATGCCACTCTTGGTCAACTTGAGGGCATGCGACCCGTGCGGTATCCCAATTGTCGTCAAATTCCGGGGTCACTTTCAGTTCCGCATCGCAGCTATAGTAACGTCGGCGTTCGGAAATATGAGGCTCCGCAATGACGCCATCGTCAGCCAATCGATCTATGACCGCTTGTTTGACATCAAGGCCGGTTATGACGTCAGATGCAAAACCCTGTGTGCCCATGATAGAAAAAGCAAAAAAAGATGCTAGCGCGAATTTCATGAATAGTCTGAATTTCATCTCTTTAGCTCCATGAATTGTACGGCTTTGCCAGCTAAATCTTTTGCATTCGTCGCACTATCGAGCGGTCGCAGGGTAGCCTCATGATCTGCAATAGAAGTAATTTCCAGTATTTCGTAGGCCGTATCACGTCCGTCGGTATAAGCGAGGTGATAAGTACTTAGGCCATCAAGACGGCCAAATGGGATCGTCAGCTTGCCACCGCGTACTGTCATCTGCCCAGCGAGGGTCTGGCAAGCCCGTTTGTCGACTAAATCCGCGACCAGTTGTGTTGTGATTTTTGCGATGGTTTTCGGCGCAGTCTGCCGTATGTCGCCGAGAGGTTTTAGCAGACTGCTCAACGGCCCGCGTTTTTTCAAAATGAGCTGATGTTCGTGAGTGGCGTGCAAAGTGTTCGTGTCAAAGGGGTTGTTCTCCAACGCTACTGTTACTTTGACTGCTAACCACTCCTCGCTGTTAGATAAGTTTGGGCTGCCGATCTCAACACTCGTGCGCAAGTGTAAGGCGTGTCGCTCAGCTATGGGCGTGATGTCTGGCGCTTCGGCCACCCCTTGGGTCAGCGCAGTATAACTAAATTCAGCGGCAAGACTTGTCTGTCTCGGCGTGACGTTAGGTGAGATAGTTGAAACGCCATTCGTATTGTCTAGCGCTTCGGTGACCGCATTTTCGATATAAGGTCGCATGTTTGGCACCCATGCGGGCACCGCCTGGGCAAGGGCCATAGAAGGTTTGTGAACAACTACACTGAGTTGGGCCCGTCTTTGACAGGTTTTTGCGTCATCAAGTTTGCCTACGACAGCGCGAACCTTGACGACGGAGCGCTTAGATGAGGTTTCGCTAGACAGCACTGTATAGTCCAAAATTCTGGACTCTGGTCTAACCACAAGAACGTCACTGCGAAGAACCGATTGAGAAATAGCGCTGTACCCACTTACCTGCGCCCCACCTTTGAGCGCCGCTTGATAGAGTGCTTCTTGTAGAGCCCGTCGTTCAAGATGCGCGTCGGACGCTGCACCTGTTGCAACCGCTTGGCCTGATGTTTCTACAGTTATGATGTCATTCGCTGATACATGAAGTGGTGCGATAACAAAGCAAATGCACGCAATGAACGTGCGTGCTAATGCTGGAACACAATCTAGAAAAGCTGAAGACATAGGATTTTACCGACGACGATGGGCTTTGAAAATTTGATCAATTGTCATGCGATCAATTTCGAGCTGAACCGCATACGTGTCAGTGCCGCGGGGTTCAATTTTAACAGTACGCGCACCGCGGATTGCACCACTTACGCTTGCACGCAAAGTGTCAGACTGAAGTACGGCTTCAGAAAGTTGTGTTTCACCTTCAATCGTAAGCCCGTGGATTTGCTCGGCTAAGTTGCGCATTGCGTCCATTCGCGCAGCTCGGATCGCCATTAGGCGTCGCTGGTTCAGGGTCTTGCCCGGTTGCGACGAAACTACAGAATATCCAATTGCGCCAATCGTTGGTGTCGGTGCTGTCTTGACTGTGCTTACATCTAGCACTTGTTTCGTGTGAGTAAGCTGTTGTGCTTGTGCCTCTGACGTAAGCTGTTGGTGTGACTTTGCGGGTGTCGGCGCAAACATGTCTGCGACTGTCATTTCACAGCCAGACAAAACCAACCCTGCTGTACCGGCCAAAATAGTTTTGCGCAGTGATAGCGTACGCAGGTTGTAAAATTTGCAGCTCATGAGAGGGCTCCTGTTAAATGGCTGTTGCCCCAACTTTGCATGAAATGTGCCAACCACTCAGTTGAGTTGCAAAGCAGTTACATACGTTGGTGTTCGTTAACTTGGCACAGGGCTTGCATCTTAGGTTTGCCCACCACGTTCGGTGGGAGGAAAACTAAGGCAACGATCTTTGACGCAACAGCAACATATCAAGGCACAACACGAGCGTGAGCCCGCCGTTGGTACTTCGGATCGTCAGTTTTCGGACATGCGGAGGCTGTCATGGAATTGACACGTAACGCGGCACTACTGAATGATGCGAAATCGGCGTTGGGCGGTGCGGTACTGCCTGTCGGTATCCTTGTGCTCGTTGCAATGATGGTTCTACCGCTACCAGTTTTCCTTCTAGATACATTTTTTGTTGTGAACATTTTGTTGTCGCTGCTGATCCTTATGGTAGCATTGCACACGCACAGGCCATTGGACTTTTCGTCATTTCCAAACTTGATCTTGATCGCGACGGTTTTGCGTTTGGCATTGAACGTTGCCTCAACACGTATCGTCTTAAGTGAAGGCCATTCAGGAGGAGACGCTGCAGGTAAGGTCATTCAGGCTTTTGGCGAGTTTGTTGTGGCTGGGAATTATGCGGTTGGTATTTTTGTATTCATCATTTTGGTTATAATTAACCTTGTCGTCATTACCAAAGGCGCGGGGCGTGTGTCTGAAGTTACCGCACGCTTCACGCTTGATGCGATGCCGGGCAAGCAAATGGCCATTGATGCGGATCTAAACGCAGGCATCATGTCTCCCGAAGAGGCCACAGCACGCCGCCAAGAAGTGGCTGATGAGGCCGACTTTTATGGATCGATGGATGGTGCGTCCAAGTTTGTTAAAGGCGATGCGATTGCTGGTTTGCTTATTTTGGCGATCAATATCGTTGGCGGTTTGATCATTGGTGTTGCGCAGCACCAGATGGCTGTTGGTGATGCTGCACAGACCTACATTCTGCTGTCCATTGGTGATGGTTTGGTCGCCCAGATCCCGTCTCTTTTGCTTTCCATCGCTACGGCAATCATCGTCACCCGCGTGTCCTCTACACAAGACATGGCGCAGCATATTGGTGGGCAGGTTAACCTGTCTCGCGCTTGGCTGCCCACGGCGGCGGTTATTTTCATTTTGGGGCTGGTCCCTGGTATGCCAAATGAACTCTTCATGTTCTTTGCGCTCGGAGCAGCGGGTGCGGCGTATATCGCACGTCAAAAAGAGATGCTTGCCATCGATGAAGAAGAGGCGGCTGAAGATGAGGCAGAAGATGCCGTGGAAGGGGATAGTGATGCGGTGCTGCTTGCAGATGTGACTGATTACTCTGCCGTCTCCATGCAGCTTGGCTATGGTTTGATTAGCATGGTTGATGAGGAGCAGTCGGGTTCTTTGGTCAGCCGCGTTACAGGGATCCGCCGAGAGGTTTCGCGCGGGCTTGGATTTGTAATTCCCGGGGTGCGAATTCGGGATGATTTGGCGCTTGAGCCCAATCAGTATCGCATTCGGGTTGGTCAGACGATTGTGGGTGAAGATGTGGCATACCCTGATCGCAAACTGGCGTTACCGGGTGATGATGCGCGCGTTAAGCTTGAGGGCATTGAGGTTAAAGACCCGTCATTTGGTATGGATGCGGTTTGGATCCGACCTCAACAACAAGCGGAAGCTGAGGCGAACGACTATGTAGTGATTGAACCAGAGTCTGTTATTTCGACCCATTTGAGCCAGTTGTTGCATAAACACGCAGCGGACTTGGTGGGACAAGATGATGTTCAGGCGCTTTTGGATCAGCTCGCCGATGCCAGCCCAAACCTAGTGAAGTCGATTGTTCCAAAGCTGGTGCCGCTACATGTTCTGACCTTGGTGCTGCGTAGGCTTCTGTCAGAGCGTATCCCAATTTCCGATTTGCGCCGCATTCTTGAAGGGCTGTCCAATCTAGTCGGGCCAAATATGGGCCCAAATGAAATGGCAGAGGCCTTACGCCCCACTTTGGCGCCGTTATTGATCCAGCAAGTTTCACCCCTAGGAACCGTGTTGCCTTTGATGACGCTTACGCCAGAGTTGGAGCAGTTGATGCTTCGGACCCACCGTCAAAATGGCGAGGGCGAACTGATCTTGGAAGGTAGTTTGGCCGAGCAGTTGATGCGCGCAATCAATGACAGCAGCGAAAAACTAAGCGCGGAAGGCCGCCCCGCCATTATGGTTGTAGCGCCACAAATTCGCCGAGTGTTCTCTGACTTTGTCCGCTCACATATTCCGGACATGATCATTTTGAGCTTCACAGAGCTTCCTGAAAATCGCCGTGTTGAAGTCTACAGTACAATTGGTGGTTTCGATGCACTTGGCAAGGATGCCGGTGCATCAAATGAAACCGCTGCAATGCAACATGAACCAGAAACCGTCTGAGGTAAGTCGACATGCCTACAATTACTGTTATGGCGCCAGATAGCGCGCTCGCTATGGACGAAGTTATCCGCCAGTTGGGGGATGGCGCTTACATTCTGTCAACCAGCCAGAAAGACGGTATGATCCAAATTAAAGCGACTAACGAGCCGGCTACTTCGGCTCCAAAAAGATTAAGCTCAGTAAAGACTGTTTTTGAAGATGAATTAGAACGTCAGTTTTCAGGAGCGCAAAAGACGGCGTTGGTTGCAGCTTTGGGTGGCGCTGATGTTGCAATTCCCGATGGGCTTGCAACTAAAGCAGAACGGCCTACTTTGGTCTCAGTTGACGGTGGCTTGATGGAAAGAGTTGATGTGCGGTCTGCTGCTCACTCCATGCCCACGCCACAAGACGAATTGACGGGCAATAAAGGCAGCTTGGCTGAACCGGAGTCTGATGCGGTCGTTTTTAGCAGTACCCGAACTGAAGCCGAGGGTAGCAGTGCGCTCGAGCATGCGAAGGATCAACCGACGTCACCGGAAGAGGTAATTCAACAAAGCGCATATGCGCGCGACGCTACAGAAGGTCAGGGCGTCACAAGTAAGTTGGATGAGATTGGCGATAGGTTGCAGCGTCTGGAGGCATCGCTGGGGCTGCCAAAATTGCCACCATTGATTTTAACGAAAGAGCTAGCTGCTTATAATGGGCAAGATTTCACTAAGGCGGGAATGTCGGATGCGATCGTGCACCGGGTTGTTTCGCAGCTTTCTGATAACGGTGTGACACCGACAACACTTGAGCTGGCCCATGCGTTAGCTTCTGAGATGGTCGGGCCAAGTGGTGGTACCGCTTTAGATTCAGATCTGCTTTTCGTAGTTGGGTCGTCTGGAAGCGGTAAGACAACGCTAGCCGCGAAATTCGCCGCTTTAATGGGTGAGACCCGTGAAAACCGCACTGTTTCTCTTGTAAGTCTTGAAGATGATCAGACACCTTCAATTGATTTATTGAGCAGCCTTGGGCGGCTCATAAATGTGCCGACTACTCGCTGGATGATCGATCAAGTTGAAGCTTGGGGGACACCGCGTGATGACGAAACTACGATCGTTGATCTTGCATGTTCACAAAATAAGCTGGCACAAATCTGGCCGGACGTCGTTGCGCATTTTGCTGGAAAACGATGCCATGTAGTTTTGGCACTGGGCAGTGGTCTGTCGAGCGGTCGCATATCTGATGCGCTTGGGGCGTCAGAAATACTTGAGCCGGAAGTCGTTTTGACAAAGCTTGATGAATTTGAATGCGCACTGCCTGAATTGTCTACAATCGTCGATAATGATGCTCGGATCGGGTGGTTGGCCGGTACGCGATCGCTGGTTGGAAATTTGGCTCAGGCGACCTCGCCTATTATGGAACAGTATTTGCAAGGCTGTTTAGTATCGCCGGATGCAAATGGGCCTGAAGCAAAGACGGAACGGATGCAATGACACATACTATTACGATCGCGAGCGGTAAGGGTGGCGTTGGCAAGACGTGCATCGCTGTGAACCTTTCGATGATGTATGCGCGGCTAGGTCTTCGTGTTTGCCTGTTTGATGCAGATTTTGGATTGGCAAACTCGCATATTTTGATGGGACAGAATGCAAAGCACACGCTTTCAGACGCGTTATCGTCGGCGATACCAATTGAGGATGTTGCTGAAAGGGGGCCTGAAGGTGTCCGTTTGTTGGCGGGCGGAAGCGGTCTTGTTGATATGCTCAATATTGATAACGCCAAGCGCATGCAGCTGATCCGAAACGTTGATACCTTACAAGATGAGGTAGACGTCCTGATTACTGATGCCCCAGCGGGTGCAAGCGATAACGCATTGTCATTCGTCGCCGCGTCACAACATGTTCTGGTTGTTGTCGTCGCGGAGCCTACGAGTTTTATGGATGCCTATGCGGTCATCAAGGCAGCCCACCAAGAGCACGGGCTTCGTCATTTCTCGATTGCGATCAATATGGCGCGTGACGCAACAGACGCGAAGCGGAGCTTTGATAAGTTCCAAAACATCACTGCGCGTTTTCTGGACGTTGAGTTGACGCTTGCGGGCCATGTGCCATTTTCCGCGGCAATGCGGCGTTCAGTCGTTCAGCGAACGCCTCTGCTTGCGCGCAAAAGTAACACACCGGACAAAGAACTGACGGCATTCAAGAACTTGGCACAAGCTGTTTTGAAAGCGCCAGTGAACACCTTCGAAGGCATTCGGTTTTTCTCGGAACGTACAAAGATACGGGAGAGTGTTTGATGACAATGCGCAACCATTATGCCGAGCAAAACCCGACAGCGGAAAGTCTGATAGAGGGCGAGGTGCAGACCGTTCGCCGCATTGCCTTCTATTTTCATGGACGGGTTAAGGGGGCCGTTGAAGTCGATGATCTAATTCAAATCGGATATCTGGGTCTCATCGACGCGAGCCAGAAATATGTAAAGAAGCCTGGGGTGTCTTTCTCGAGCTACGCCAAAGTGCGCATTAGGGGCGCTATCGTTGACTACCTGCGGAGCAACTCCAACTTGTGCCGCTCAACGATTGCAATGAAGCAAAAGGTTAACAAGGTCATTTCAAATCTTGAACGCAAACTTCAACGTGATCCCTCTGATGCAGAAGTTGCATCTGAGATGGAACTTTCGATTGAAGAGTTGCGGAAATGGCAGCAAGCCTTCGAAGCGAACCTGCACCAGTCTATTGATGAAGTGCATGACGAACATTCCATCTGGTTTGTTTCTGACGAGGCTAACCCGGAAGAGGCACTTAGCAACCAAGATGTAAAACGTGGTCTGCAGATGGAGCTCGAAAAGCTTTCCGAACGCGAAGCATTGGTAATGCAACTTTATTATGTTGAAGAGTTAAATGTCTACGAAATTGCCGAAATTTTAGATGTTACCACAGGTCGAGTGTCGCAGATTAAAAAGTCCGCAATTGGCAATTTGCGGGCCGGTATGAATGCCTTTATGGGCGAAAACACGATTAACGTGGCCTAACTTTTTTCGAGCTGCTACATCGAAAACGTGGTTGTCCGACAGCGCGTAATGGCTAGTTCCGCGCGATCTTTAGCAATCACTTGGTTGGTTTCCAGATTAATACTGAAAGACCAATCATCTGATACGGCAATCACAGTGCTACCGTTAATTCCAGTAATCTCTAGCGGCGTAGTTGCTCCAAGCCGCACTAGCTTCACCGGACTGCCAATTCGCACCTTATTTACGATCAACTCAAAAGTACCGGTTAAGCTTGAGTTGCAAGTGAAAGTTCTGTGTTCAAACCGAGTCATCACGTCTTTCCCGTACGTTGCTATCAATATGATGACACTAAGCATAATTGATATAATGAAGATGGGTTTTAGCATAATTACTCGTCCAGTTTAGTTCTTTGTGTTAGTAGCATGGCTTTTCTCTGATTTTTCGTCTTTTATCGCTTTCTGCGGCTCGGTGTCCTCGCCGTTAGCAGACGCATCTTGCGATAAAGTTTCAGGATCCTTCTTACTTACTGCTTTTTTTGTCTCAGTTGCTGGGCCTTTTGATCCGCCCTTCGGAACGGTACCCTTCTCACCCGAATTAGCTTTTTTCTTACTTATAGTCTTTTGAGATACGGCCTTTTTTGCATCTGCCTTATTCGTCACGGTGATGTCCGGCTCTACTGGTGGAGTGTCAGGTTGTATGATTTCCGCTTTTTTTGCTTCATGAAGTTTTTTGGCGTCTTCGTGATTTACTTCAATCACGGAATTTTCAAAAAACCGCATTCCGTTGACGACTGTCTCTTCGATTATTTTTACTTTTGTCCAATCAGATGCGTCGGCCCTTTCGTTCGCGATAGGCGTCACTTTTTCTTGTGGTGCTAACTTCGTAAGAGGTTGTGTTGGTTTACGCTTAGGGTCAAGTTCTTCCAAACATCCATCCACGGTAGGGACCTGCTGTTGGTCTAAGTGTTGGAGCCTTTGGCGAATAAGCCAGGTTTGCGCGGCAAGTGAGCCAAGTCTGCGGTTTTCGTCTTTTTCTGTGCTGAGTTGATCGCGTAAAGTTGTAAATGCTTCGTCAAGCTTTTGGCTACTTACTGCGTGTAATATTCTAAGCCGCATGCGTTTCATTACGCTGGATAATTCGGGTACGTTGATGACTTTCTCTTCGCTTAAATTATCTGTGTCGCGCATTTTTTTCATCCTGTGATTTGATTTGGCATCCAACTTGCAAATACCGCTCCAACAATGGGAATTTTCCTAAATTATTTGAATGAGCGAGATCCAAATGGATGGTATCAGACAACACTTCGGAATTCACGATGATGCATTAGCGTTGCGCTCTAAGCGCAATGATATCTTGGCGTCCAATATTGCTAACTCAGCTACGCCGCACTTTAAAGCACGCGACATTGACTTTGAAGCGACACTAGCAAAGGCGATGCCATCAGGGCCTCTTACGACGACTAATGAGCGACATGTTGCGCAACCCTCAAACATGCGCGCCGATCGGCTTCATTACCGTGATCCAGTTAATCCATCTCTAGACGGAAACACGGTTGAGTTGGCTGTGGAGCAAATGCAGTTTTCTGAAAACGTTGTGCGCTATCAGACTTCACTGACTTTTATGAACCGAAAAGTTTCGGGTCTCTTATCTGCGATTAAGGGCGAATAATGTCTGATATTTCAAATATTTTTGATGTCGCAAGTCGTGCGATGAGCGCCCAAATGACGCGGCTAAACACTGTTGCGAGTAACATTGCAAACGCACGCAGTATCGCTGGAAGCGCTGACGAGGCCTACAAAGCTATTAAGCCGATGTTTGAGACTGAGTATGCAAAACACGCATCGGAAAATGGCATTGCAACCGTCAATGTCCGTGAAATTGTGACGACAGGCCGTGAGCCAACCAAAATTTATATGCCTGAACATACCAAGGCAGATGAAGAAGGCTTCGTTTGGCAAGCTGCGGTCGATGTCGAAGAAGAAATGGTCGAGATGCTTGAAGCTTCTCGTCAGTATCAAAACAACCTCGAAGTTGTATCGACCCTGCGCTCATTAATGATGCGTACGGTGAATATGGGCCGGTAGAAAAGGAAAATATTATGTCAAATGTAGAATCTTCAGGCGCAGCTGCGCAGCAAGCGATTTTCGATAAGCTTGGCATCAGTACTCATAAAAGTGCTGAAGAGCGGGCAACGAGCGACGAGTTGGGTCAAGATGACTTCCTTAAGTTGATGACGGCCCAGTTGCAAAATCAGGATCCCTTCGCACCTATGGAAAATGGTGATTTCATTGCACAGATGGCCCAATTCTCGACCGTATCTGGTATCGAAGAGATTAACCAAAATTTTGAATCTTTGGCTGCCGAAATGAAGCAAACCCGAATTGCGACGACGGCAAATTTCTTGGGGCAGTCTGTTTTGGTCCCAGGATCAATGGCGCGCCCCGATGATAATGGCGAAATACATGGCGTCTTTGAGTTGCCACAAGCGGCCAGCGCTTCACGCGTTTCGTTTACTGATGCGAGTACAGGCGAGCTTCTTCATAGTGAAGATTTGGGTCCACAAGGCACCGGTTTAGCAGGATTTAGCTGGACCGAAATTCCTTCAGAGCTGCGCGACGGCAACCGCAAAATCAAGGTTGAAGTGTCTGCAAACACCGGCAAGGGCATGGAGACGATGGGCCCGTCGATTTATGCGCGTGTTTTGTCCACTTCATCATTTGGGGACCAGTCAGACACTGCGACGCTTGATGTCGAAGATTATGGCACGATTGATGCAAGCACAATCAGTCGGATAAGATAATCTGCCTGCAAAAGATGGCGCTCACCTGCGCAATGAAAATTAAAGACGAGAGGGTATTACATGTCATTCTATACCGCACTAACTGGACTTAACGGCGCCCAGGCTGATATTTCGGCTACATCAAACAACATTGCTAACGTTGGTACTACTGGCTTCAAACGTAGCCGCGCAGAGTTCGGTGATATCTTCGCAACGTCTCCATTGCAGAATGCATCGTCTTCAATCGGCTCCGGTACGATCTTGAAGGGTGTCAAGCAGCAGTTTACCCAAGGTAATATCGCATCCTCGCTTAACGCGCTTGATCTAGCGGTTTCGGGGCAGGGGTTCTTTGCATTGAAGCCATCATTGACGTCGACCCAGACTGTTTATACGCGCAACGGTTCATTTAACGTCGATAATGATCGGTACGTGGTAGACAGTGCTGGCCAGTATTTGATGACCTACCCGGTTAACCAAGACGGATCCGTCACCGCAAAAGACCTGGATAGCGCAGTTCCTTTGCAGTTGCCTGTCACGTCCGGTGAACCAAAGGCCACAGGTAAAATTGATTTGGGTGTGAACGTGCCAGCTGATGCTCCAGTTGTTACTGATCTTGAGCAATTTGCGGATGGATATCAGTTTGATCCAAACGATCCAAATAGCTATACAAATTCAACATCAATCACAATCTTTGATGACCTTGGTAATCCGACAATTGCAACGATCTACTTCATTAAAACTCAGAATGCATCTGCTGAGGACCCCACGAACAAATACGATACACGGCTTGTTATTAATGACACGATCATTGACCCAGACCTTGTGAACGCCGTCGATGATGCCGGAAATCAAATCTTCATAGACCGCTTCGGTAATCAGACCACTTCCGTCCCTGACGACAACTACTTTCTAGATGGTAAGGGGGCCCCACTTTATAAATTAGATGACTTGAACCAACAGGTGGATTCACAGCCTGCAACCATGCAGGGTGAACAAAGTGCTTTTGATTTTGGTGAGGAAGGTGACAAGCTTGTAGAGATTGTCACTGATCCGTTGCTCTTTGCGGCGACACGTGAGGCTAACAACCCTGATAGTGATCTGTTTTGGGGTAAGGACTTCTTGACGGTCAATGTTGATGACGGCGACGCACCGGTCTCGATCGATTTGCGCCCGGGTAAGTATAACGCCGAGCAGTTGGCCTCTGAAGTTGAGAGGGCCATTAACGAAGCATATGGTGATGACAAGAAGATACAGGTTTTTCAAAATATTGATGATCGCCTAACGATCGATTTGTTTAAGCTTGCACCAGATGGATCACTTCAGGGTTTGGGCGACAACAAGATTGAAATTGACCTTTTGCAGCCGTCTTCAGTCTCTGAAATTATGGGACTAGACGTTGAGGGAGCGTCGCCTGATTTTACGCGTGAAGAGTTTTTGGCCCACACACAAACCCGAATGGTCGATGAACTGAATGACTACATTTATGATAGTGACGGAACTTTGGGGAGTGGCGCGGCGGCATTAGGTGTAGAGGGGAGCCTTTTTGTTCGTAGCATTGGCCAGCCAATGAATGAGCCCTACGAGGAGCCTGAAGTCGTCACAATCAAACATACTCAAGATGATGGTAACGGTGGCCTTACAGAAGACGAACGTTATTTGTCCTACTCGTATTACGGCAAGAGACCTGAGCTTTCCGTTTATGACAAAAATTCGGCCTTAGAAAATGTTGATGCTGACGGTGCACTTACTGCGAGTGGTGGACGCTCTGTAGTTTATGATAACACTCAAAACACGCTAACCGTGTATGTACCTTCTGATTTTGGCTCGCCTTCATCTTCTTCAATTAGGCTAGTTGGGTCATCTAACAGCCAGAGCTTCAAAGATCATTTGAACGGACGCGAACTCAGGATATTCGAAAACATTCCCGTAGATGGTGGTAACGGTGACGACTATCAGATGCTTCGCATCGATACGTCTGGCCTGAATTTGCCGGAGTCTGGCTTTGAGCTCGACGGTTCTGACATTTCGATTTTATATGAACCTTCCCAGGAACTTGAGGCCTTCTACGAAGGAGCATCCCCGACAGTTACTGGTGCCTTTGAAAACTTTAACTCGACCCGCATTGTTGTACGTGAAACTGGTGATGCCGCTAAACGGTCAGTATCTGATCTTTCCTTGCAGGACGCTATCCGTTTTGAAAGCACATTAATTGGAGATGTTACCACATCATTCGATGCGCTCGGCCTGACAAAAGCTGGTACGGAATATACAGCGTCGGAAACTCAAAGCGCGGTAGACGCTGCCGAAATACACCAGTTCTCGACGTTGACGGCCTCAAGCTTTTCCGACACTAAAAACGTGATTACAGTAGGCACTAACGAGATAGTTGCAAATTTCCGCGGCGAAACTTTGTCTACACTGGCAGCCGTTGCAACTCGTCTCAACGGGCTTGATGACACAACCGCAGCAGGCGTTTCCTTTTCAGTCATTGATGATGAGTTGGCAGTAACATCAGTTACACCCAATCAGGATTTGGGGGTAATTTCGACAGCTACAATGACCTTTGGGACGGCTACGGCTGCGGCAGTTACTGATGCAACAGCTGCGACGTTGACCATGGGAACACTGGTTGCTGCTGATGAGACAGGCAATACGCTGACTATGAAGGTGTCTATTGACGGCGGCGTGACCACAGAGGACGTAACCATTACCGGGGGTGATTGGCAAACTGGCGCTGGCGGTACTGCCGCCATGGCTGCTGCGACCCAGGCTGGCTTTGATGCTGCATTCGGCGCCAATGTAGTTACCGCTGAGATTACCACTGGCGGCACTCTTCAGCTTAGTACAGTTGAAAAGGGTGGCGGTTATGCCATCGACCTAACCGAAGTTTCCTCTGACCTGCAGACAACATTTGGCTTGAATACCGCTACCGGCGGGAATTCATCAGCGGTTGATGGTACACGCGAATTTTATGAATTTGCTACAGTAGACCCCTCTGCGTTCTCACAAAAGCAAAATGTTATCACGATTGGTGATGTAGAACTTGATATTGATTTTCGTGATGTTGCTGCCATTTCGACGATGACTGAAGTGGTCACGGCAGCAAACGCTTTGGGCTTAGACCATGGTATTGAGTTCCAATCTGTTAATGGAAAGCTGAGAGCTCGTTCAGTCGTAGATGGTGTGGCGCTTTCATCAGTTGAGATCCAGGCAATCACTCACCCCACCACCACAGCCAGCGAAGAAGTTGTTGGGGAAACAACGACCGAAAGCCATACGTTCTCGGGCGTTTCTGTAGCTGCAATGAGCGGAAATATAAATGTCATTAATGTAGGCGAGACATCCTATGTGGCGGATTTCCGTGATGAGACGCTCTCTTCCGTCACCGATCTGGTGACAAAACTGAATGGCGTTGCCGCTACTACAGCGTCGGGTGTTGTTTTTTCTGAAGTCTCGGGAAGCCTGGTGTTGACCGCTCGTACTACTAACACTGACCTCGGTGTCGTCAGCATTGAGCCGGATGTGCCGGAAAGTAAGGTCGCTTGGGTGGATGAGAATAAACCACCCATAAAGGTGTCCTATGATGAAACGAACCAACGACTTCAGTTTAATGTTGACCGAACGGTTCTAGGCACTGGAACGAATAGTAACTTTAATGCCTTTACTGTCTATGGCGCTGCGGATGCGGATAGCACGAACGGGCTCGGTATCCCCAGTGGCAGTAATGCGGAACAAGTCCTTATTCGCGGTGGCGAAATATTATCGACGGAGTCGTTCATTGCCGATGGTGAAGAAATTCAGCTCAACGATAAGCGGTATGGTGTTTCTGTGAGCTACAATGGTGACACAAAGTCATTTACAGTTGCGAGCGGAACGACTGGAGAAAATATTTCATCCGATGGCGCGCTAGGCGTAGATACGGATCAAAAATCTTCTAACATTCAAATTGGCCGTCGTATCATTTCCGCTGCAGGTGACGGCAGCACAGATCAGAGCGAAGTTATTAACCTCGATAGCCGTATCATTGGTGGGGGCGAAAACGCGTTGTTTGGTTTCGGCGCTTCAAAGGAAGACTTCACCTTTCAGGAGGGACGCGGGTTAGCCGCTAAACCTGCCGTTGCAGTAGGTCGTACCGCTCAAGGTGATCTAACGGAAGTGTTCCGCTTGACATCAAACAATGGTGAGAACCGCTTTAACGTGTCGGTGAATGGCATCGCCGGTATCATCGATATACCGCCTGGTAACTATGTTGGAACAACACTGGCTACTGCGCTTGAGGAGCGGATCAATCAGATTTCTGATCCTAGTACTGGTCAAACAGTCGGCGGAGTTACCGTACGTTATTCAACCACGGATAACGCCTTTGAGTTCCAGACGGGGACGACTGGGGGTGGATCGACTGTTAAAGTAAAGGGTGCGGCCCGCCTTGGCCTTGATGATGTACCACTTGGCGTTGGTTCAGTACCAAAGATTTTTAATCTGGTCCAAGCTACAAACGCTGATGGCATAGCACTCTATGTCGATCCAACCGGTGAAGTAGTGACTACGCCGCCGGAAGATATGGTTGAAGGATATTATCCATTATACATTGACGAAGGCGAGCTTACTTTCGACAAAACTGGTAAATTGGTAAGCCCGAAAAACAACGTGCGTTATGAGCAACAAGCTGAAGGTTTTTCAATCTCACTGGACATTGACTATTCTGCTTCCTCTCAATTTGCACAACCGTTTTCGGTTCTGTCGGTAGAGCAAGATGGTTTTACTTCCGGTCGTTTGGATGGCTTGGAAATTGACAGCTCTGGTACTATCCGTGCTAATTATACGAACGGTCAAAACAACCCGCTGGGTAAGATCGTTGTCGCCAACTTCAACAACCAAAACGGTTTGAAGCAGATTGGTAATGCCACATATGTTGAGACGGCTGTTTCTGGCACGCCACAAGTTGGAGAAGCTGGCGCAGAAGGTTTTGGTAATATTTTGTCAGGTTCTTTGGAACGCTCAAACGTGGATATTACCGAGGAATTGGTCAACTTGATCACTGCTCAGCGGAACTACCAGGCTTCAGCTAAGGCGATTGAGACAACGACGAGTTTGACGCAAACAATCATCAACATTCGTATGTAATGGCATCTTTGAAGGAGGCTTCTCATGGATAGAATGATACATACAGCGCTCAACACGCTGAAGAACTTGCATGATATTCGGCAAACAACGGCGCAAAACCTCGCTAGCGTAGATATACCGGGCTTCCGCAAAGATTTGCCAAATGAGGGCGGCGCTGGGTTTATTAAGGCAATGGACAGCGCCACGGCACGAGTTATGAACTTAGAAACTGGTAAGGCTGGTTTTTCAGATAAGCAGGGAGTTCTTCGACAGCTTGGCGCGCAAACGGATGTTGCCATCATGTCGGAGGGCTACTTTTTCGTGGAGCCCAAAAGTGGTGAGGTTGCTCTCTCGAGGCGGGGTGATTTCTCTGTTAACGGTGAAGGCTTTCTCGTTAATGGTGCACAAGAATTGATGTTGGACGAGGGCTTGCAGCCAATTGAGATGCCGCCTTTCAGCGAATTTAGAATTACTGAGATTGGCGAAATTTCTGTAACGCCAATGGATGGGCCCTCGGGAATTTTCCAAGATGTTGCAGTGCTTGGCACCACCTCAGCACGAGATGAAGAGCTTACGAAGGGTGTAGATGGTCAAATCCGTCGTTTGGATGGGACTGTGCCAGCCGTCGATCAGCAGGTAACTTTGGTTCAGGGTGCGCTTGAGGCATCCAACGTAGATGCTGTTTCAGAGTTGGTTCAATCGATTGAGGCACAGCGTCAGTTCGAAATGGGTGTCAAATTTATAAAAATGGCTGAAGACATTGACCGTGGCGGTGCAGAATTAATGCGCTTGCCACAAGGCTAGCCACTTATTGGCATAGCTCTTGCAGTAAAGGTTATGAACCTTTGATGTAGGAGCAGTAAAATGTCTTCAAGCGCAATGCACGTAGCCAAAACTGGCTTGAATGCTCAACAGCACAAAATGCAGGTTATTGCGAATAACCTAGCAAACGTAAACACAACCGGCTTCAAGCGCGACCGCGCTAACTTCGAAAGCCTGTTGTATCAAACGATCAAGTCCGGCGGAGCACAAACCGCTGACGGCAATATGCTTACATCCGCATCAACCGTCGGAACTGGTGTCAATATGGTGAATACACAGAAGTTGTACTCCCAGGGTAGTCTCATCAGCACAGACAACTCGCTTGATGTGGCGGTTGATGGTTCAGGCTTTTTTCAAGTTATGATGCCAGATGGCCGCATGGGTTACACCCGTAATGGTACGTTCTCGCGTGATGGCGAGGGCACACTCACAACTTCCAGCGGCTATGTAGTGCAACCTCAAATTCAGATCCCTGACAACGTAAGCGAAATCAATATCTCAGCTGATGGTATTGTTTCCGTTAAATTGGCTGGAGAAACTCAGCCCCAAGAAGTTGGGCAGCTTTCACTTGCAAATTTTGCAAACCCGCGGGGGCTTCAACCAGTTGGCGAGACGTTTGCAGTTGAGACGCCAGCAAGCGGCGCTCCGATCGAAGGTGCGCCTCTCAACGGTGGGTTTGGTAAACTGGTGCAGGGCTACCTCGAGGGATCAAACGTAAACGTTGTTCAGCAATTGGTTGACATGATTGAAACGCAGCGCGCTTACGAAGTGAGCTCTAAGTCAATTTCATCAGTGGATGAGATGATGCGTTACCTCTCAAACAATTTGTAAGAGGGTAGGCCGATGGGTTTAAAAATTATGTCTCGTACTTTTGGGCTTTTTACCTGTGTGAGTATTATCACAGGATGCAATTCGACGATGATGGAAGAGCAAAATAGCCTAGAATACCGCCCAATTCTGCCATTGGCCGAGCCAGCCGTTAATACAGGTTTTGCTACCGGTGCAATTTATAATTCGGCACAGTCTGGACTGTTTGCAACCGACCGCCGTGCAAGCCGGGTTGGAGATATTTTAACGGTGTCGTTTGCAGAGCGCTTTCAGGCGACAAAATCCCAAAATGCATCTAGCGGCAAGACGACAAACTTTGACGTGAACCTTCCCGGCGCATTCGGGGCGAGTTTACTCGAAGGCGCACTAAGTAATGGAACAAATCAAGCATTTTCTGGGACAGGCGCCGCGGCACAGTCAAATAGTCTGACTGGTCAGATGTCAGTAACAGTCGCGCGTGTACATGATGGCGGAAACCTTGAAATTCTTGGCCAAAAGAAGCTGACCTTAAACAATGGTGACGAATATATCCGGGTTCGCGGCATTGTGCGCCCAGAAGACATTTCGTCCAATAACGTTGTTTTGTCTGACAGGATCGCAAACGCAGAAATCAAATACATCGGTGCAGGCGACGTTGCAGATACATCTAAAGTAGGCTGGCTGCAGCGTACGTTAACAACGGTCTCACCCTTTTAATATGGACCCGGCTATGAAATTTTATAATTCAATCAAATGTGTTAGCTGTGCCTTAGTCATCATTTTAGCCTTAACTGGCGTGACATTAGCTGAGCGCATCAAAGACGTTGCTAGCGTTGCGGGTGTGCGATCAAATCAACTCGTTGGATATGGTATTGTAGTTGGCTTGGCTGGTACAGGGGACGGTAATTCTGGCCTCACACTGCAGTCGATGCAGGCAATGGTTTCACGTTTTGGTTTGGTCACTGATGTGTCCGGTCTGAATGCCAGTAATGCTGCGGCCGTAATGGTTACGGCTGATTTGCCACCATTTTTAAAGCCAGGCCAGACGCTCGATATTACTGCTTCCACGATGGGAGGAGCTAGCTCCTTACGAGGTGGGACACTCTTAATGACACCACTGCTTGGCGCAGACGGCGAGACTTATGCTGTAGCACAGGGTAATCTCGTTGTTGGTGGTCTTGGTGTACAGGGCGCTGATCAATCCTCACTGGTGGTTAACGTGCCTACGGTTGGTCGTGTACCTCGTGGGGCAACTGTAGAGCGAATGGTGCCAAGCTCCTTCTTGGAGACACCAAATCTTATCTTGAACCTACACAAAGGTGATTTCACTACCGCGGCGAACACTGCTGAAGCAATTAATGGTATTTTTGGGGCTGATGTGGCTGTGCCTCTAGATGCTAATTCTATCCGTGTCCGTGCACCTCAAGATCCCAGTCAGCGGGTCTCATTTGTTTCGTTATTAGAAAACGTTGAAGTAACCCAAGCCGAGCCGCCTGCGAGGGTGATTATCAACTCGCGTACCGGTACGGTAGTAATTGGTGGCAATGTACGCGTGACGCCTGCCGCCGTTACCCACGGGTCTATGACCGTTCGAGTAAATGAGGATTTCAATGTCGATCAAGGTCAAAGTGTCGTAACAAATGGCGATCAAACAATTGTTGCTAACAATGAACCGGTTATCACTCCCGACACAGATATTGAAGCTGAAGAGGAAACTGCACGTGCTTTTATCTTTGATACGGGCGTTTCGCTTTCGTCGCTTGTAGACGCTATTAACGCCGTTGGTGCATCGGCATCTGATCTGGTGGCTATTTTAGAAGCCTTACGTGAATCAGGCGCGCTGCGAGCCGAGCTTGTTGTGATTTAGGGAGAAGATCATGGCGGATAGTATGACCTCCTTGCAGAGCACTGTAATGCTAGCTGAGCGTACGAGCGGCGCGAGTGGCGCAGCTTGGAACCGTAAAACGGTAGACACCAGTCAGAGCCAGCACCAACAGTTGCAAGATGTGGCCAAAGAGTTTGAGGCCGCGTTTCTGGCGGAGTTTTTGAAACAAGGGCGCGCTGGAGAGCTTGCTGAGGGGATGTTCGCCTCGGAAGCTGGAAAGACATTTCAGGGCATGTTAGACGTAGAAGTGGCGCGCAGCAGTTCTCGTGGGCTTAATCTAGGCATAGCTGATGCAATGGTTCAGCAATTGTCTACTTCTCTTACACCTGAGGGCAAATAAGCGTGGCGGGCTTGTTTGACATTGGTAGCAGCGGCATCCAAGCCTACCGCAAAGCACTTAGTGTGACGGGGCAAAATATCGCCAACCTAAACACAGAGGGCTATCGCCGCCGCGAGGCTTCGATGGAAGAAATCTCGGCCACGCAAGGTGATATACTTAGTGTCTCTGACCAAGCAGGTCTTGGTGTCCGTGTTTCGGATATCAGCCGAGCATTTGACAGTTTCATCGCCTCACGAGCTCGTGACACAGCGTCAGACTTTTCCCGAGCAGATGCCTATAAGAGTGCTCTTGATACATTGGAAACTGTTGTGCTTCCCGAGGATTATGATCTGACCTCGTCGATTAACGATTTTTTTGACGGTGTCAGCGCAATAGCACAAGCGCCTGGCGATTTGTCCGGTAGAGTTGTGGCGCTTGAGCAGGGGCGTTCCCTTGCATCGGCGTTCCAGTCTCTGGCGCAGTCATTAGCTCGTTTCCAAAGCGCGGTGGTAGATGAAGTGCAGAGTAATGTAGTTGCGCTGAATACGGAATTGCAGGGCTTGGCGGATGTACAAGCTGAGCTGATCTCGTCAGGTGGCAGTGGAAAAGCTTCGAACGCGTTGATGGACCAACGCGACAAATCGGTTTCTGCTATTGCCGAATATGCTGGAGTATCAGTTGATTACAACGTGCGCGGTGACGCGCGTATCACACTTGGTGCCACGGGAAATGGGCCTGTCTTGGTCGAAGGTAAATCGGCAACCACATTGTCGGTGTCGTTGAAAGAAGGGCAGCTTGATGTATCAGTTGGTACCGGCGTTGGCGAAGCGCCTACTCAGCAGCTTGTTTCGGGCGAACTTGCAGGGCTCATATCAGCGTATGAGACAATCAGCCAAACTGCAAACGAACTGGATGCGCTAGCCCGCAAGGTCGCGTCAGACTTCAACTCAGTACACTCACAGGGTATTACGCTAGACGGTAAGCCTGGTGGTAATTTGTTTGAGTTAACAAGCTATGACTTGACACCTGACGTGAATAATTTGGGGAGCTTCACCTCTTATGTTGCGCCGGTTGGGGAGTTGCCCGAGGTCGATTTCAATCTCGATTTAAGTTACCAAAAGCAATCTGGTTTGTGGCTTGGTAGCTTACCTGACGGGACGATCGTGGCGTCTGGCTCCACAGGTTTTATTTACGAAGGTGTTGAAGTAACCATCAGCGGTCAACCTGCTGATGGTGACGAGCTACAGCTTTCCGTATCGCAGGGCAAAGCAGGAAATATGCAATTTCAATTAACGCAGGCTGCTGATTTCGCAGCTGCTGGCAGATTGATTGCAAGCGCTGATGTGAAAAATGAAAGTTCTGCTGAGCTCACTGCTTTGAGCTCCCTGCCATATCAAGAAAGCGGGTTGCCAGCATTAACTGGTTTGCTGAACAATGATGCTGGCGTCGCGGCTGCTTCGAGGTTGCTGTCTGACGGTTTTGCGGGGATTATTCCTGCGTCAATGGAGAGCATTGAACTGTTTTCTTTAGGCACTCAAGACAACGTTACTTTCAATGTGACCGACGAACAGCAGGTACAACTAAAATCTCTTTCGGTAACCATTGGCGGCACCACACATAGTTTTGACACCAGCAGTTACATTTCCCGCTTAACAACTGAGACCGACGTTGATTTCGCTGAAATGGCAGAGATGCTTAATAGCGGGACCATTACTTCTTCAAATGGTAAGCACTTTGCTGAACTTGGGTTGTTCGCAGCTGGAGAGGGGGGAACACTTTCAATTGCGGCAAGTGGCGCGCAGGGAGCCTTAACCAGCGCAAGTTTGCATGGCAGTGCAGAAATAAGGGGAAGCATTTCAGCTGCCAATGATATAGGCTCTCAAATCCAAGTGTTTACACGTGAAGGGCGCCATGTGGCCGGCAGTCCAATGAGCGATGTCGATGCGATACAATATCTCACGCAGGCAAATGGCTTTGCAGCCTCTGCTGAGTATCGAGCCGACTACCTTAATGGGATCGCTGAGGGGGGATTCCAGGGCATGGGGGTGAGCCAGCAAAGCCCCCAAGGCGCGGAAGTAGTCCGTTTTTTTGGCAGTGGGTTCACTCCATCCTTTACGACCGGAGATCATTTTGAAGTAACTGTACCTACCCCTGCTCAAACTATATCTCTCAAGATCGGCAATGATACTGCTACTTCCCTTGAAGTTCCTGAGGGCGTGATGGCTGATTATATCGCGTCTCAAATAAATCAGCTGCGTGGGGATTTAGGCATTACTGCTCGTGCAGCCACACGGGTTGAACTGAGCAGTATACCCGACGGCACTGTTAGTCTTGAATTGACCAGTCACAATACCTCTCCAGTCACTATTGATGCTGTCGTGTCTGGCGGCTCACTTTCGGATTTTGCTGAGGTAATTAACGCTCACACTGGCGAGACAGGCGTGCGCGCTGAAGTTTCAGTTTCGCTGCAGCGGCTTGTTTTGGTCAATGACACTGGCGCGGACATCGTTTTAGGGAACGTGACGACGTCTGGCGCGGCCTTGAATGCCTCTCCAGTCGGTGCTGCTGGTCAACTGCTTACTGACGGGCCTGCCTTACTTGGCGGCAGCGGCGATGCCTATGGACGGTTTGGCGGCGAAATCACTCTGACCGCTAATGCGGCCTTTAACTTGGCGGTAGCTGGGACATCTAAGGACAGTCGCTCCACCGCATTTGAGCAAGGTTTTATTTCGCGCGAAATCAGTAAGGCCGGCAGCAAGCAACTTTTGGGGTTTGACGCGACAGAAGGCATCGACGGCAATGAGGCGCGCCCTGATGGTAGCCTAGCCAGTGCAGCGGCCGCACAGTTTTCATTGAGCCTTGAAACTGATGGATCTGCGAACACGTTGGACGCATCTGTGGCTACGTCCGAATTGGCTGACCTATCAAGTAGATCAATAGCTGCAGCACTGGCTGAAAAGCTACGCGCTGCGTCACCAGTGCCTCTTTTGGAAGGTAAAACATTTACCTCTGCAAATGATCTGCCGAAAGATGGCGATAGCATTTCTCTAAGCTTAGGGTCGCAAACCTACACGCTGACGATGAGTGATGGTGAGGTAGTTGTTAGCGGCCCAGAGGAAGGCCGGCTGAGTGCCGGATTTGACGACAATCATCGCCTTGTTGTGAGTGCTGCAGGAGGTATCGAAACGGGTCAAATGTTACGTGTTGCTAGTTCAGCTAGCGACGCGTCACGTGCTGTGTTTGGCCTTGGGGAGGCTGACCTGAAACAAAGTCTCACTGGTAGGGCTTTCGACAGCGCGGGGTTAATTACATCGCCGACAGTAATGCGTTTTGCACTTGGTGATGAAGAGCACTCTATTTCAATCACCAACGTGGACGGCGTCGTGTCAGTCGATGACCCTGGTGCGCTGCCGGCAGGGTTGACAGTTGGCTTGCTCGGACCAAGCGGCGGGCCTTACCAGTTGCAGATATTGCAAGATGGCTCTGTCATTGACAACGACTTACGGCCACTTCCCAGCGATGGCGCACGCGCTCTTGGATTTTCAGTATCCCCAAATCAGGTGACTGTTACATCAGATGGATTAGAAATTATTTCGCAAGACGGATCTGCGGTAGATGCGCAAGCAAACGCTTCAAGTCTTATTAAAGAACGTCTCTCCTTAACCAACCTGCCGGCTGAAGAACTAATTGTGATCTTGACCGGAGACGGGGCACGGCGTCTGTCGGGACAATTTTCTGAAGGACCATCATTCGATAGTGAAGAAGTCCAGCGTCCCCTCGAGGTCGTCGTCAGCGACGCGCAGAGTGGTCGAATTGAAATCATTGACGGCGCTAGTGGGCATTCGATCGCTAGTCGATATCTGGATCAAAGTGGTCGCATCGAAGTAGCGGGGCTTGAATTATTAATTGATGGTGAGGTTTCTACTGGTGACCGGTTTACACTTTCTGCAAATGCGCAGGCTGACGGGGACGGGAGGAACATCGAAAAACTGCTTGCCCTCCAATCACTTGACCGCAACAGCGGTAGGGGCGGTTTTTCAGCAAGCTATAGCGAATTAATTACAAATATGGGCGCTAAGGTGAAGGCGGGTACGATCGCAGCTGCATCGTCTGAGGCTGTCCGAGATGCTGCCGCGGAATTAGAAGCCGAGTTTTCGGGGGTAAACCTTGATACGGAGGCGGCGCGCCTGCTGGAACAACAACAAGCATATCAGGCTCTGGCTCGCGTGTTGAGTACCGCCCAAGAGTTGCTTGATACGCTTTTGAATTCGATTTGATAGAAGGGCTCCAGGTATGACCATTAGCACTAAAATGTTTAACGAGCAGACCATTACCAAGCTCGGACGTCTTTCTGAACAAATTGGGGGGCTGCAGGACCAAGTTGCGTCTGGCAAGAAAGACATCAAGCCGTCTGTCGACCCGGTTGCCACTTCTAAATTATCTGCCGCCAACGAACTTGAAGCTAGCTTGGGAAGATTTCGCGGAAACGTGCAGCGTATTGAGGGCCGACTTTCTGAGACTGATGTTGCGTTGGAGGGAGTGCAAAATGTTATGATCAGGCTCAAAGAGCTTTCAATTATGGCTGATACTGCCACTCTAACTGATCAAGATCGCCTATCTATCCAAAAAGAGGTTTTGCAGCATAAAGAGTTTTTATTTGGGTTGGCTAATGCCAAAGACGCCCAGGGTCAGGCTCTTTTTGGTGGCTTTCGGACCAATTCCAACCC
>Ga0209654_1000724_pt1 | contig 30564 bp, 24 predicted proteins | sample SaaInl1SG_22_DNA_FD_184646 | JGI IMG/M metagenome (GOLD analysis project Ga0209654, IMG submission 184646) | Marine microbial communities from expanding oxygen minimum zones in the Saanich Inlet - ESP_161SG_22_DNA (SPAdes) (version 2) | ecosystem: Environmental > Aquatic > Marine > Intertidal... | reverse complement strand
ATTTGAGGCCAATCTATGCGCCGAAACGCGGGCATTGGCACAGGCGAAATTTGCCGAGCGCGCGCCGTCTATTGACCGTGAAGCCCGCTTCCCAACCGAGAATTACGCCGATCTGCATGCCAATAACTTGATGGGCATTTGCATCCCCAAGGAAAATGGGGGGCGCGGTGCCGATCTGAAGGCCTATATGCTGGCGGCGGCGGAAATTGGCCGCTATTGCGGGGCCACGGCGCTGACATTCAACATGCATGTAAGCTCTTGCCTATGGACTGGCTTTTTGGCTGATGGTCTGGATATGAACGCGGAACAGCGGGCCCAGCACGAAACCATGCGCCAGCGTCATTACCAGCGGATTTTGAATGATGGCGCGATTTACGCACAGCCATTTTCAGAAGGCGGAGACGCCGCCGCAGGCAAGGCCGCCTTTGGTACAACCGCGCTAATCACCGATGGTGGCTGGATCATCAATGGCAAAAAAATCTTTGCCTCTCTATCTGGCCATGCCGATTATTATGGCGTGTTATGCACCGAGCTGGAGACACCAGACACCAAGCCGTCACGCGCCAACACCATGTATATTGCCATCAACAGCAAGGCCAAAGGGGTGAGCGTTGAGGGTGAATGGGATCCGCTTGGCATGCGCGGCACAATCTCGCGCACATTGATTTTCAAGGATGTATTTATCCCGTTCGAAGAACAATTGATGCCGCGCGGTGTTTATTTCTCTGCCGCCAAGCAATGGCCGCATATGTTTATGACACTGACACCTAGCTATATGGGCATTGCCCAAGCCGCCTATGATTTTACCGTGCGCTATTTGCGTGGGGAACAGCCCGGCACGCCGCCGGTCAAACGCCGGATGTATCCAACTAAGCAATTGGCCGTGGCACAGATGAAAATTATGTTGGAACAGACCAAGTCATTATGGTTCCAAGCTATCAGCGAAGCCCGTCCAAACCCAAGTAAAGAAGCGTTATTGCGGGCATGGGCGGCGCAATATAGCGTGATGGAAAATGCCAATGAGATTGCCCAGCTTGCGGTTCGCACATGTGGCGGTCAGGCGATGCTGCGGTCGCTCCAGCTTGAACGGCTCTACCGTGATAGCCGGTGCGGCGCTTTGATGTTGCCGTGGACCGCTGAATTATGCACCGACATGCTTGGCAAAGGCATTTTGTACGAGGCCGGCGAAACCGACGATGCCTAACTCTATTGGTGATAGCTGGCGGCTAGATCGGGCCATTCTTGCGCATGCCGATACCCAGCCCGATCGCATTGCCCTCACCTTTGACAATGTCCAGATCAGCTATGGTGATTTGCGCGATCAAGTCGAGACAGCCGCCGCTTTTCTGGCGAGCCATCTTGATGCCGGTGATCGCTTTGCCGTTTATAGCATGAACCACCCCAATATCTTTGTGCTATTGCTGGCGGCGGCGCGCATTAGGGCGGTGATGGTGCCGTTAAATTGGCGCCTATCAATTGCCGAGATTGCCTATCAGCTCGATGATTGCAGGCCAAAAATCCTATTTTACGGTGATGATTTTGCCGATAGCATTCCCGAACTCACGGCGAAATCATCGGTAATAGCAACCGCCAAGGCCAATGAGGCGCTCTTTCCAATCGAGGACCTTGGGGCCATTGCCGCCGATAATGGCACTGGTGATGGCACTGGACATAAGGACGCAATCGATGCGCCGCTATTGGTGGTTTACACATCAGGGACAACAGGGCGGCCAAAGGGGGCTGTTCTGCCGCAACGCGCCATGCGCAGTAATGCGATCATGAGCACCCATGCCTTTGATCTAGCCAAAAGCGACATCACGCTTAATATTTTGCCGCTATTTCATGTTGGCGGGTTGAATATCCAGCCCATACCGACATTGATTGCTGGCGGCCAAATTGTGATCCATAAGACATTCAATCCGGCAGCGATCATTGCCGCCATTGCCAGCGATAAAATCACCCAAGTGACCACCGTGCCAACGATGCTGGCGGCGTTACTGTCGCATGACGATTGGGCGCGGGCGGATCTATCATCCCTGCGCATGATGGCCATTGGGTCTACCGATGTTCCGGCGACGATGATCAACCAGATACAGGCCGATGGTATCGCCCTTGTACAGGTATATGGGGCCACCGAAACCGCCCCAACCGCGATTTACCAAACCGCAGATATTGCCTTTGATTCGGTTGGATCAATCGGCCGTGCAGGCATTGATTGCGCGATCAGGCTGGTCGATGAAAATGGCCAAGATGTTGCCCTCGGCACGGTTGGCGAGATTTGGGTAAAGGGCGATAATATCCTCAGCCATTACTGGAATAATCCCGAACAGAGCGCCGCCTCTATCACCGATGGGTGGTTTCACACAGGCGACATGGCCCGCCTTGATACGAACGGTCTGTACTGGTTTGCTGACCGGCTAAAGCATGTGATCATTTCCGGTGGGGAAAACATCTATCCGGCCGAGCTGGAACGGGTGTTGAACAATCATCCCCACCTGGTCGAATTTACCATCATTGGCCGCGATGACGAACGCTGGGGACAGGTGCCGGTGGTGGTTGCCGTTCGCCGCGATCAGAGCATTGACGCCGCCGCCATCATTTCTGTCTTTGATGACGAGGTTGCCAAATTCAAACGTCCAAAAGACGTGATCTTTGTGGATGCATTGCCGCGTAATGCGCTCGGCAAGATTGTCACCGATCAGGTTGCCGCTTTGATCGCCGGATCCTAGCCGCCACTATTTGGCGGCAAGCACCCTACATCATCGATGGCAGGAATAGTGACAATGCCGGTACAAAAGTAAGCAATGCAAGACGCAGGATATCAGCAACCCAGAACGGCGTTACGCCCTTAAAGATGGTCTTTACCGAGACATCCTTTAGCACCCCTTTTAGGACGAACACATTCAATCCAATAGGCGGCGTAATCAAACTAATCTCCGTCACCACGACAACCAGAATACCAAACCAGATCAGGTCAAAACCAAGACCCTCTACCAGCGGGGCAAAGATCGGCACGGTCAACAGGATCATCGACAACGATTCAAACACACAGCCAAGCGCGATATAAACCAGCAGGATGATAAAGATCACCCCAAGCGGCGAGACCTCAAACGATGTAACCAAATCCATCAAACCCGCCGGCAGACCAGCGCGGTTCACAAAGTTTGAGAAGATCAGCGCGCCAAACAAAACCATGAATAGCTTGGCCGAGGTCACCGCGGTTTCCCGCAGAACATCCATTGCCGATTTGATCGATAAAGCACCGCGGCGCCACGCAATAAGCATCGCACCAGCCGCACCGATACCAGCCGCCTCAGTCGGGGTAAATAGCCCGCCATAGATGCCGCCAATAACAAAGATAAACAGACCCAGCGTTGTCCATACATCGCGCAGGGCGACAAAGCGCTCTACCCATGTACATTTGTCACCAACCGGTCCGGCCTTGGGGTTGCGCCGCACCACAAAGGTCACCGCGCCCAAGTAAAACAGAACACCAATAAGGCCGGGCAGAACGCCAGCGATGAACAGTTTGCCAACCGATGTTTCAGTCATCAGACCATAGATTACCAAGATCACGCTCGGCGGGATCAAAATACCCAGCGTACCACCAGCCGCAATCGAGGCGGTGGCCAACGAATCATCATATTTGTAACGCCGCATTTCCGGCATCGATACTTTTGACATGGTCGCCGCCGTTGCCAGCGATGATCCGCAAATAGCCGAGAACATGCCACAAGCCACAACGGTCGACATCGCCAAGCCGCCCTTGCGGTGGCCCAAAAATACATAGGCGGCGCGGTATAGTTCTTTTGCCATACCGCCGCGCTCTACCATCAAACCCATGAGGATAAATAGTGGCACCACAGACAGGCCATAGGACTGGCCCGAATCAATCACCAACCGTGCCGCGCTCGATATAGCGGCGCGGTAGTTCGACAATTCCGCAAAGCCAACAAAACCAACAATGCCAAGGGCGAGACCAAGCGGCATCCGCATAAATGCCAAGGCAAGAACGGCCGCAAAGCCAATAATCGAAATCATCATGATTTATTCTCTAGCTCAGCTGATGCGACTTCACCGGGCCTAGAGGCCGTAACCACCAGCCGGATAAAGGTCATAAGAGCAGCTGCATAAATAGACAGTGTAATAAATGAAACCACTAGATAGCGCGGGATCGAGAGATATTCGGTCGTGTCGCCATCTTCATAGGCGCGCTCGGCATAGGCCATAATGCGGTCACCAAGCTTTATCGCGATATAAATAGAAATCGCCAACAAAGTGAGGTTCACCAGCCAGGCAATAATACCTTTGCGGAAGAACGGCACCAGATCGACGATCACATGATCCTCGCGGAAAAACATGGCCGGAAGTGAAAAGAAAATAATGCCAGCCATGCAAATGCGGACAAGCTCTACAGCGCCAACCACCGGCATCGTGAAGAAATAGCGCCCGATGACGTCAACACATGTAAGAACAACCAGCAAAAACAAAATGATGGCGGCTAAATTAGAGACTAAACGGCTGACCATTTCGGCCAGCCGTTCAGTTTTAGATATAATGCTCAGCATTGATCACTGAACCGATTCTTAGAGTTTTGACTTGAAGAAAGCCAAAGCAGCTTTCCCGTCAACACCAGCGGCATCGATCGCAGCCAATACGTCGGCCTCAATACCAGCTGTCTTCTCTTTGAAGTAAGCACGCTCTGCGTCAGAGGCGTCGGTTACAACCAGACCCACTTCCAGACCTTTTTCAAGACCAAGTGCGTCGGCAGCATCCCAGAACTCACCGATTTCACGAGCAAGTTTTACGCCCTTGATATCATCGATACATTTCTTGTTTGCGGCTGACAGACCATCATATGTGTCCGCATTCATCAGCAGGCCAAATGAAGTTGTGTACATGCCGTCTGGATTGCGGAAAGAGTATTTCGCAATTTCTGCAACCTTAAATGCGTACATTGTCTCCATTGGGAAGAACACACCATCGGCAACGCCTGATGCAATTGTCTCATACACTGCTGGCGCAGGAACGTTCACACCAGCAACATCAAGGGCAGTACCGATCGCATTAGCAACACCGCCACCAACGCGCAGCTTCATGCCAGCAATGTCTTTATATGAGCTGATCGGCGTTGATGTATGGAGCATACCCGGGCCGTGCACATAATTTGCCAGAACGACAACGCCCTTGGCTTCGTTTGCACCCGCAAGATACTTCTCGTGGGTTTCCTGATAAGCGGCAGATACATCCGCAGCACTACCAGCAAGGCCCGGAAGCTCAGCTAGCTTTGTGGTTACGAACTTGCCCGGTGTGTAGCCGTGAACAATCCATGTCATATCGGCAACGCCGTCGCGCACTGTGTCATACATAGCTGGCGGTGGTGCTAGGCCATACTCGACCTTCAGGCTCATATCACCGCCTGCACAGGCTTTAATTTTGTCATTCAACCATGGGAAAACACCATAGTTCATTGTGTGCTTAGGACCGGCCCATGATGCCACTGTTAGCACGGTCTCAGCCGATGCGGTTGATGCTGTTGCGGCAATTGTCATTGCGACCGCGCCAACACCCATAGCGAGCGTTTTACCAAATAATTTATGTGTCATTCTCTTCTCCCTAGTGGCATCTGCCAGACTTTGTCTATGCACGATACCTAATCTACTTTGATATTTAACCCTACACAGGCGCAAGCCCGTTACAATAGGAAAGTGGTAATTTTTGATCCAAAAATTGAGCAATTTTCTCCCTGTTGTTGCAAATATTAGCGTTTTCTTTTGTTACAGCCGCGCATAGGTAGAAGAAATTTCCGCCGCCAGCTTGCCTGATTGGCAATCAACCAATGCGATTCTACCGACAATGAGGCGGCGCCCTGCCTTTAAAATGTCGATTGTGAGATCACCGCCGCCCGAACCAAGCGGGCGCAGATATTTAGCGGCAATATCAACCGTCGTGATCGGTGCATATTCCCCAATCGCCGCGGTCACCGCCGCGATCATCGCGGTATCGGCGGCGGCAACAATGGCCTGACCACACATCATCCCCGCGTCACGCGTTAGGCGCGGTGAGAAGGGAAGATGAAACTGCGAATTTTGCGGCGTTATGCTGGTGACGGTTAGCCCGAGCTCTTGGACCCATGGCGCGGTGACCTCGGCCAGCAAAGCCGTTGCCGCCTCTATGTCAAACATTTCTGTTTGTGTCTCACTCGCCATTTAACCCTCCCCTAGGCTCATAAACGCATGACTGCGCCGGTTATCCCTAGCATTTATCAACGGCCACTCTCGACGGCCACTCTCGACGGCCACTCTCAAATCCCACTCTCAAACCCCACGCCTAATTCAATGTCGGGAGATTACCTATCGGGCGGCATTTATCTTGACTAACCGGACGGTCAATAATTACCGTAAAACCCTTGCTGGTTTTTCCGCGAGGGTCAAGTAGGCCAAACAGGACCGAATGGGATCGAGACAATGGAAACAACAACACCCGCCGCGGCTGATAAACTTGCCTTGCGCGTTGCCGAAAAAATGATCGGTAATTGCGGCCTGTCCCAATCGCTGGGGATGCGGCTTGTATCGGCCACCCAAAATCATTGTGTTGTTGAAATGGCTCTTGGTGACAATCACCTGAACGGCTTTGATATATGTCATGGTGGGGCTATTTTTGCCCTTGCTGATACCGCCTTTGCCCATGCTTGTAATTCCGACAATATCGTTACCGTGGCCCAGCAATGCCAAGTTCATTTTTTGCGGCCCGGGCAACGTGGCGATGTTTTGAGGGCCACTGCAAGCCGGCGTGATGGGGCTGGCCGGACCGGCATTTACGATATTGCTATCACCAATCAGGATGACAAATTAATCGCCGAATTCCGCGGCATGTCACGCAAATTGACCGATCCAGTTTTGTAACAACCCGAACGCCACTTATCTAACCCGACAAACCCAGAGGACTATCATGCAAGATCTCACCCCCGCCAAAGACAGCCTAGATCCCATTGAAATTGCGTCCCGTGACGAGATCCACGCGTTGCAGTTGGAACGGCTGAAATGGACACTTAATCATGCCTATTCAAACGTGCCGTTATATAAGCGCAAATTTGACGCGGCCGGGGTGCATCCCGATGATTTGAGACACCTTGGCGACATCAGCAAATTTCCCTATACGACCAAAGAAGATCTGCGCGAATCATACCCGTTCGACATGATGGCGGTTCCGATGGAACAGGTCTCGCGCATTCACGCCTCTAGCGGAACCACGGGCAAGCCTTCGGTGGTTGGCTATACCAAGGGTGATATTGATAATTGGGCAAGTCTGGTTGCACGGTGCATTCGTGCCTCTGGCGGGCGTCCCGGTCATAAAATCCAAGTGGCCTATGGTTATGGGTTATTTACCGGTGGCCTTGGTGCGCATTACGGGGCGGAAAAGCTTGGCTGTACCGTTATTCCCGTATCGGGCGGCATGACCCAGCGCCAAGTCCAATTGATTATCGATTTCAAGCCCGAGATTATCATGGTAACGCCGTCTTATATGTTGGCCATTGCCGATGAATTTGAACGGATGGGCATCGACCCACGCGAAACCGCATTGATGACCGGCATTTTCGGTGCAGAACCGTGGACCAATGCAATGCGCCAAGATATTGAACAGCGTTTTGACATGCATGGGGTGGATATCTATGGCCTGTCCGAAGTCATGGGCCCCGGCGTCGCCAATGAATGTGTCGAAACCAAAGATGGTCTGTATATTTGGGAGGATCATTTCCTGCCTGAAATCATCAATTCAGAAACTGGCGAGAGTTGTGAAGATGGCACCAAGGGCGAGCTGATCTTTACCTCATTGACGAAAGAGGCCCTGCCGATCATTCGCTATCGGACCAAGGATTTAACCACCTTGCGCCCCGGTGTCGCGCGGAGCATGCGCCGGATGGACAAGATTACCGGTCGCAGTGACGATCTCATCATCCTGCGCGGGGTCAATCTATTCCCTAGCCAGATCGAGGAGCATATTCTCAAAATCGATGGGTTAAGCCCGCATTACCACCTAATCCTGACAAAAGAAGGCCCGATGGATGCGATGACAGTGGCGGTTGAGGCCGCGCCACATCATGAGAGTGACGCCGAGCGAGCAAGCATGGCCGCCACATTAGGAGAAAATATCAAACAGACGATTGGTGTATCCGCCAAAATTGATGTTCTACCGGTTGGCGCCATTGATCGGTCTATGGGTAAGGCGGTGCGGATCATCGACAAGCGCGGCAAATGAGCCGTAACCGCGCCGTCACCTATGATCTAAAGCTGGGCCATATTCGCTCTGTAGCGGCATCGCTATTTGCCGCCAACGGATTTTCGCGCACGTCGATGGCCGAACTTGCCCGCGAATGCGGCGTTTCAAAAGCCCTGCTCTATCACTATTTCACCAGCAAAGAAGCTCTCCTTTTTGATATTCTCGAGGCTTATCTTGAGAATTTGCAGGCGGCTCTACCAACCAATCCAGCCGATAGTGATAATGCCCGCGCGCATTTGCGGGGATTGATCCACAGCCTGTTGGTGGAATACCGCCAAGCCGACAATACGCATAAATTGTTGTTGCATGATCAGGCCGTTTTACCCGAGGAACAACAACAAATCCTACGCCAGATGGAAAAGGCTATCGTCCGTCATTTTAGCGATGCGCTAGAGAATGCGGCGGCGGCGGCGGGGCATCCAACCCCACCCAACGGCCCCCGCGCGATGATGCTGCTCGGCATCCTAAATTGGACCTATACATGGTTCCGCGATGACGGTGCGTTATCGCTCAACGAATATTGTGATCTAATTTGCGATAGTATGATCGCTAGTCTTGCCGTTTGATACACTATATATGGTTTATGCGCCCGCATTTATCTATATGTAGGATATATGCGACATTTTGTCCTTTACACCATTTATGCTGATTCGTAGTGTAGGCCTCACCACAATGTGAGGGAAAAACAATGTCCAATCTTAATGAAGCAAGCGCTGCCCAGTTGCAAGATCCTGATTATGATGTGCCGATGGGTCCGCGTATTGCGCTAGGTCTGCAACATCTATTAGCAATGTTTGTAAGTAACGTCACACCATCGATTATTATCGCCGGTGCAGCTGGCTTTGCCTTTGGCGGAGCCGATATGGTCTTCTTGATCCAGATGGCAATGCTATTTGCTGGCATCGCCACTTTATTCCAAACCATCGGGATGGGTCCCGTTGGTGCGCGCCTACCCGTGATGCAGGGCACTAGCTTTGCCTTTGTACCGATTATGATAGGCGTTGTTAAAACCAGCGGCATGGCGGCCTTGATGGGCTCTATTGTTGTGGCTGGTCTTTTCCACGCGGCATTAGGTACCTTTATTGGCAGAATTCGCCATTGGTTCCCACCGTTGGTAACCGGCATGGTTATCACTGCTATTGGTCTGTATCTGTTGCCTGTCGGTATCCGCTATGCGGCTGGTGGTGCGGCTGACTTCCAGATCAACAACCCTGATTGGGGCGATCTAAGCCGCTGGGGTCTTGCCATCATCGTGATCGTTGTTGCGCTTGGCTTTAAGTTCTTCACCAAAGGCCTGACTTCGACCGCCGCTATTCTGCTTGGTCTTATTGCTGGTTATCTGGCTGGCATAGCCACTGGTGCGGTTAATTTTGGCGGTGTTGCCAAAGCAAGCTGGTTCGCCATTCCAATGCCGTTCCAATACGGTATCGAGTTCAACATGGCCGCGATTTTGGGCATGTGTCTGATCTCTATCGTTAGCGCCATCGAAACCGTTGGTGATATCTCTGGCATTGCAAAAGGCGGTGCAAACCGTGAAGCAACCGACAAGGAACTTGCTGGCGGCACTTATGCTGACGGTCTTGGTTCGGCCATTGCCGGTGTCTTTGGTGGTCTGCCTAATACGTCCTTTAGCCAGAATGTTGGTCTTATTTCCATGACTGGCGTGATGAGCCGTTCTGTGGTGACAGCATCAGCTCTGATGTTGATTGCGTGCGGACTTGTGCCAAAGATTGGTGCGGTTGTTGCGGCAATGCCGATTTCGGTCCTTGGTGGCGGCGTCATCTTGATGTTCGGCATGGTTATCTCTGCCGGTATTAAAATGCTTGCTGATGTCGATTGGAACCGCCGGAACATGATGATCCTTGCGATCTCAATGTCTGTTGGTCTTGGTCTCCAGCAGGTACCAAAGTCAATGCAGCATCTTCCTGACAATCTGGAAATGCTAGCCGTATCTGGTTTGTTGCCAGTGGCTGTGTTGGCGGTGGTGCTTAATCTGGTTCTACCAAAGGAAGCCTAAGACAGGTCTCTTCTAGGCGTCGCTCAAACTTCGGGCAAACCTATGATTTAGAGGCATATACCAAACCGCCTTAACATAGGTGACGACAATGATTATAGTACCGCCAGGCACCATGTGGTTGGCGGTATTTTCTTGCCCCCATTTTAGGCCTTGATAGAGAACCAAATGTCAGACCAGACCCTATTGCTAAAAAACGCGGCGCTACTCTGCACGATGAACCCTGATGAGGGTGATCATGGCGGGATTGCCTCTCTTGGGCGGCGCGGTGATGCGGCGGGCCGTGAAATCAAGGATGGCGGTCTGTTTGCACGGGGCGGCGTGATCGAAGCCGTCGGGCCAACCGCGGATTTGCCTAGCGACGCCAATTTGGTCATAGATATGAGCGGCCATGTGGTTATCCCGGGCATGGTTAACACCCATCATCATTTATTTCAGAATTTGACCCGCGCTGTACCGGCGGCCCAGAACGCGCCGCTATTTGGCTGGCTGCAAACGCTTTATCCGATCTGGAGCAATATCGGGCCGGACCATATTTACTGGTCAACGGCGCTCGGCTTGGCTGAACTTGCAATGTCTGGATGCACCACGTCATCGGATCATTTGTATCTCTATCCAAACGGATCGCGCCTCGATGATTCACTATCGGCGGCGGCGGATGTTGGGGTGCGTTTTCATGGCACCCGCGGATCGATGAGCATTGGCGAGTCTAATGGCGGCCTGCCACCAGACCGGCTCACCGAAAATGAAGGCGCCATCTTAAAAGAATGCCAGCGTTTGATTGAAGAGCATCACAATGGCGAGCGTTACGCCATGCAGCGTGTTGCTTTGGCCCCTTGTTCGCCCTTTTCGGTGAGCATGGAGTTGATGCGCGACACCGCCGAAATGGCCCGTGAATATGGTGTTGGCATGCACACGCATCTTGCCGAAAATGTCGAGGATATTGATTATTCTCTGGCTAATTTTGGCATGCGCCCCGGCGATTACATAGAGGCTGTGGGATGGACTGGTGATGATGTTTGGCACGCGCATTGTGTCCAGCTTGACGATAATGAGATCGATTTATTCGCCCGCACTGGTACTGGTGTGGCGCATTGCCCCTGTTCCAACATGCGGCTTGCCAGCGGCATTGCACCGGTTCGCAAGATGCTCGATGCGGGGATGAAAATTGGCATCGGCGTAGATGGCTCGGCCTCGAATGATAGTGGTCACATGATGAATGAAGCTCGCCAGACAATGTTATTACAGCGCGTCAATGGCGGCGGCGATGCGATGAGCGCAAGAGAGGCCCTAGCCGTCGCAACAAGAGGCGGCGCGGCGGTCTTGGGGCGCGATGATATTGGCATGCTGGCCCCGGGCATGGCGGCGGATATTGCCGCCTTTGACATGCGCCAGATTGACTTTGCCGGTGGTGAATGGGATTGCCTTGCTAGCCTTATTTTCTGTGGCCCAACCAAGACAAATTATACCATCATCAACGGCAAGCCTGTGGTCGCAAACGGCCAGTTGGTCAGCATGGATATGAACAAGCTATTGGATAATCATGGCCGCATGGCCCGCGATTTAATGGTTCAGGCCGGTCACGCTGGCTAGGGGTTTATCACCGCCGCAGCCTCATCAAGCCACACTTCATCAAGATTAAGACCATCTGCCTCGCCGACAGGCTGGGCCCGATCTACCACCAGAAAATCCTGTTCATCCTGTAGGATCAATAGTGGGTGATGCCATGTGCCAGCATTATAGCTAACGCCCTGTATGCCCGATGCGTGAAAGCACCGGAGCGCGGTGAAATCTGGCGCGCTATCATCTGCATTACCGGGGGCAACAACAACCAGCCATGAATGATTTTGTAATGGGTAGAAGGCCTGCGATCCGCGCGGGTGTCGTTCCATCATTTTTATGGCAATCGGATCAGCCCGCCGCGTACCACGAAACAGGGAAATAATCCCATGCGCACCGCCCGGCCCGACATCAACATCAGCCAGACTATCAAAGCGCGTGGTCGTGCCCTGATTGATCATCATCTGGGCGGCACCGTCGGTTTCCATAACCGTTCCAAAAGGCGCAAACCCCGCTTTGGTCAGGGGCTCAATTTTCAAATTCACCACAGCCATTAATCCCCCCGGTTTTGCGCCGATTCATAGGGATGAGTCGCAATCCAATGCCGCGCAATTTCATCACGCCGCGCGACCCACACATGGTCATGCGCCATAATGTGATCGACAAATTTCACCAAGCCAGCAAACCGCGCTGGCCGGCCAATGAGGCGGCAATGCAAACCAACCGACATCATTTTCGGCGCACTCTCACCCTCGGCATAGAGCGTGTCAAACGCATCGATTAGATAGTGGGCGAATTGATCACCATTGTGAAAACCCTGCGCCGTGGCAAAGCGCATGTCATTTGTATCCAGCGTATAAGGGACAATCAGATGCGGCGGGTGGGCACCGCCATTGGTGGTAATCTGGTTCGACCAGAATGGCAGATCATCCGAATAATCATCAGCGTCATAAATAAAGCCACCATCCGCCGCCACCAGATCGCGTGTATGCACGCTGGTTCTACCGGTGTACCAGCCAACCGGACGCTCGCCGCAAATTTCGGTATGGATGGCAATGGCCTTGGCCATATGCTCGGCCTCTTCATCGCGGCTCATCCCGTGATAGTTAATCCAGCGATAACCGTGCGAGGCTATTTCGTGACCGTCATCAAGGGCGCGTTCAATCACCGCGGGATGGCGTTGCATCGCCATTGCCACAGCAAAGAGCGTAATTGGCAGGCCGCGATCACGGAACAAATCCAGCACCCGCCACACCCCGGCGCGTGAGCCATATTCATAGATTGATTCCATCGACATGTGCCGCGCATTTTCAAACGGTGCCGCGCCGATAATTTCCGACAGGAACATCTCCGAAGCCGGATCACCATGCAGAATATTATTCTCGCCACCCTCTTCGTAATTCAGCACAAATTGAACAGCTATGCGGGCCTTGTTCGGCCAATTGGCATGTGGCGGCTTGTCCCCATAACCAATCATGTCGCGTGGATAATCACCCATATCTAGCCCTCGAATGCCCCGGATTTTAGCATCTGGCGCCATTTGGCCAGCATCACCCGTTGTTCATCATCAATCCAGATCACATTGCCCGGCGGCATCGCATGTGACGCGGCTGATTGCCAGAAAATCTCGTCAACGTGGCGCATCACATCAGCCTCGGTTTCCAACACGACCCCCTTTGGGGCAAAGGCCATATTCTCCCATGCGGGCTCAGCGGCATGACAGATACTACAATTCTCGGTAATCAGCTCGATCGCGGCAGTATGTAATTCAGCCGGTGTTGCATAGGCAGTTTCATCATAATCAGCCGAGCGCGGCGCCCCCTCATGCGATAGGAAAATCGCCCCAAGGGTTAACAGAGCCGCCGCCATCCATGTCCACCACGGGGCCGGCTCGCCCTTATGCTTGGTGTTAAAGAAATGCCGGATGAGCGCACCAATGATCAACACAAGGGCCAGAATCACCCATGAATATTTGGTCGCAAAAATCGCCGGATAATGCCCGCCAATCATCACGAAAATCACTGGCAGGGTCAGATAGTTATTATGCAGGGACCGTTGCTTGCCGCGCGCGCCATAACGTGGATCAGGGTCCTCGCCAGCAACCAGAGATTTAACCACTTTGCGCTGGCCCGGAATGATAATCATCAACACGTTGGCCACCATGATCGTGCCAATGGTGACACCCATCTGGACAAAGGCACCGCGGGCCGAGAAAATTTGCGTATAGCCCCATGCCAGCGCGACCAGAAACACGAACCCAGCCGCCGCCAATGCCGTATCCGATTTGCCAAGAGGACTGCGGCAAAGACCATCATAAATTGCCCAGCCAAGCACAATGCCCGCCAACGAGATTGCCACTGCCTGCCATTCGGCAATATCCAGTATTTCAAGATCAATCATATAAAGACCAGCCGCGGTGTAATAGATCACCGTCAGCAAGGCAAAACCCGAAATCCAAGTGGCATAGGCCTCCCATTTGAACCATGTCAGTTCATCCGGCATTTTTGATGGCGCCACGAGATATTTGACCATGTTGTAAAAGCCGCCACCATGCACCTGCCATGCTTGGCCATGCGCCTGTTCCGGCAGCTCTTTGCCGGGCTTTAGGCTCAGGTCAAGCGCGATGAAATAGAATGATGAACCAATCCATGCAATGCCAGCAATGACATGCACCCATCTAATCAGCAGCTCTGACCATAGCCAGATATAATCAATCATGCTTCACTCCTTGTCGCATTTTCCCCAACAGATTTGGTGTCAAATTTGGCCTCAAATTTAGTATTTACTTCGGTATCCAGTTCTTGTTGCCACAGCGCAATGCCCACGGCAATCGATAAGGCAACGCGGGCCGGTTGCTTGCCGGTAATTTCCAGCATACCAACAGGGCAAACCAGCCGGTCAAGCTGATCATCGGCAATACCAGCCTTGGCCAATGCACGGCGAAAACGGGCCGCCTTTGTGGCCGAGCCGATCAACCCTAATCGGGCAAAGTTACCTTGCAATAATAAACTATGGCAAATCGCCTGATCCAGCGCGTGGCTATGGGTTAGCACAAGATGTATCGCACCATCGGGGGCATGGCGTGCGATGATCGTTGGATCGCTCGCGATCACCCGGCACGCCCCATCACCCGTCTCGGCGGGAAAGCGATCTTGGGCAATATCGACCCAATGCACATCATATTCCAACGCCATTAGATGCCCAACCAACGCCCGACCAACATGACCCGCACCATATAGAAATAGCGCCCTTTGGCGACGATCTGGCGCGGCGATAAAAATGCTCCCATCGGCCGATAACCCCAGCCGTGCATCATGGTGCGCGTGATGGTTTGCGTTATCTTGATCCACCGCGAAAAGCGCCGCACCAGGCTGGACCGGATGGGCAATCAATGACGGCGCACTGGCCGCCAAATCCACCAGCGCATCCCGCTCACCCGCGGTGAATAATTCTAGCAACACGCGCACATGACCGCCGCAGCATTGGCCCATATCAGGGCCAAGAGCAACGCTGATCACCCGCCTTTGCCAGCGCGTATCAGGTTTATCATGAGACGACATCCACACCCGCGCCGAGGCCATCACATCAAATTCCAGCGCGCCGCCACCAATCGTTTGATAGATATCATCGGCGGTAATCAACATAGTCGCGCCGACCTCACGCGGGGCGGATCCTTTAACGCCAATTAGCGTGGCACGCACCACCGCACCGCCATCCGCAATCGCCTCAATCGCAATGCCCAGCCACCCGTTCGATCCATTATAAAGTTGGGGCTGGGCATCACTAGGCGCAGGTTTATCGGCGGATTTGCTAGCTGGGCCAATGCGGCGGACGATATTAGACAATGCCCGGCCCTCCCATTTTCATCGCCTTCATCAATAGCCGCTCTGGGGTCGCCGGTGCATCTAGCGCGGGATAGGATGGTACGCCAATAGTCGTCGCATTAATTCCCGATAAGGCATCGGACAGCGCCAGAAAAACCGAAATTCCAAGCATCAAAGGCGGCTCACCAACAGCCTTTGAACGGTGCACGGTTTCTTCGGTGTTTTCGCCATCATATAGCGCAACATTGAATTCCAGCGGCCGGTCCGAACAGGCCGGAATTTTATAGGTTGAGGGCGCATGGGTGGTTAATTTGCCAGTGTCATTCCAGACCAATTCCTCGGTCGTGAGCCAACCAGCACCTTGAACAAATCCGCCCTCAATCTGGCCAATATCAATTGCCGGGTTTAACGACTTGCCAGCATCATGCAAAATGTCGGTACGCAGGATCCTGTTCTCGCCGGTCAACAAATCGACCGCAACCTCGGACACCGCGGCACCATAGGCAAAGTAATAAAAGGGGCGGCCAGTGGAGCTGGCATTATCCCAATGCAGTTTTGGCGTTGCATAAAACCCTGTGGCAGAAAGTTGAATGCGCCCCAGATACGCCTGTTTGGCCGCTTCGCCAAAGCTGATGCTGGTCTCACCTAGGCTAACGGTGCCATTCTCAAACCGGATGTCATCGGCATCGATTTCATAAAACTGGGCGAGATAGTCAACCATGCGCAGGCGAATAGTGCGGGCCGCATTTAGCGCCGCCATGCCATTAAGATCCGCCCCAGACGAAGCCGCCGTTGCCGATGTGTTCGGCACTTTGCCAGTGTTGGTAGCCGTTATTTTCACCGTGCCAATATCGACACCAAACTCATGCGCCACAATTTGCGCCACCTTGGTGTTGAGCCCTTGGCCCATTTCCGTGCCGCCATGATTAAGCTGGATAGAGCCATCCGCATATAACAGCACCAATGCCCCAGCTTGATTCAAAAAACGGGTGTTAAAGGAAATGCCGAATTTAACCGGACTAAAGGCAAGGCCGCGCTTTACCCATTGGTTGCTTTCATTGAACGCCGCAATTTCACGGCGGCGGTTATGATAATCCGATGATTTCACCAATTGGTCGGTTAGATCGGCAAGAATACCATCGGTGACAGGCTGGCCGTAATGCGTGCTGGCCAGATCCTCTGGCTGGTTGGTTTTATCGGGGTAGTAATTGCGCAACCGAACCTCAACTGGATCCAGCCCCAGATAATGTGCAACCTCATCAATCACTCGTTCAATGCCGACAATCCCTTGCGGACCACCAAAGCCTCGAAAGGCAGTGTTAGAGGCGGTATGGGTCTTACAGCGATGTGACACCACCCGCAAATTAGGGATGTGATAGGCATTGTCGGCATGGCACATTGCCCGCGTTGCGATCGCCTCTGATAGATCCCACGACATCCCACAGCGCAATGCCTGATCAAAAATCACCCCATGGATCCGGCCCTTATCGTCAAAGCCAACAGCGTAATCAATGCGAAAATCATGACGCTTTCCTGTGAGGATAAAATCATCATCGCGATCATAAACCGTCTTTGCCGGCCGTCCGGTTATACGCGCCGCCAAGGCCGCGGTAATCGCGGGCAAATTACCTTGGCTTTCTTTACCACCAAAAGCTCCGCCCATACGCCGCGTTTCGATGGTAACCGCATGGCTGGCAACGCCGAGAACCTCGGCAACTTTATGCTGGATTTCGGTTGGGTGCTGGGTCGAACAATGCAAGTGCATATCGCCATCTTCGCCGGGGATCGCGAGCGCCGCCTGTCCCTCTAGATAGAAATGTTCCTGTCCACCGATTTCAATGCGGCCCTCAATTTTATGTTTGGCACCGGCAATCGCACCATCGGCATCACCGCTCGCCATACTCGCCGCCGGTCCTAGCCACGAACCGGCTTTCATTGCCTCATCAATCGTCAAAATCGGGGTGAGAACTTTATATTCCACGATCGCAAGGCCCAGCGCATCACGCGCCGCCTGCATGGTCTCGGCGGCGATTGCAAAGATCGCTTGGCCCATATATTCGACGATCTCCTCGGCAAATACCGGATCATCACCGCGCACCGGCGAGCAATCATTATGGCCTGGAATATCATCCGCGCTCAGCACACAAACAACGCCAGGCGCCGCCGCTACCTTGGATAAATCCATCTTCGTAATGCTGGCATGCGCATGCGCCGATTGACCGATTAGAACGACCAATGTGTTGTCTGGCGTTTTGATATCGTCAACATAGGTCGCGCTACCAGCCACATGTTTATGCGCGCTGTCGTGCCGCTGGGGTTGGTGCAGGGACTGGTGCTGGGATTGAGGCTGTGAAGGGGCGCCATTTTTGGAATGCGTAATCATGCGTCTATCTCGGCATCTCTGGCGGCGGCTAGCAACGCCGATGATCCGCGTCCGGCGAGGCGCACCTGTTCACCATTACAGATATCCAGCCCGTATTTCAAAATGAGATTTGCCGCCGCCTGACGCCGGTATTCTGCGCTACCCCGCATGTCGGATAGGGGCGTGAAATCATCACCAAGCGCCTGCGCGGCATCAACAAAACTAGCGGTGGTCAATGGCTTGCCGATCAATTGGGCCTCCACAGCCTTGGCCCGCTGGGGGATCCCCGCCATACCACCAAAGGCCAAACGGGCGGCGGTAATTTTCTTGTCCGCATGGGAAATGACAAACGCACCCATGACCGCGGAAATATCCTGATCAAATCGTTTCGACAATTTGTAACAACGCAACATCGCATGCGGTGTCGCCGGCACAATAAGCGAGGATACAAATTCCCCGGGCTGGCGATCTTGCTGGCCATAGGTGATGTAAAAATCGTCTAGCGGCAATCGGCGCGATGCGGTGCCCTTGGTTAATTCAACCTCGGCCCCAAGGGCAATCATCATCGGCGGCAAATCACCGATTGGCGAGCCATTCGCGATATTTCCACAGATAGTCCCGCTGGCCCGCACTTGCGTTGACCCAAAGCGGCGCATTACCTCGGCGACTTCCGGCCAGCGTTCCGCAATAGCCCCTAGCCCCTGTTGATGGGTTACCGCTGGGGCAAAGCGCAGGCGCGCAGGCTCTATCTTTACCGCATCAAATCCATCCACACGGCCAGTCCATAACATGGTTTTTAGCAAGCGGTTCTGTTTCATCACCCATAGGCCAACATCAGTGGCACCTGACACAATAGTGGCATCCGGATTATCGGCATAGAATTGGGCAAAATCATCGCCGGTAGCTGGCGCCACAAATTGTGCACGATCATCACCCAAGATCACGGTTTCACTATGCGCGATGGCGGCAATCATCTTTGCCTCTTGTTTACGGCGGGCTATCTCATAAGACGGGATAGTGTCTTTGCGCAATGACATGCCGGCATCGACAATCGGGCGATAGCCAGTACACCGACACAGATTCCCCGCCAAAGTATCGTCAATCGTCTCGGCCTCAAGCCCCGTTCCATTACACCATGCGGCGAATAGTGACATCACAAAACCGGGCGTACAGAAACCGCATTGTGAGCCGTGAAAATCGACCATCGCGCGTTGCACCGGATGTAATCCGCCCGCCAATTCCCCGGCCGCTAATTTCCCAGCCGAGGCCGCATCGCCCAGCGCCCATGATGATGACAGGCCCTCGATCGTGGTGACCGATGCGCCTTCCAACATTCCCATAAACAAAATGCATGCATTTACCGGCCGCCATAGCAAACCAGTAGAATTAGGGCGGGCAACAACAACCGTGCATGCCCCGCAATCACCCTCACCGCACCCCTCTTTGGAACCGGTTAATTTGCGGTTCAGCCGAAGCCAGTTCAACAGCGTGGTATCGCCAGAAATATGGCTTACCTGTTGCTCTACACCATTTAAAATGAAGGTGATGTGACGGCGCACAATTTCCCCCTCAACTACCACGATATGTTGAATAGCCAAACGGGGATAACAGCAGAGGAACATGGTAATGTTGATCGGCATTGTTAATGCCAAAAGCAATCACAACATCATCCAGAAATGGCACTTCACTCGGCGCCCCGTGAAGGGATGGATGGGTAGCCGCCAAATAGCCGCCAGCATGAAAAATCAGCTGGTAGCGGCCAGTCGCAAAATCACCGCCCTCGAGTATCGGGCTATCACAGCGGCCATCATCATTTGTTACCGCCTCGACAAGCAAAGATTGGCCATCGCCATCCAGCCGGTATAACGATATTGGAATACCGGCGGCGGGGCGACCGGCCGCTGTATCAAGAACATGTGTGGTCAAACGTCCCATCGGGTTCCTCATAAACATTGTAAGCGCGTTAATCGCAAGATTGCCGGGTGTATTTCCGGCGAATGGTGCAATTATCCATCTCGACCAGTTACCATGGCAATTATTCACCATGACAATTATTCACCATGGCAATTATTCATTGTATTGGCAAATAATTCCAACCATTATCTTGTGGTTAAGAAACAGTGGGATCAGCACCCGAAATGAAATTCGCCATCGCACCTGACAGCCTCACCAAAGCGCAATTCCTAGATTGTTTTGGCAGTATCTATGAACATAGTGAATGGGTTGCGGATATTGTCTTTGACCAGGGCATAACCGCGCAAGATCAAGACATTGCCATTTTGGCCACCCGCATGGCCGCGATCGTTGATGATGCCGGACAAGCGCGCCAGATGGACCTTTTGTGCGCGCACCCCGAACTAGCCGGCAAGTTAGCCATTGATGGCGGCCTGACCGCGGAATCCACGTCCGAACAGGCCAGCGCCGGATTGGATAAATGTAGCCCCGAAGAATTCGCCGAATTCCAGCGTCTAAATAGCGCCTATGGCACCGCCTTTGGTCATCCCTTTATCATCGCGGTAAAGGGGTTAACGCGGGCCGATATTCTGGATGCCTTTCGCCAGCGGATTGATAATGACAAGCCAACCGAATTTGCCACCGCGCTAGCCGAAGTCCATAAAATCGCTAGCTTCAGACTATCCGCCCTTTCAAACCCAGCCAAATAAGAGCAATAGAGTTTATATTATGTCAGATCAACATTCCGGCTTCATCGATGATTTAATTGCAATTTGCGGGGTGGATTATGTCACCACCGGCGATGATATTGACCCGCGTTACCGCCGCGATTGGCTCGGGCTTTCTGACTCTGATCCGGCTGTTGTGGTGCGCCCTCATTGCACCGCGGATGTTGCCGCCATTATGAAATTATGCGCCGCGACAAAAACCCCGGTCATTCCCTTTGGCGGCAATACCAACTTAACCGGCGCGACTGTTGCCGCGCGTGAGGATCGTATCCTTGTTCTGTCGCTAGAACGGATGAACGAAATCCGCGAGATGAGTGTTGATGGCCGCTATATGGTTGTTGATGCGGGCTGTATTATCGAGAATTTGCACAAGGCTGCGGATCAGGCCGGGCTCATGTTTCCGCTGGTTTTCGGGGCCAAGGGTAGCGCCCAAATCGGCGGCGCCCTTGGGACCAATGCGGGCGGCCTGAATGTGGTTCGTTATGGCAATGCGCGGGCGCTTTGCTTGGGTTTGGAGATTGTCACGGCACAGGGCGAAATCATCGATCTATTGCCAGCCCTAAAGAAAGACAATACCGGCTATGATCTGGTGAATTTGATGGTTGGCTCGGAAGGCACGCTCGGCATTATCACCGGTGCCAGCCTCCAGCTTGTGCCTATTCCAGCGGCCTATGCCACCGCGATGGTGGTGGTCCCCGATGTAAAAGCCGCACTAACATTGATGAATTTTGTCCAGACACGCACCGGCGGCCGGGTTGAGGCTTTCGAGCTGTTTGGCAAATTGATGTATGATCTGTGCGCGAAATATCTAGACCATATCACAGTGCCATTTTCCTATAGTCCGGACCTCTCCATTCTGGTCGAGATTGCCGCCGGTACGAGCGATGACGCAAAGATCGACGACAATGGCAAGATCGCCCTTGTGCAACAGCTTGAAGATATTCTGGGCGAAGCGTTTGAGGCTGGTCTAGCCGAAGATGCGGCGATTGCCTATTCAGAGGCCCAGCGCAATAATCTATGGGTAATGCGCGAGGACACCCTAGAGGCCATGCAACGCCACGGCAGTTGGGTAATGTCGGATGTCAGCTTTCAGGTATCAGACTTGCCCGGGGCCATTGCCGATTTAGAAGCCGCCTTTGCCGCCATCGCGCCGGGGCCGTTTTGTGTCGCCTTTGGTCATATGGGCGACGGCAATTTACATAGTTGCATGCGCCCCTATGATGAAGATCCAAAGGACCATCCGGCCGAGAGTGAAGCCATCAAAAAGGCGCTATGTGACATTGTCACCAAATGGCGCGGATCAATTAGCGCCGAGCATGGCATCGGCACTGACAAACAGCAATTGATGAAACAGCTAAAGGATCCGGCCGCCTATGCAATGATGAAAAGCATTAAGACGGCACTCGATCCCGATAACCTGCTTAACCCCGGCAAAGTTCTATTATAGGGGCTCCGGCCCATAACCAGATCAGGTGTCACTGCCAGCGTGGAAGTTAAATACCGCGCCCTCTTTAATGCCCGATGGCCAGCGCGCGGTAACGGTCTTTAGCTTGGTGTAAAAGCGAACACCTTCCATGCCGTGCATGGCGTGATCACCAAACATTGAGGCTTTCCAGCCACCAAAGCTGTGATAGGCGACCGGTACTGGGATCGGGACATTCACCCCGACCATGCCGACATTTACATTATTCGCAAAATCACGCGCAGCATCACCATCTCTGGTAAAGATCGCGGTGCCATTGCCATATTCATGATCCATCACCAATTGGCGTGCCTGTTCATAGCTGGTCGGGCGAAGCACCGATAGCACCGGTCCAAAAATCTCGTCACGATAGACCGACATATCCGGCGTGACATGATCAAGCACAGTGCCACCAACGAAAAAGCCGTCTTCATAGCCTTGCAGTTTCAACCCACGTCCATCGACAACAACCTTGGCACCATCCGCCTCACCGGCATTGATATAGCCTTCAATACGGGCCTTGGCATCCGCCGTGATAACCGGACCCATCTCGACACCGGCTTCGTCATATTGGCCAATCTTTAGGGCCCGCACTTTTGGTGCCAGCGCATCGACAAACCGATCGGCGGTTTCATCACCAACCGCCAATACCGCCGAGATCGCCATACAACGCTCGCCAGCAGAGCCAAAGGCCGCGCCCATAGCCGCATCAACAGCCTGATCCATATCGGCATCCGGCATGATGATCATATGGTTTTTCGCACCGCAAAGTGCCTGTACCCGCTTGCCGTTGGCACAGCCACGGCTATAGATATATTTACCGATCGGGGTCGAACCAACGAACGAAATCGCGGCAATCTCCGGATGATCAAGAATGGCGTCAACTGCCTCCTTATCACCGTGAATGACGTTAAACACACCATCGGGCAAGCCCGCTTCGCTCAACAATTTGGCAATCAGCATAGAGGCGCCCGGATCACGCTCCGATGGCTTTAGGACAAAGGTATTGCCAGTCGCCAGCGCCATCGGGAACATCCACATTGGCACCATCGCCGGAAAGTTAAACGGGGTGATACCAGCGACCACACCAACTGGCTGGCGCATTGAATAGCTATCAACACCGCCAGCAACTTGCGGCGAATATTCGCCTTTGAGGACATGCGGAATACCACAGGCAAATTCAACCACCTCAACACCGCGGGCAACCTCGCCCTTGGCATCGTCAAAAGTTTTGCCGTGCTGGGATGATACCAATGTCGCCAATTCATCCAGATTATCCCGCAACAGGGCGCGGAAATTAAACATCACTTGGGCGCGTTTAGCGGCCGGTGTATTGGCCCAATTCGGCAATGCTGCGGCGGCGTTTTCAATGGCGTGATTGACCTCACTCACACTGGCTAACGGCACCACATCAATGGCCTTGCCAGTGGCAGGGTTGAATACATCTTGGGACCGGCCACTTGTGCCCGCAACGGCGCTTCCGCCGATATAGTGTGAAATAGTCATAACAGACTCCATGAGGTGGATGATTGCAGTTATATAGCCGTAATAGGTTACGATATAGACTGGCAAATGTAATCAAATTTAGCCAAAGCGCAAGCGCACCGTGGCCGCCTTTATTTTAGAGATCAACATATATTTTAGGGATCACCAGCACCGATTTCCTCTTTACGCTTGGCAACAAACGCCTCTATCGCCTCCACGCGGGCTGGATCCATCTTTGGCTGTTCATAAGCCTCCAGAATTTTTGGCCACAGATCCATCGCCCGCATCGTTGCGGTCTTGGCACCTGCATCCTGCCAGTTTTCGTTATTCGACCAATCCGATAAAAACGGGCTGTAGAATGCGCTCTGGTAGCGTTCCATGGTGTGGGCAGCGCCAAAGAAATGCCCACCCGGCGCGACTTCATCATGGGCGTCAAAGGCGAAATCTGCCGGATCGAATGATCGTGGCTGTAATAGATTGGCCATCGCCTGAAGCATTTCACAATCAACCACCAGCTTTTCGTAATCGGCAACCAAGCCGCCCTCGCCCCATCCGGCGGCATGATAAATTAGATTTCCATGACCGGTGCATGCGCCCCATAACGCCATTTGTGTTTCCCAAACACCTTGGGCATCGACCGCGTTAGAGGCACTACAGGCACTCGTTCTATATGGCAGATTGTAACGCCGCGCCAATTGCCCACCCGCCATATTGGCCAGCGAATTTTCCGGCGTACCAAACGCAGGCGCCCCAGATTTCATATCCACATTAGAGGTAAAGCCGCCATAGATCACCGGCGCGCCCGGCCGGGTCAATTGCACCAGCGCAATGGCAAATAACGCCTCGGCATTTTGCTGGGCCAAAGCCGCGGCAAAAGTAACCGGCGTCATTGCCCCCATTAACGTAAAGGGCGTTACCACCGTCGCCTGACCCATATCGGCCATCGCCATCGCCGCATCCGACATTTCACTATCGAGCTTGCGCGGTGAATTGATGTTGATATTCGCTGTCGAAGACGGGCTCGCCCGCATTTCCTCCATCGTTAACCCTCTGGCCATCGCGGTCATTTGAACCGCGTCACGGACCCTGTTTTCACCAATTGACATCGACAGGAACACTTTATTGGACATCGTCAAATTGATGAGCGTGGTGTCTAGATGGCGGGTGTTGGCAGGCAGGTCATTTGGCGCCAATGTCTGGTTGCCGAAGAAATGAATGACGTTGAAAAATTGTCCAAGCTTGATGAAGTTTTTGTAATCGGCCAGATTGCCAGTGCGCCGACCACCGCGAATGTCATGCACGTTGGGCGCGCCCGACACCATGCCGAAATGCAGATGATTGCCACCGATAATGAGCGCGTGATCAGGATTGGTTGGGGTTAGGGTGAATTGCGCCGGTGCATTACCCACCGCATTCAAGACGATCTCGCGGTCCATGCGCACAATATCAGTATCATTATCAACCGACGCCCCCGCCGCCCGCAGCACATCGCGGGCCCGCGCCGACATTACTTCGATGCCATATTCCTCAATAATCTTGAGCGACGCCTCATGCACAGACTCGATCTGATCCTCGCTAAGCGGGGTAAGAGGGCTCATATGGTTCTGGATGCTCTGAAATTCAGATTGAATGATCGCGGCCGTTGATGCGCGTTTGCGGCCCCGACGCTCCGGCCGGCCCACTTCTGGCGTATCTGTGTCTGATGCGCTGTTGTCTCCAGCCATGAGAGAATCCCTTAAAATGAAACAAAATACAGATTAGAAAATACAGAATAGAAAATGCCCTCGCGTTCATGATGGTCACAGAGCAACCGGGTTATATTGTAAAATATACGCCATAAACTATCCTGTTTTAACAGATTTCAAAGGTGTGATGGGTGTGTTTATCGGTCAATTTTAACGGTGACCTTTCCTGTCGATCCCCAGTCATCACGTGGTCAATACCAAGCAAAAGTCAGCTTGACGCGGCAAAATCTACTCCGCATTGTTCAAGATAAATATGCCTTCATGGCAATCACAATATGGCCCTATGGCCGCTATTAATGAGGGGGTGCTACAATGCCTTTGGAAATGAACAAAGAGGTATTTATTACCTGCGCTGTAACGGGTTCTGGTGATACGACTGGAAAATCAGACAAGGTGCCGATCACCCCTGAGCAAATTGCCGATAGCGCCATTGATGCGGCCAAGGCCGGCGCGGCGATTGTTCATTGCCATGTCCGCAATCCGGAAACCGGCGCCCCGTCGCGCGATCCTAAATTATTCCGTGAAGTGACCGAGCGGATTCGCGACTCATCGACCGATGTTGTGCTTAATTTGACCGCTGGCATGGGCGGCGATCTGGTCTTTGGCGGTGTGGAGGCACCATTGCCAGTTGATGAAACCGGCACCGACATGGCCGGCGCCACCGAGAGATTGGTGCATGTGGCAGAATGCCGTCCAGAGATTTGCACGCTTGATTGTGGCACGATGAATTTTGGTCATGGTGATTACGTCATGACCAATAGCACCGCGATGCTATTTGAAATGGCCAGCCAGATGAAGGCGCTGGGGGTAAAGCCGGAGATCGAGGCGTTTGACACTGGCCATCTATGGTTTGCCAAGCATCTTGTCGAGCAAGGCTATATCGAAAAGACCGCACTGGTACAGCTATGCATGGGCATTCCATGGGGTGCGCCCGATGATCTAAACACCTTTATGGCGATGGTGAATAATGTAACGCATGATTGGGTGTTTTCCGCCTTTTCAATTGGCCGTAATGCGATGGCCTATCCCGCCGCATCGATTCTTGCTGGCGGTAATATCCGCGTTGGGCTTGAGGACAATCTGTATCTATCACGCGGGGTCTTCGCAACGAATGCCCAGCTGGTTGAGCGCGCGGTCACGGTTGCCGAAAATATGGGTGCAAGCATCGTCGGCCCTGATGCGGTGCGGGCCCGTCTTGGCCTAACCAAACGCGCCCCCCTTTAACCGACCCCCCTAACCGACCCCTTTAACCGACCCCCGGAACGGAGATCACGGCAATGGCAAAGATACAAAGGCCCACTGGTGCTGCTGGAAAAACCGCGGCGGTAATTGGCGGCGGTGTTATTGGTGGCGGCTGGGTAGCACGATTGATCCAAAACGGCGTCAATGTGAAACTCTTTGATCCCGATCCACAAGCGCCCCGCAAGATCGAAGCGATTATGGAAAATGCGGATCACGCGCTATCGATAATCACCATGGCCCCACCGCCACCACGCGGCGAGCTGGAATTTTGCGCGTCTGTCTCTATGGCGGTTGCAGATGCCGAATTAATCGTCGAGGCCGTGCCCGAACGTCTCGACATAAAGCAATCTGTCTATGCCGAGATTGAGCAGGCGGCTAGCCCCGCCGCGCTCATCTCATCTTCAACATCGGGCATCATGCCGACCGATTTACAGGCCGAAATGCGCCACCCCGAACGGCTATTGGTGGGCCATCCATTTAATCCGGTTTATCTATTACCGCTGGTCGAGTTGGTTGGTGGGGAGAAAACGTCCCTCGATACTATTGATAGGGCGAGTGCCTTTTATCAGGCTGTTGGCATGCACCCCCTTCATGTCAAAAAAGAAATCCCCGCCTTTATCGCCGACCGCTTTTTAGAGGCTGTCTGGCGCGAGGCGTTATGGCTGGTAAATGACGGCATTGCCACGACCGAGGAAATTGACGATGCCATTCGTTACGGCTTTGGTTTGCGTTGGGCCCAGATGGGGTTGTTTGAAACATATCGGGTCGCTGGCGGCGAGGCCGGCATGGCACATTTCATCGCGCAATTTGGCCCGTGTCTGAAATGGCCATGGACCAAGCTAATGGATGTGCCGGACCTAACGGACGAATTGGTGACGCGCATTTCCGATCAATCAGATGCCCAATCCGGCATGCATTCAATCCGCGAGTTGGAACGTATTCGTGACAATAATCTGGTGGCGATCATGCAGGCGTTAAAAGCCAATGATTGGGGCGCCGGTCAAACCCTAGCAAAGTGGGAACAATCTTTGTGGGACCAATCCCTTTCTGACGCCGCCACCCCGCCTAGCACCGATACGCTGGACCAACCGCTTCGCACGCTGACACGCAGGGTTCCAACCCATTGGACAGACTATAACGGCCATATGAACGAGGCCCGTTATTTGGATTGTTTCTCGCAAGCCACCGATTGTTTTATGCAGATGTGCGGTGTTGATGCTGCCTATGTTGCGGCAGGTGGGAGCTATTTCACCGTGGAAACCCACATCCGCCACCTTGACGAGGTGACAGCCGGATCGAAAATCTATGCCACCACCCAGCTATTGCTAGGCGAGGGCAAAAAGATGCAGCTATTCCATCACCTCTATGATGGCGATGACCGGTTACTGGCGACGGGTGAGCATATGTTATTGCATGTCGATATGAATAGCCGCGCCTCTAGCCTGCCTAGCCCGGCAGTTGCCGCCGCGCTGGCAAAGTTTGCCGCCGCCCATGCCACTTTACCACTGCCCGAAGGGGCCGGCCGCGCCATTGGCGTTAGATAATATGCCGCGCCACGAGCGCTATTTAGCAAGCAAGGAATAAAGCCATGCAATTTGGATTGACCCCAGAGCAGGAACTCATTGTTTCCACGGTTCGCAGTTTTGTTGAGAGCGAGATTTATCCGCTCGAGGATGAGGTCGAAAAGCTGGGTCATGTGCCCGTTGATATGGCCAATTCGATCAAACAAAAAGTCATTGATATGGGATTCTACGCCGCCAATTTTCCGGAGTCAGTCGGCGGTGGCGGCCTGAATAATCTGGAATTTGCCTTGCTGGAGCGCGAACTTGGTCGCGGCTCGATGGCGCTGACGCATTTCTTTGGACGCCCGCAAAACATTCTGATGGCTTGTGAAGGTGACCAGATTGAACGGTGGCTGATGCCGGCGGTTCGCGGTGAAAAACTCGATGCGTTGGCGATGACCGAGCCGGATGCCGGATCGGATGTTCGCTCGATGAACACCACCGCGCGGCGCAAGGGTGATGGCTGGGTCATTAACGGTACAAAGCATTTTATTTCTGGCGGTGATCACGCCGATTTCTTTATCGTTTTTGTTGCCACCGGTGTTGATGATACGCCGCATGGCCCAAAAAAACGTATCACCTGTTTTATCGTTGATCGCGGCCATCCCGGCTTTGACGTTTTGCCCGGCTATAATTCGGTGTCCCACACTGGCTATCACAATGTGATCCTGAAATTCGATGATTGCGAACTCGGTGACGAGCATGTTCTTGGCAAGATTGATGGTGGCTTTGAGGTGATGAATAGCTGGCTATATGCAACCAGAATTACCGTCGCCACTATGTGTGTTGGCCGGGCGCGGCGGGCGTTTGATTATGCGCTTAATTACGCCGCAGACCGGACCCAGTTCGGCAAGCAGATCGGCAAGTTTCAGGGCGTTAGCTTTAAGCTGGCCGATATGATTACCCAGATTGATGCGGCCGATTGGCTGACCTTGGCGGCGGCTTGGCGGCTTGATCAGGGCCTACCCGCAAACCGCGAAATTGCCTCGGCAAAACTCTATGCCTCGGAAATGCTGGCCGCTGTTACCGATGAGGCCATTCAGGTTTATGGCGGCATGGGTTTGATGGATGATTTGCCCCTAGCACGGTTCTGGCGTGATGCGCGGGTCGAGCGGATCTGGGATGGCACATCAGAAATCCAGCGCCATATTATCAGCCGCGATTTGCTCCGACCGCTCGGCGCATAGGGTCAAGCGCATGCGTGATTTATCTCGTCTATTCCAGCCAAAATCCATCGCCGTCTTTGGTGGCTGGTGGGCAGAGAACGTCATCACCCAATGCCAAAAAATTGGTTTTACCGGCGAAATATGGCCGGTCCATCCAACCCGTGACACGATAAAAGGCGTGCCCTGTTATAAATCTGTTGCCGATTTACCAGCAGGGCCCGATGCCGCATTTTTGGGGATCAACCGCCATGCGGTAATCGGTGTAACCGCCGATCTGGCCGCACGCAATTGCGGTGGGGCGATTTGTTTTGCCTCTGGCTTTGCCGAGGCTGGTGATCAGGATTTGCAAGATCAATTGATCAATGCGGCAGGTGAGATGCCGCTGTTAGGGCCCAATTGCTATGGCTTTTTGAATTATCTGGATGGCGCGGTTTTATGGCCAGATCAACATGGCGGCGTCCCTGTTGAGAGCGGTGTTGCCCTTGTTAGCCAATCGTCAAATATCGTGATCAATATGAGCATGCAGGCGCGCGGCCTGCCGATTGCCTATATCGCCTGTGTTGGCAATCAGGCGCAAACCAGCCTGACCGACATGACCGATACCTTATTGCAAGATGACCGCGTAACCGCGGCGGGTCTCTATATTGAGGGGATCATCGATGTTGCCGCCTTTGCCGCGATGGCGGATGCCGCTAGGGCCGCCGGCAAATATCTGGTCGCCATTAAATCTGGCAAGACCGCCGCATCGCAAAATGCCGCCACCTCACACACTGCCGCCTTGGCTGGCGATGCCGCAGCATCCTCTGCCTTTTTAAAACAATGCGGGGTGTTCGAAGTCGATACCCCAGAGGAAATGCTAGAGCTGTTAAAAATCCTGCATCTATTTGGCCCTCTTTCAGGTGCGAATATTTCTGCCATGTGCTGTTCCGGTGGTGAAACCGGATTGATCGCCGATCTAACCGGCGACAAGGCTCTTAACTGGCCGGATATTCCGGCTGGCAACCACGCTGATTTAACCGATTGCCTTGGCGAGCTGGTGGCGATTTCCAACCCACTTGATTACCACACATTCATCTGGGGTGATGAAGATGCGATGACCACGACCTTTTCCAGCATGATGGGAAATTGGGTTGATGCGTCCGTTCTGGTAATTGATTTTCCCCGGTCTGACCGCTGTTCTG
>Ga0209654_1000721_pt1 | contig 30574 bp, 24 predicted proteins | sample SaaInl1SG_22_DNA_FD_184646 | JGI IMG/M metagenome (GOLD analysis project Ga0209654, IMG submission 184646) | Marine microbial communities from expanding oxygen minimum zones in the Saanich Inlet - ESP_161SG_22_DNA (SPAdes) (version 2) | ecosystem: Environmental > Aquatic > Marine > Intertidal... | reverse complement strand
GAGATCGAAGGAAAGCCAGAACAAAACGTATTGCAGCAATTGGCCATTCGAACAATGGCTAAAGCCAAATACACCACTGACCCCAAAGGTCACTTTGGCCTGGCCTTTGCCCACTACACGCACTTCACCTCTCCTATTCGCCGTTACCCCGACATGATGGTGCACCGGTTGTTACAACACTACCTAAATAAAGGAAAGTCGGCCAACAAGGAAGACTACGAAGAGCTATGCTTGCACTCTTCTGATAGAGAAAAACGAGCGGCCGACGCCGAACGCGCATCCATTAAGTACAAGCAGGTAGAATTCATGTCGATGGTAGAGGACAAGGCATTTGCGGGTATTGTCAGTGGGGTGACCGAGTGGGGCATCTTTGTCGAGATCACCGAAACCAAATGTGAAGGCATGGTGCGGATGACAGATATGACTGATGACTATTACGAGTTTGATGAACAAAACTACCGTGTCATTGGTAAAAGAAATAAGCGCATGATCTCTTTGGGAGATAATGTGTATGTTCGCGTCAAAGCCACTGATATCGACAGGCGAACCATTGACCTAATGTTTACCGAGAATGACGAAGGAGCTGACCCAGCTGATTGAGCTGATCAATACACGACTAGAAGAACTTTCTTACGGAGAGGAACCTAAAGAACTTTATGACCCCATTTCCTATATCATGCGACTTGGAGGTAAACGCATGCGCCCGCTGTTGGTGCTATTGGCTTATCGTCTCTTTAAGGATGATATAGAAAATATTTTAGATGAGGCCATTGCGGTAGAGATCTTCCACAATTTTACCCTCATGCACGACGACATCATGGATGAAGCGCCGATTCGCCGTGGTCAGCCGACAGTACATGAGAAATGGAATGCCAACGTCGCGATTCTCTCCGGTGATGTCATGTTGGTCAAGGCCTATGACCTTCTACTTGAAGCGCCTGGCGATTTAAAGCAGATCATCAAAGACTTTAACGCCTGTGCCGCAGGCGTATGCGAAGGGCAACAACTCGATATGAATTTTGAAGGTTTACCCACTGTACCTGAAGAGGTCTATATCAACATGATTCGTTTAAAGACCGCGGTATTACTAGGCTATAGCTTAAAATTGGGTGCTATGCTGGCAGAAGCTTCTGCCGAGCAAGCCCAAAAACTTTATGATTTTGGGGTACAGATCGGTATTGGTTTTCAGTTGAAAGACGATCTGCTTGATGTTTATGCCGACCAAGCCAAGTTTGGTAAGCAGGTGGGTGGCGACATCATCTCCAACAAAAAAACTTTCTTGCTATTGAAAGCCTTGGAACTGGCCGATAGCCAGCAACTTTCCGAACTCAATAGGTGGTTGCAAGCCGAAACATTCGATAGTGCAGAAAAGGTCAAAGCGGTTACTGCGATCTATGATGAGATTGGTATACGCGAATTGACCCTGACTAAAATGGAGGAGTACTTTAGTAAGGGTTTTCGAGCGCTGAAGGACATCACGGCAAATGAACAACAAAAGAAGACATTGGTCGACTTTACCCATTACCTGATCAACCGAGAAAAATAATGCAGATCACCTATGCCTTGATGGCCATCATTGGCATAGTGACTTATTATGCCTGGCAAAAACCACTTGTGCATCAACGCTTGATGCTCAACCCCTACAAGGCCTTTCATCAAAAACAGTACGATCGCTTGATCACTTCAGGCTTTGTGCACAACAACGGCATCCACCTATTTCTCAACCTCTTTACCTTATACTTTTTTGGTGGTGCCATCGAAAAGATTTTTGTCATTTATTTTGGGACGCCAGGCAACGTGTATTATGTCGTGCTGTTTTTATCCGCCGTAGCCGTCGCCAACCTGCCCACCTTGTTTAAACACCGCAGGCATCCCAATTATAATTCACTTGGTGCTTCAGGCGGCGTTTCGGCCTTGGTGCTTGCTTTTATTCTATTTGACCCATTGAGAGACCTTTGTTTGTATGCTGTACTTTGTCTGCCGGGCTATCTCCTTGGTGCGGTATTCATTGCGTACTCCATCATCATGAGCAAGCGAGGTCAGGACAATATTAATCATGACGCACACCTATTTGGCGCCTTATATGGTTTAGTTTTTATCATTCTGCTTCGACCTGCCACACTGCAAAGCTTTTTGGAGACCTTATTTTGATTTCATTTGATGCGGCTAACTAGCGCCCTAGCTAAGAATTGTGACATGTTCACAGCACAAGACTTTTCTGTTGTTGACATACACATAACCACTTAATAAATACTTTTAGCATTTTCCGTTTTGAATTCTCTTAACGCATAACTATTCTTGGAATCTTTATGAGAATCACTTTAATAATCACCGCAATATTCTTGACGCAAGGGCTCTTTGGTCAGAAGTCGGGCAGCACCTTCATTTCAGAAGGAGATTACATTTCAAAATCTTTCATAGAAACCAATTTCAAAGGAGGCTACGAAGGGTATTCGCGGTTTTTCGAGAAGAATTTATCTTTCCCAGAATCCTCTTACAAGGATCAAAAAGAAGGTCTTTTGCTATTCCACTTCACCATCAACCCCGTTAAAAAGACGATTAAATATGAATTTCTCACCTTATTAGACCCCGAGATAGAAAAACAGATCAAAACATTCCTACCTCAAATTGTAAATGAATGGAATCTTAATGAAGATAAGGAGTATCAGATCTATCAACCGATCATTTATTCCATGCTGCCTTACTATCCGGAAGCATTTGAAGGCGATATACCTGAAATACCATTTGACTTACCATTGAAGTTTTTACAACCATTTGTACTCATCAAGTCAAATAGAATACCGAATGAATTGACCTTGGATCTACTAGCAGAACAAGAAGTGAGTGATGCCAAAAAGTCCTATTACAAAAGAGCTGAAACTGCCTACAATCAATTCATGCAGCAAGAAGATTGGCAGTCAGCTTATCAGGTATTGAATCAGATCATAAGATACAATCCATTGAACAGAGACTATTTATTATCGAGGATAGCCCTAGAGAAAAAGTTAAACATCAGAAAGTACCAAGCCTACGATGCAACACTGCTCGGTGACTTTGTTGATGAAGCAAACAACGAATACCTAACCCTTTCAGAAGAGCAGGATGCCATACCTACATTTGCGGAACGAATGAGCCAATCTTCTGCCAGGACAGAGCAAATGCTGATCAGCAATACTCAATTGATCGAAGAATACTACAAAGGTGGACTCGATGGATTTGTGTATGATTTTTCATTTTATATCAAACCACCAGCAAAAAGATCGATCAATGGGGTGAGCTTCTTCAAGATCAGCATTCCTCCTTCAGGAGACGCATTTATCGAATTTCTAACTGAACTAGATAAGGATGTAGAACAAAATATTGTAAAGGCATTTGAAGGTGGCAAAAATGGTTGGCTAAAAAGAGACAGCACATACCACCAATATATGGCATGCTTTTACACTGATGTGCCCAAATTCACAACGGCATTTGAAGAGCAGAATGCCGCCTATCAGGCTATGCTTTATTCTGGTAGTGTTTTTAGAGCCTACTTACAGAAACCTGAAGAGATCGCCACATTTAATTCCACTGGAATGAGTGCGAGCGAAAGAGAAGAAAAACTGGATGCATTTTTCAAGAATAAAAGAGCAAAACGCGACTCTCTAGAAAATGCAGTAGATTATACCCTATTGCATCAATACGAAAAAGAAATTGAACAATATAGAAGTCTTATATCTGCTAGAAAGACCAAAAAGGCTTTCAACACCTTAAATGACCTGATCAAAGTGAATCCATTTGAAAGGTTTTTAGTAGCAGAACGTATTCGGTTAGCGGAAGAGGACTCAAAATTCGTTGAGTATCTTGAAAAGGATAGAAAGTTACTAGCCGCCATTAACGAAATCTACAAGAAGGCAGAAAAGAATCTTGAAATTGACAAATAATGACACCCATAATGATGAGAAAAACACTATCAAGAATTCAAGCTAGCGCGCGTTTGCAACGCGTGCGATAAACGACACCAACACGCATGATCTCAAAAGCACCTCAGTACAGCTCGATTTCGGTTTGCTTTTTTTAATAGTAGATTTAAAAAGCTTATGCTAATGGCACGCGTTGCAAACGCGCGCTAGGCAAGATTGGTTGCGATGAATAAGGTTTATATTATTTCAATCTCATTATTATCTACGGTTATAACAACTTTACTTTTTGTTACGAGTGCCTTGATACTACAAAATCACATAATAGATATAAAACCATACTTTTTCTCAAATCATGAAGGCAGTTTAATTATTAGTATTTTCCTCAATTCCCTTTATATCCTTGCTTACTGGGGATGGCTTATTTTTTTATTGACTTTTTTGTTTAAGTGGTTTCTTAGTCGTAAAGAGAGAAATATTTCTTTTCAATTATTTTTTATGATAAGTGCTTTGCTTCTCACAACAGCTGGTTTCTTGATATTTTCGGATAATTCAATTAACCATTTAATTGTTCGTCTGATATCATCATTTATATCAACTATTGGTCTGCTTTTCATTTTGAATATTCCGCTACAGCGTAAAAAATAATTCTCAAGCTAGCGCGCGTTTGCAACGCGTGCGATAAACCACACCAACAGGCGTGATCTGAAAAACCGCCTCAATATGACGTATTTCGGTTCATTTTTATTTGCTAATAGATTTGAATAGCTTATGCCAATGGCACGCGTTGCAAACGCGCGCTAGCCAAAACGTTTTGAAATAAAGATTGGTCCGCACTACAAGTGCGAACCATTTTAAATGGAATAAACTGTGCCATTGTTGGTGTTGACACCAACAACAATAAAGAACAAACAAAAAGCCCCGACGCTCTTACGAGGTCGGGGCTTTACTATTAAGTACTTTATCAATTAAGCTTCAGCAGCTTCACCCTCAAAAGGCAATACTGAAACGAAAGATCTGTCTTGTCTTCCTTTTTTGAATTCTACAACACCATCAGTCAAAGCAAACAAGGTGTGGTCTTTGCCCATACCTACATTCTTACCTGGGTGGTGCGTTGTGCCTCTTTGTCTTACAATGATGTTACCAGCGATCGCTGCCTGACCACCATAGATCTTAACGCCAAGTCGTTTACTTTCCGACTCTCTACCGTTTTTCGAACTACCGACTCCTTTCTTATGTGCCATGGTATTTTCTTATTTAGAGATTTTTTCGATCAATACTTTCGTGAATTGCTGACGGTGACCATTCTTCACTTTGTAACCTTTTCTTCTCTTCTTCTTGAAGACGATCACTTTGTCACCTTTTACGTGTCCGATGATCTTACCAGACACTTTCGCACCCTTAACTTTCGGTGCACCTACTTCAACTTTACCTTCGTTGTCGATCAACATCACGTTGTCGAACTCTACGGAAGCGCCTTCTTCGCCCTCCATCAATGGAGCATAAACGAATTGGTCTTGCGTTACTTTGAACTGCTTTCCTGCTATATCTACTATTGCGTACATTTGAATATTTTTTCAAAAACGGACTGCAAAGGTAAAACAATACTTGCGAAAAACAAACCAAATCATCTCCACAAAAGCAAGTAGTTAAGGAAAATTAAATTTTCATTTTTTTTTGCCCTTTCATACGCTTAAAATTTCGACAAGTTTTCATCTAAGCCACCTACTGCATCTTTCTTGATTTCAACAACTTAAACGAACGTATGAAATCGTTTTCATATACCATATTATCAAATTTTTACCATTGATTTTTCAGGTGCTTTTTGTAATATTTGTTTCAGGTTACGCTACTAAAACAACCTAACCTTCTAGCTCAATTGCTCTCTGACAAGAGAATCAAGCAGTTAGCCGGAAACCCTGATAAATCTAGGATAAACCTCTAGGCTCTTTCGAGGGCAAAGAGATGTGTTGTTTGAAAAACATTTGTTTTTCAGTGTGACTTTTTTGTATCAACCCCAATAACAAAAAAAGTAAAATGAGTGAACTAACTACCGCAGTAGAAGAACCATTATTGAAAGAAAACGGAAATCGTTTTGTGCTTTTCCCTATCCAGCATGATGACATCTGGCAATACTACAAAAAAGAAGAAGCGAGCTTCTGGACAGCCGAAGAGATCGATCTTCACCAAGACCTCACAGACTGGAATGACAAACTGAATGATGATGAACGTTACTTCATCAAGCATATTTTAGCCTTCTTCGCCGCCTCTGACGGCATTGTGAACGAAAACCTAGCGGAAAATTTCGTGAACGAAGTACAGTACACTGAAGCGAAATTCTTCTATGGCTTTCAGATCATGATGGAGAACATCCATTCTGAAACCTACTCTTTATTAATAGACACCTACATCAAAGACCCTGTAGAAGCCAACAAACTATTCAATGCGATCGAAACCTTCGATGCTATCAAGAAAAAAGCAGACTGGGCACTTAAATGGATCGAATCGCCTTCTTTCGCTGAGCGATTGATCGCCTTTGCTGCCGTAGAAGGTATTTTCTTCTCAGGCAGTTTCTGCTCTATTTTCTGGTTGAAGAAAAGAGGCTTAATGCCGGGCTTGACCTTCTCAAATGAGTTGATCTCAAGAGATGAAGGCTTACACTGTGATTTTGCAGTACACTTGCACAACAACCATTTGATCAACAAGGTACCGGAAGAAAGAATAAGAGAGATCATTCTAAATGCGCTTGAAATCGAAAGAGAATTCATCACCGAGTCACTCCCTGTACGACTCATTGGAATGAACTCTGACTTGATGGCGCAATACCTCGAATTTGTTACCGACAGGTTATTGACTGAGCTCAATTGTGCAAAAGAATTTAACTCAACGAATCCATTCGACTTTATGGAAATGATCTCGCTTCAAGGCAAGACCAATTTCTTTGAGAAGCGTGTGGCTGAGTACCAGAAAGCTGGTGTAATGCAGGAGAAGAGTGAAGATGGAAGTAGTAACCGAGCGCTTTCTTTTGATGATGATTTTTAATTAACCCTATTTACAGATACCCCCAAACCCCAAACCCATATGTTAGTAGTCAAAAGAGACGGCAGACGAGAGTCTGTCAAATTCGACAAGATCACTGCTAGGATAGACAAACTCTCCTACGGTTTAGATGCCAACTTTGTAGAACCAGTCAACGTTGCCATGAAGGTTATTGAAGGCCTTTATGACGGTGTTAGTACGCAAGACCTTGATAATCTTGCCGCTGAGATCGCAGCGACCATGACGGTGAAACATCCTGATTATGCCAAGCTTGCGGCTAGAATTGCCATCTCGAACTTGCATAAAACCACCAGTAAGTCATTTTCAAACACCATGAAAAGGCTCTACACCTATGTAGACCCGAAAACTGGTGAGAATGCACCGTTGATCTCAACGGAGACTTATGGTATCATCAAAAAGAACGCAGCACAGCTAGACTCCACCATCATTTATGATAGAGACTTTAGTTATGACTACTTCGGCTTTAAAACCTTAGAGCGGTCGTATTTGATGAAGTTGGGAGGTAAGATCGTTGAACGTCCACAACACATGTTAATGCGTGTTTCTGTGGGTATCCATGGAGACGATATGGAGAAGGTAGTTGAAACGTACAACCTACTTTCAGAGAAGTGGTTTACGCATGCAACACCAACCTTATTTAATGCAGGTACGCCAAAACCTCAACTTTCTTCTTGTTTCTTATTGACTATGAAGGATGACAGCATTGACGGAATCTACGATACACTCAAGCAGTGTGCGAAGATCTCTCAATCTGCCGGAGGTATTGGACTAAGCATTCACAACGTAAGAGCCAAAGGATCATACATCAAAGGAACAGGAGGGGTATCGAATGGGATCGTTCCAATGTTGAGAAACTTTGACATGACTGCACGTTATGTTGACCAAGGGGGAGGTAAAAGAAAAGGCTCTTTTGCGATCTATTTAGAGCCATGGCATGCTGACATTTTCGATTTCTTAGACATGAAGAAAAACCATGGAAAGGAAGAGATGCGTGCACGTGACTTGTTCTATGCGCTTTGGATCTCTGACCTCTTCATGAAGAGAGTAGAAGCCAACGAAGAGTGGACCTTGTTCTGTCCGAATGAGTGCCCTGGTTTGGCTGAAGCCTATGGTGATGACTTCGAGAAATTGTACGAGAAGTACGAAAAAGAAGGCAAAGGCCGTAAGACAGTAAAAGCACAAGACCTATGGTTCGAGGTGTTAGAAGCACAGATCGAAACAGGCACACCTTATATGTTATTCAAAGATGCGGCAAACAAAAAGTCGAATCAGAAGAACTTAGGTACCATCAAGTCGTCGAACTTGTGTACAGAAATCATCGAATACACAGCACCAGATGAAGTAGCGGTTTGTAATCTGGCTTCTATTGCCTTGCCGATGTATGTTAATGATGAAACTGGCGAATATGACTTCCAGCGTCTTTATGATGTGACCTATGTGGCCACGAAGAACTTGAACAAAGTCATTGACGTCAATTACTACCCCGTTGAAGAAGCACGTAACTCCAACATGCGCCACAGACCTATTGGTTTAGGTGTGCAAGGTCTTGCGGATTCATTCATCAAAATGCGTATGCCATTCGATTCTCCAGAAGCGAGAAAATTGAATAAAGATATCTTCGAAACGATCTACTTTGCTGCAATGACCGCGTCGAAAGACCTGGCCAAAGTAGAAGGCACTTACGAAACCTTTAAAGGATCACCTGTTTCAAAAGGCATCTTCCAATACGATATGTGGGGAGTGACGCCAGAATCAGGTCTATGGGACTGGGATAGCTTGAAGAAAGAAGTGAAGAAGCACGGGGTCAGAAACTCATTGCTTGTTGCTCCTATGCCAACGGCCTCTACATCTCAAATCTTAGGTAATAACGAGTGCTTCGAGCCTTACACCTCAAATATCTATACCAGAAGGACATTGTCTGGTGAGTTTGTGATCGTCAATAAGCACTTGATGAAAGACTTGATCGAACTTGGTTTGTGGAATGATGACATGAAGAACAAGCTGATCGCAGCGAAAGGTTCTGTTCAGGCAATTCCTGACATCCCTGCTAACATCAAAGAACTGTATAAAACCGTATGGGAGATCTCGCAAAAAGCGATCATCGATATGTCTGCTGATAGAGGAGCTTACATCTGTCAGTCACAGAGTTTGAACATCCACATTCAGGATCCAAACTTTGGTAAGATGACATCGATGCACTTCTATGCCTGGAAGAAAGGTTTGAAGACAGGTATGTATTACTTGAGATCTAGAGCTGCGGCAGATGCCATCCAGTTCACTGTAGATAAAAAAGCAGCGGCAGCCCCTACCGCAAAAGAAATAGAGCAAAATGCTGCAGATATGGCTTGCTCTTTAGATAATCCGGATGCCTGTGAGGCATGTGGCAGTTAGTATGTATAGGGGTTGATTACTACTAGCGATAGAACCCTGATGGAAACGTCAGGGTTTTTTTATACCCTATACCATACCATGCTAAGGCATTCTGCACTAGATTCGCAAGATGAGGAAGTTTGTGGTGCTTTTCAGTCTCATTTCTACTGTTTTGTTAGGTCAAAACACGATTCGCGTACAGGTACTTGATGCAGAAACCGATGAACCCTTAGTCGGGGCAACCGTACAAATCAGTGCAACTCAAGGTGCCGTTGCCGACGCTCAAGGAATCGCTACGATTCCAAACATAAATGAGCGCAGTGTGACCGCACGTGTGTCTTTTGTCGGCTACGAAGCGCAAGAACTACTCATTCAGGTACCACAGGAAGAAATGCAAGTTGTCCGCTTACAAATGGAAGAAGAACACGAGGAGATCATCGTGACCTCCACGCGAACCACAGACGTCATTGAAGCCATTCCGACGCGGATTGAAGTATTAGGCACTGAGGAAATGGGAGAAAAAGCCATGATGCGTTCCTCTAATATCGCCATGCTTTTACGTGAAACCTCAGGCATCCAAATGCAGCAAACCTCCCCTAGTGCGGCCAACCAAAGCATCAGAATTCAAGGACTAGATGGTCGCTATACCCAACTGCTCAAAGATGGCTTTCCACTCTTTGGTGGCTTTGCTGGAGGTTTAAGTATCATGCAGATTCCTCCACTTGATCTTCAACAGGTGGAGATCATCAAAGGCGCGAACTCCACCCTGTTTGGTGGTGGTGCCATCGCCGGCTTGGTGAACTTGACCACCATTGTGCCTCAGGAAGAACGAAAACTGCGGTTGATGCTAGATCAAACCAGTGCAGGTGGCTCAACTCTTAATGGATTTTATGCCGAGCGCTATGGCAAATGGGGAGTAACCATGTACGCTTCCGGCAACCGACAGAATGCCTATGATGCCAACAACGATCGTTTCAGTGATATTCCAGAGATCAATTCCCTGACCATCAACCCGTCCATCTTCTTCTATCCTAACGACAACTCCTACTTTCGAGCCACCTTTAACGGCACCTTCGAAGATCGTTTGGGTGGTGATATGAGCCTGATTGACGGAGAAACAAATGGAGTGCATCAATTCACACAAGAAAATTTATCCAATCGATTGTCGCTCCAGCTCACTTACCAAAATCAGCTCAGCACTTATTCAGCACTGACCTTGAAACAGAGCGTTAATCGCTTCGAAAGAACGATCAATGAACCCAACTACCGCTTCGAAGGTGAGCAATGGTCTACCTTTTCTGAGGCTGCTTATACCTTTGGTAAGCAAGACTCACGTTGGGTAACAGGTTTTAATTTGTACTCAGACGAATTCAATGACTTAGGGCAAACCCTTCTGGCCAGAAGCTATGTGCAAAACACAGGAGGTTTATTTATCCAAAACACAGCCAAATTCAATGAGATCTTTAGCCTGGAATCTGGTTTCAGGATAGACTACAATGCCGAATTTGGCGCTTTCCCTTTACCAAAATTGGCACTCTTGACAAGACTTAATGAAAAGCTATCTTTCCGGCTTGGAGGAAGTCTAGGCTATAAGTTACCGACCATTTTTACAGAAGATGCCGAAAACCTGGCCTTCGAGGGTATCCTTCCCATTGCAGAGAATCTTGAGGCAGAGCGTGCCCAAGGCGTCAATCTTGACTTCAACTATTCTAGCGCTTTAGGAAAAGACTGGTCGATCAACTGGAACCAACTCTTCTTTTACACTAACCTCGACGAGTCTCTCGTTCTCCAACCGCTCACCATCAATGATTATTTCTTCAGCAATTCTGAAACTCCAGTCACCAGCAGAGGAATGGAAAGCAATGTGAAGATCGGCTACAAAGACTTCAAGCTCTTCTTGAATTATACCTTGATCGACACACGCATTGAGGTTTTGGGGGAGGAATATCAAAAGCCCTTAACCCCTAAGCACAATGCCGCATTTGTACTGGTCTATGAAGAGCATGAAAAATGGCGGATTGGCTATGAATTGTACTACACAGGCGAACAGCTTCGCCAAGACTTTAGTCAAACGTCAGACTTTTGGGTAATGGGCTTTATGATGATGCGCAAATTCAATAAGCTAAGCCTCTACATCAATTTTGAGAACTTTACAGACGCTCGGCAGCATAGGTTGGAAGCCTTTGACATCAATGATCAGTTGAAACCGAATATCCCTAACCTATGGGCGCCAGTAGACGGCTTCATTGTGAATGGAGGCATCATTCTAGATTTCTAAAGCAATTGAGATCCTCTTAAACCAAAGGATCAACACGATTCGCAGTCCTCTCCCTCTTTCTCAAATTCTAATGTCGAATGTTGAATGTTCCTATCCTTCAAGAGGGTTTTTACTTGCTTTTTTATCGCTGCCAATTCGTCCAATCCATGGTCTGCACTTACTACCAAATGTGCCGAAAGCACATTGTATTCTCCATCCATTGACCACACATGACAATCATGGATATCGGCAATCAACGGGAGTTCTCTAATAGCGGATTCAACTTCTTGAATCTCCACATCTTTTGGAGTCGATTGTAACATAATATCCAGAACGGAGCGTAAGTTCTTGACCACATTGTAGATGATAAAAACAGAGATCAGTAAAGACAACAAGGGATCGATAAAGTACCAATCGAAAAACATGATCAGCAAAGAACCAATCAAGACGGCTACCCAGCCCAAAACATCTTCAAGCAAATGCAGACTAATCACCTTCTCGTTCAACGAATTCCCCTTCTTAAGTTTCAAGACAGCCGCACCGTTGACCAGCACACCAAAAATGGCAATGATCAGCATCCCTTTTTCATTGACTTCTTCAGGGATAAGTAAGGTAGGTATCGCCTCAGAGATGATGTAGATAGACCCTACTAATAAGATCACTGCATTAATCAAAGCACCCAAAACAGAAAATCGTCGATAACCGTAGCTAAATTTATGATCCCTCTTCTTTTTTGAGAGGTTTTGAAAGTACCAAGAAAGCCCGATACTCAAGCTATCCCCCAGATCGTGTAGGGCATCCGATAGTATGGCTAAGCTACCTGTATAAATTCCACCAACGATCTCGATTAGGGTAAAAGAGAGGTTCAGGAAAAAGGCAGTCTTGATATTACCTGTTCCGTGATCATGATGATGGTGGTGTGGTGACCCATAATCCCAATATAAGCAGTCAGCTTGTGCAACAGGGAATCAATAAGCGCTAAGTTGAAAAAGGGCTAGACAAATAGCTGTGCCAGCACAGCTAATCCTGCACCTACAACAGCAATGGCAAAGCGCTGCCAGTTGAGTTTATGCTGAGGATCAGACTCAATGAAAATCGTTGTAGAGATCTGCAGAAAGCCCCCCGCTACAATGGCAAAGAATACGGTAAGATCGCCTTGTTCAATAAAACTCTGGTGACTGACATATTCTGCGAGTAATAAACCGGACGGAGAAGCCAAAGCAAAAACAAAAAGCATGACCACAGCCCTCTTTTTACTCTTGAATGCGGCAAGCAAAAGTGCCATTAAGGCAATCGCGGCGGGAATTTTATGCATCACGATCCCAAGCAAAATTTTTGGAGAGCTACCATGCGCATATGCAGCCTCTGGCGAATGATTGATATGAACAGAATCCGCCATGATGCTGCCTTCTAAAAAGGAATGAATACCAAGTGCAACTAACAGATACACAATACTCGCAGCCGATCTTTTGTCATGGGTGTGAGCATGACCGTGTTCAACTCCACTGGTAAAATTTTCAAGTATTTTCTGTAAGAAAAAGCCTAAGAGAATCCATAAGCCTATCAGAAACGGATCCATATCGGAAAGAAAAAGATCAGGGATCAGGTGGATAATGGTAATGGCAAAAAGATAAGCTCCTGCGAAGACCAGAAAATAAGCCAAGCGTTTGTTCGACAACTTCGGAAGTTTCAACAACATGAGGCCGGGCAAGGCCGCTGCCAGAAATAATATGAAGGCATTAATGATCAAACGAAGCCGAGTTTATGCAACAAGATTGCAAATATCGGAAAGATAATTCGATTTTGGCGACTTTAGTTCCCTTATTGCTCCTCTCCACCCATGGTCCGTTCGTTCAGCCCCGCTGAAATAAATGTCTCCAATTCACCTTGCTCATTGGTGTAAATGAAATAGGCCTCTAAATCAGGGTTCTTTTCAATCAATGTTTTTGCTTTTTCGTAGCCCAAGACCATGGAAGCCGTAGCATAGGCATCCGCCAGCATACAACTTGGGGCCAAAATAGTGGCACTAAGGAGGGTTTGCATTTTAGGAAACCCTGTTATCGGGTCGATGGTATGGGCCACCTTTTGGCCATTCACCACTCTGAAATTTCGATAGTTTCCAGAAGTGGCCATGCCTTGATCCTGGAGCTGAATAGCATCGAATAATGCGCCAATGCGGCTTTCATCAGGAGTCTCTATACCGATGGTCCACAGGTCTCCCTCTAAATTTTTTCCGAGGGTTCTCACCTCACCCCCTATCTCCACCATGTAATGCGCGATGCCTTGTGTTGCCAACCAATCGCCCACCACGTCAATCGCTTGCCCTTTCGCGATGGCTGAAAAGTTCAGCTTCATGCCTTTTTGTTGGGTCGAAGCCCCTTGTTGGGAAAAAGTAATCTTCGGGAAACCCACGTATTGCAAAAGGGAGTCTACGCCAGCCGAATCAGGACCGATCATTTCACCAGCACCAAAACCCCAGGCATCGATCAATGGCCCAACTGTGGGGTCAAAGGCACCTTGGGTTTCCTGATACACTTCACGGCTCGCCACCAACACATCATAGAAATAAGGATAGGCAAAGGTGACTTCGCCTGTTTTGTTGAAAACGGAAATCTCGGAATCAGGAATATAAGTAGAAAGCGATTGGTTAAAATCAACCAGCAAAGAATCGATCTGCTTTTTAAACACCCGTTGTTCCTTATCCATGTACTTCACATTGTATCCAATGGTGCCCATGGTGGTTCCTGTGATGTGAATTTCTTTGACTTGGTTTTGCCGATAGGTATAAACGATAAAAATCGCCGCAACCAAAAAGATTAAGTAAATCCTTGACTTCTTATTCCTATCCATTCGTTTAATTTTGAACAAAGATAATTGAGTGTATGATCATTTGTTTATCGAAAACTTATCTTGTGAAAAATTGAGCTATGCGAGAAGACTATCTTGATGCCGACGGAGAGGAGATGGACTCCACAGAAAAGGACATTGAGCGGGCATTACGTCCACTTAGTTTTGAAGACTTTTCGGGTCAGGATAAAGTTGTTGCTAACATCAAAATTTTTGTACAGGCTGCTAAACAGCGGCAAGAGCCGCTCGACCATGTATTGTTACATGGGCCGCCCGGTTTGGGTAAAACCACGCTATCGCACATCATTGCCAATGAATTGGAATCTGAAATCAAGGTAACCTCGGGGCCTGTACTGGACAAACCGAGCGATTTGGCAGGCCTACTCACTAATTTAGAAGAAGGTGATGTCCTGTTCATCGATGAAATTCACCGCCTTAACCCGATTGTGGAAGAGTACTTGTATTCTGCCATGGAAGACTACAAGATTGACATCATGCTCGATTCAGGTCCAAATGCCCGCACGGTACAAATCGGACTAAATCCATTTACGCTCGTCGGAGCAACCACCAGATCAGGCTTATTAACGTCACCCTTGAGGGCACGTTTTGGCATCAATGCCCGACTTGAATACTACGATTCCAAATTGTTAACGCGCATTGTGCAGCGATCATCCGATATTCTGAATACACCGATCAACGATGACGCCGCTTATGAAATCGCCAGACGAAGCAGAGGCACCCCACGTATTGCGAATAACCTATTGAGAAGGACAAGAGATTTTGCGCAGGTCAAAGGAACGGGTACCATTACCCAAGAAATTAGTGAGATCGCACTGAATGCGCTTGATGTCGATGCGCACGGCTTAGACGATATGGATAACCGTATCCTCTCGACCATTATTGAAAAATTTAAAGGAGGACCTGTTGGCATTTCCACCATTGCCACCGCCGTAGGAGAAGAAGCCGAAACAATTGAAGAAGTGTATGAGCCTTTTCTAATACAAGAAGGCTTTCTAAAACGTACATCAAGAGGCCGAGAAGCCACACACTTGGCATATGAACACCTTAAAGTGAAAAAACCAGGAGAAAGTGGTACTTTATTCGGTTAGTGCTCCTTTTTAGCATTTTCACTGTATAAGAGTAGTAAACGAAATGAATTAAAAGGACAGTCACCCTCTTCCTTTTGAATAGCAGGTTGATTCGATCAAAGCGAAATGGCAGAAAAGCACGCCCATAACACCCAAATCGTCAAACGGCTAGCCGCTGAGTTGGGCTTTGACTTTTGCGGAGTTTCAAAAGCAGAGTTTCTAGCCCAAGAGGCACCTCGGCTTGAAGCCTGGTTGCATAAAAAGGCGCATGGGAAAATGGCTTATCTCGAAAACCACTTCGACAAACGCTTAGACCCAACGAAACTGGTCCCAGGAGCTAAAGCAGTGGTTTCCTTACTCTATAACTACTACCCCGAGAAAGACCTGGTAGAAGAACAACCTGATCATCACAAATTGGCTAAATATGCCTACGGCAAAGACTATCACTTCGTCATCAAAGACAAACTGAAAGAATTGATGACAAGACTGCAAGAAGAGATTGGCGAAATAGAGGGGCGTGTTTTTGTTGATTCTGCCCCAGTTATGGAAAGGCAATGGGCTGAAAAATCAGGTCTGGGCTGGATAGGCAAGAATACCTTACTGATCAACAAAGCGCGTGGGAGTTTTTTCTTTCTTGCAGAATTGATCATTGATCTTGAACTCTTCCCCGATGGACCGATCAAAGATTATTGTGGTACATGTACACGTTGTATTGATGCATGTCCTACCGATGCCATCACTCCCTACTCCTTAGATGCCAGTAAGTGCATTTCGTATTTGACCATTGAGTTAAAAGATGAAATTCCATCCGAATTCAAAGAGCAAATGGAAGGTTGGGCTTTTGGCTGCGATATTTGTCAAGATGTTTGCCCTTGGAATAGATTCTCAACACCTCATCGAGAACCCGATTTTTCTCCAAAAAAGGAACTCTTAGCGCTTTTTAACAATAATTGGGAAGAATTAACAGATGAGGTATTTCGTCAGGTTTTTAAGCATTCTGCTGTGAAAAGAACAAAGTTGGAAGGCCTCAAGCGAAATATCAATTTCCTGCAAAAAAATTAAGCCCGCTCATTGAACGGGCTGATGGTACAAGTTTTATGTTTGTGCGAGCACGAATTGCCGGTCGATGACCGGTCCGTAGATGTGGCCAAAATGATTGTAACACCATTTTTTGAGATCCTCCACCTCATTGTTTACTAGTGTTTTAATGGCCTTTCTTAACTCTTTTTCAAATAGTCTTCTATCGAAGCTCACCTTCGCGAGGATTGTTTTGAAGTATTCCAACATGTTAAGAACGTTTAGGGTTATGAATCTATTTAAAGAATCGGTCGTAGTGATATACGAGCGTTCACATAAACAGGTTATACCTTTTTAAAAATAGCATCTATATTTGATTCTATTTTTCAATGGCTAGTGAAGATAAGAAATGTTGAAGATAAAATCCAGTAGTATTTTAGTAATCTGTCTGCTGTGCATTGGGCTTTTACAAACCTCAAAAGCACAGGAAATCTCTGTGCAATTGGGCAAAGATGAAGTGGGTCTCAATGAGCTCTTCACCATCAGCATCACCATCGAGAATGGCTCGATCAAAAGTTATACGAATTTTCCTGAGATCGAGGGTTTTGCTAAACGCGGCACCTCTTCATCGAGTAAAACCAATATTGTCAATGGGCAGATCACATCAGCACAGAGCATCACGCAACGCTATCTACCACTTGAAGAAGGCACTTACACCTTGGCCCCTTTTAGTATTGACGTAAACGGCACCACCATTGAATCGCAGGGTAAAAGAATTAGCGTGACAAAGCCAGTTGATCGTCCACAAAATTCTCGAAGAAGAAGATATGATCCTTTTGATGACCTTTTCGGAAACAAAAACGAACCTGAATTTGTGGACGTCAAAGAAGATGCTTTTTTGGCCTTGACTACAGACAAGGATGAGGTGTATGTAGGCGAAGGCTTTACCACCACATTTGCCTTCTATGTGGCAGATGCCAACCGGGCACCTCTCCAGTTCACCGAAGCAGGAAAACAACTGTCTGATGTGCTGAAAAAGATTCGTCCAGAAAATTGTTGGGAAGAAAATTTCAACATCGAAAATATTTACGGTGAACGCGTACAGATCAATGGTAAGACCTATACACGATACAAAATCTACCAAGCCACTTATTATCCATTAAACCTTGAACCGATCGTTTTCCCTTCAGTACCCTTTGAAATGATCAAATACCGAGTGGCCAAATCACCTTCCTTCTTTGGCCGAGATAGGCAGGAAGATTACAAAACGTTTTATAGTACAGAGAAAACGGTAAAAGTTCGACCGCTCCCCCCTCATCCATTGAAAGATATGGTCGCTGTGGGCGAGTTCGAATTGGACGAGCAAATTGATAAGACCACCGTTGAAACAGGAGAAAGTTTTCAGTATGAGTTCAATATTTTCGGAGAGGGTAATATTTCAGGCATCAATGACCCCGTAATTCCGACAAATAAAACCCTGGATGTCTATCCTCCCAACATCAGTCAAGACATCAACAGAGGTGGTGGTCGAGTGACTGGATCAAAGAATTACAGCTTCTTTGGTATTCCGAATGAACCAGGAGCTTACGATCTGAAAGACTACTTCAGCTGGGTTTACTTTGACCCCAGCCGAGAAGTATATGATACCTTACAGGCCTCAGTTAGCCTAACCGTAACTGGTGAAAGCAAAAAGAACGTGTCCATATCTTCTACGGATCTGGGCTCTTTTTATGATAACATCGAAACAACAGCCAACGATTTGCGAGCCTTGGAGCCCAACAATACGCCGCTCATCCTTGCCAATATTCTTTTATTGGCTATGTTAGGCGCCGCAGGGTTCTTTTACTTCAAAAAATAATGGGAAATACGTTCGGAAAGCTTTTTAGAATTCATACCTATGGTGAATCGCATGGCCCTGCGCTTGGGGTCATCATCGAAGGTTGCCCTGCCGGCCTGACTATCGACGAAGCTTTTATTCAAGAAGAGTTGAATAGAAGAAAACCAGGACAATCAAAAATTACCACCCAGCGAAAAGAAGCAGATGCATATGAAATTTTGTCGGGTGTTTTTGAAGGGAAATCAACAGGTACTCCAATCAGTATTTTGATCCGCAACGAGGACCAAAGAAGTAAAGATTACTCGCATATCGCAGATAAATTCAGACCATCGCATGCTGACTATACCTTTCAGGCCAAATTTGGTCATAGAGATTATCGGGGTGGCGGAAGAAGTTCTGCAAGAGAAACAGTAGCCCGTGTAGCTGCCGGTGCAATTGCCAAGTTATTGCTACAGCATTATGGGGTTGAGTGCAAATCGTATGTGTCTCAAGTTGGCACACTACAAGTTGAAAAACCCTACCAAAAACTCGACCTAACCCGCATCGAAGACAATATTCTGCGCTGTCCAGATCAAGAAAAGGCGGAGGAGATGATCGCCTTGATCGACAAAACACGCAAAAATAGAGATACAATTGGTGGTGTTATTACGGGAGTGATCACAGGGGTGCCTGCTGGGATAGGCGATCCCGTATTCGATAAACTACATGCTGAATTAGGTAAAGCCATGTTGAGTATTAACGCAGTGAAAGGCTTTGAGTACGGCAGTGGTTTTGAAGGCGTTAAGATGAATGGTTCGGAGCATAACGATGCCTTTTTCAAGGAAGGCGAAGAAGTAAAAACACGAACGAATCATTCAGGAGGCATACAAGGAGGTATTAGCAACGGACAAGACATCTATTTCAATGTGGCCTTCAAACCCGTAGCCACCATAATGGACGACCAAGAAAGTATCAACGATGCCGGCGATGCCGTGACAGTATCTGGAAAAGGGCGTCATGATCCTTGCGTTGTGCCAAGAGCAGTACCCATCGTTGATGCAATGTCAGCTTTGGTTATTGCCGATTATTTGCTAATTAGCAAATCAAATCGACTGTAGATAATCCTAAACTTTTATGAAGAAGCTCCCTTTGCATGTTAAGATCATGTTAGGCCTTGTTGCCGGAGTGATCTGGGCATTCGTTTCTAGCTACTTAGGTTGGAACCAATTTACCAAAGATTGGATAGATCCTTTCGGCCAAATTTTCATCCGAATGCTCAAGTACATCGCTGTACCTTTGGTCTTGTTCTCCATCATCAGTGGTGTTTCCAGTCTAAAAGACATGTCTCAGTTGGGACGTATGGGAGGCAAAACATTGGGTTTCTACATGGTGACCACGGTAACTGCTGTTGGGATTGGTCTACTTCTTGTCAATGTGCTTCAACCCGGTAAATTCATAGATGAAGACTCAAGAATAAAGAATAGACTACAGTATGAACGATGGGTAGCCGCAACGGATGGGGTGGAGATTCTCGATGGTAAGAACTATCTAAACGACCCGAGATATAGCACGGTAGATGCCGCCGAAAAAGAACTCGATGAAAAAACCAAGGCGGATTTAGCCGCCAAACTTAAGGTGGCAGAAGCGTCGAAAGGTGCGGGTCCACTGCAATTCATTGTTGACATGGTGCCCGAGAACATTGTGCTCTCTTTGTCTAATCAACAGCTCATGCTGCAAGTGATCTTCTTTGCCATTTTCTTTGGCATAACCATGGCCATGCTACCCGACGAAAAAGTAAAGGGGCTATCGGAATTTATCAATGGTTCAAACGAGGTCTTCCTAAAAATGGTAGACTTGGTCATGAAAGCAGCCCCATTCTTCGTTTTCGCACTATTGGCCGGTATCATCGCTAAAATGGCGGACACTCCAGGTGAAGTGATCGAAGTATTCAAAGGCCTAGCAAGTTATTCTGGTACCTTAGTACTTGGCCTCCTCTTCTTGATCTTCGTCTTCTATCCACTCATCATTAAGTTGACGGTGAATATGGGCTACAGAACATTCTTCAAGAACATGAGCCCTGCCCAATTGATGGCGTTCTCCACTAGTTCAAGTGCTGCTACATTACCTGTAACCATGGAATGCGTAGAAGACAACATGGGGGTTTCTAAAAAGGTAGCAAGCTTTGTATTGCCAGTAGGTGCTACTGTCAACATGGACGGAACCAGTTTATATCAAGCAGTCGCCGTTGTTTTCCTTGCACAAATGCACATGGTCGACTTAACAGGCGTTCAACAATTGACCATTGTCTTAACAGCCACACTTGCCTCTATTGGCTCAGCAGCCGTTCCAAGTGCAGGACTTATCATGATGATTTTGGTCTTACAATCCGTTGGCTTAAATCCGGCTTGGGTAGCCATTCTTTTTCCAGTAGACAGACCGCTCGATATGTTGCGCACAGTTGTGAATGTAACAGGTGATGCATCAGTTTCTACAATCGTTGCGAAAACTGAAGGAGAATTACGTACAACCTGAGAACTATTCACGTAGCTTTGCAGTTCTTCTAAAAATTAAAAACAGGTTATGAAAGCAGTGAATATTTACATGGAAGCGAATCCAAACCCAAACTCGATGAAGTTTGTGGTTAATTTCATGTTACTACAAGATGGCATTAGCTTTGATTTTCCAGATAAAGCATCCGCTGAAAATTCAGCATTGGCCCTAGTCCTTTTTGACCTCCCGCATGTAGAGCGTGTATTCTTCATGAGTAATTTTGTGACGGTCACAAAGGCACAAGAAGTTGATTGGATCGAAATTCAAGATGACATCAGGGACTGTATCAAATCATACCTCGAAGCCGAAAAACCATTGATCGATCAAACACCTGAAAAGGAGCCTCTTTTCGATGAAAATGATTCTGAGGTAGTGAAAAAGATAAAAGGTATTCTAGATGAATACATCAGACCAGCCGTAGAACAAGATGGCGGTGCTATCACCTTTGCTTCTTTTAACGAGGGCACAGTGAAGGTAGAGCTGCAAGGTTCATGTTCCGGTTGTCCGGCCTCAACAGTTACCCTCAAGCAAGGCATTGAAAACCTACTCAAAACCATGTTGCCCAATGAGGTCAATGAGGTAGTAGCGGAAGGTGTATAAAGCAATTAGACGAGATTAAGAGCCAACTTGAGAGAGTTGGCTTTTTTATGCAACAAACGTTTGCTCAAGTATAGTCCTACCGAAGAGGCAATATTGTCAGCTAAAACATTATTTTTGACTACTTAACCGTCACTTATGGCATCTGAGATCAAGAAAATTGGTGTGCTCACCTCTGGAGGTGATGCACCTGGCATGAACGCGGCCGTGCGGGCCGTCGTAAGGGCTTGCGTTTATTACGATATTGATGTTTACGGCATTTACAAAGGCTATGATGGCCTGATTGCCGACAACATGGAACAGTTATACGTCCGTTCCGTATCCAACATCCTGAGCAGAGGAGGTACCTTCTTACTCTCAGCAAGATCAGCAGAATTCCGTACTGCAGAAGGCCGAAAAAAGGCTTATAACAACTTTAGAAAACATGGACTAGATGCCTTAGTCGTTATTGGTGGAGATGGTTCATTTACAGGTGCTTCCATCTTTAGTGAAGAATTCGACGTTCCTGTCATCGGTATCCCCGGTACTATTGACAACGACTTAGCAGGAACTGACTTTACCATTGGCTTTGACACAGCCTGTAATACAGCACGTGAGGCCATCGACAAGATCAGAGATACGGCTTCTTCACACGACCGCTTATTTTTTGTCGAAGTCATGGGGCGTGATGCCGGATTTATTGCCGTCAATTCGGCTATTGGAGGTGGCGCTGTGGCCATGATCGTTCCAGAGCATCAGTGGAGTATTGAGGCCTTGATCAAAAGGCTAAGAAAAGGAGCGGCCAGTCAGAAAAGTTCGAACGTGGTAGTGGTCGCAGAAGGCTGCCAATTGGGGTCTGCTTACCATATTGCTGCTCAAGTAAAAGAACAATTAGATTATTTCGATATCCGTGTTACCGTACTCGGTCACTTGCAACGCGGAGGCTCACCTACTACTTTAGATCGCGTACTGGCAAGCCGGCTAGGCGTTGCTGCGGTTGAAGGTTTGCGAGACGGCAAATCAGATGTCATGGTGGGCATGGTGAAAAATGAGATTAAATACACGCCTATTCACGAAGCCATTAAAATTGAGAAGCGCCTGGACGATGAAGAATTCAGGATCGCAAAAATTCTTTCGATATAAAAAAAGGAGGCAAACGCCTCCTTTTTCATTTTCCCCCAATTAGGATTAATTTCTATTGATGCAGTTCAGCTCATTAAACGCTCGCTCCAACCTTGTCACGATCGCCTCTTCTGCCTTTCTAAACCAAGCCCTCGGATCATAGTATTTTTTGTTCGGAGAATCTTCTCCATCCGGATTACCGATCTGGCTTTGTAAGTAGTCTTTCTTTTCTTTGTAATAGCCATGAACACCATCCCAACACGCCCATTGCACATCTGTGTCAATGTTCATTTTGATTGAACCATAAGAAGTGGCCTGTTTGATCTTTTCAGGTTCTGAACCTGAACCACCATGGAAGACAAACCAAACGGGCTTTTCTTCAGTACCAAATTTTTCTTGAATATAATCTTGTGAGTTCTTCAAGATCTCAGGACGAAGCTCAACATTACCCGGCTTATAGACACCGTGAACATTTCCAAAAGAGGCGGCAACTGTAAAGATCTTACCTACTTTTCTTAGGGCGTTCCAAGCCTCGGCAACTTCTTCTGGTTGTGTATACAATCTTGAGGAATCAACATCTGTGTTGTCAACACCATCTTCTTCTCCACCTGTAATTCCAAGTTCGATCTCAATCCCCATTTCGATGGCATTCATTCGCTCGAAATAGGCACAGCTGATCTCAATATTTTCTTCTAGACTTTCCTCTGAAAGGTCAAGCATGTGTGTACTAAATAGAGGCTGTCCTTTTTCTTTGTAGAATTGCTCGCCTGCATCAAGCAGACCATCTATCCATGGAAGTAATTTTTTGGCAGCATGATCGGTATGTAGGATGACAGGAACATCGTAGTGCTCAGCAAGAAGATGAACATGTTGAGCTCCAGCTATGGCTCCAGCAATTGAGGCTTTATAGCCGTCGTTATTCAATGACTTTCCTGCATAAAAGGCCGCCCCGCTTACCGAAAACTGAACAATGACAGGTGAATTTACTTTTTTTGCTGTTTCAAGCACTGCGTTAATGGTGGTGGTACCCACAACATTGACTGCCGGAATGGCAAACTCATTCTCCTTGGCATAATTCAAGCAATCGATCAACTCCTGACCGTAAAGCACTCCGCTTCTAAATTTTCCCATTTTTATTGATTTAGGTCGATAATTTTCAAGTGTAAAGAAAACAAAATTAATGTCGATTAGAAAGGTAAAAGTCAATTCCCTAGAAAGACTTATAGCGCCTGGAAAAGCGCTATAAGCAAAGTAAACTATAATAGAAATGGAGGAAATTACCGTCTAATGAAACCCTGACAAAAGCCAGGTCTTTGTCATAAGACTTCAGCAAAGTAGGGAATAGAAAAATAATATTCAATACAACTCACTTAAGCACAGCCACATAGAACTTTTTTGCAAACGTTTGAAACAGCCCAAACAATAAAATTTCGAAGAAAAATATTTTTCAAAAAAATTTTGCGTAACTAGTTCAACCCGGAACATTAAGGCTGAATTTGATAGGTTCTCGATAGATTATTTTAGGAGGATATGAAGAAAAGCGGACAAGTGACCATAAAGGATATTGCGAAAGAATTGAACATTTCATGTTCAACCGTCTCGAGAGCATTGAAAGACTTTCCGGGGATCAGTCCAAGCACCAAAAAGGCCGTGACCGAATTGGCCAACAAATACAACTACCGGCCCAATGCAATTGCCTTAAGCCTTCGAAATCAAAAGACGAACGTCATTGGTGTCGTTATTCCAGAAACCGTTCATTTCTTCTTCTCTACTGTGATTAGCGGCATCGAAGACGAGGCCATGAAAGAGGGCTATAATGTGATGATCTGTCAGTCCAATGAAAATTATGAGCGCGAAGCAGACAGTATTGACGCACTGATGAGTGCGCGCGTCGACGGCTTGCTCGTTTCCATTTCAAGAGAAACAGAAGACCTCGCCCATTTGCGCAAAGTGGCAGATGAAGGCACACCCATGGTCTTTTTCGATCGATTGGTGGAAGGTATGAATGCACCCAGCGTGATCATTGACGACTTTCAAGGCGCATACGATGCCGTTGAGCATTTGATTCAGCAAGAGTGCCGACACATTGTTCACTTGGCCGGTCCCGATAATCTGATCATTAGCCGCAAAAGAACTGAAGGTTATCTTTCAGCCCTTGAAGACCATGAGATTCCCCAGCGTGAAGAAAACATCATCGAATGCAGAAACGGAACACCTGAAGAGGCAGAACGTGCGATGACCCATTTGCTCTCACAGGGTCTTCCCATTGACGGAGTGTTTGCCAATAATGACATGGCTGCATTAGGCGCACTAAAGGCGGTACAAAAAGCAGGCTTATCATCTCCCAAAGATATTGCCATCATTGGCTTTAGCGATTGGCAGTTTTCTTCGATGCTGAACCCTAGCCTGAGTAGTGTCTCTCAACCTGGTTATGAAATCGGCAAAGAGGCTGCACGATTGATCCTTGATGAGATCGGCTCGAAAGGAAAAAACAAAGGGCATGTCAGTATACTTGACACGGCGCTGGTGATTCGGGAATCCTCCGATCGATCCAAGGTGCTGGTTTCTTAATGCAAACGTTTGGGGTTCATGAGGCTGCTTTTACTCATTTAAATTGAGTAATATAGAGATTCGATAATCTGCCTTTATGAACCTTAGAAACGAAAGCATCGGCCCGATCACTGAACATGCCTACCGCAATGGTCAATTGACCGGTAAAACACAGACCGCCAACTTTGCGATTACCCCTTACACGGACAACATCATAAGAATTCAAGTTTCAAAAGAAAGTGCGTTTGAGGTGTCCCCCTTTTCTGTCGTTATGGAGCCCTCCCCTGTTGAGCTCACTTTTGATGAAGGACAAGACAATTTAACGTTTTCAACATTGGCAGTTACCTTACATATTCAACGGGCTCCGTTTCGTCTATCTTTTTATGACTCCGCCGAACACCTCATCAATGCAGATGATCCGTCGTTCGGTATTAGCTGGCTAGGTCATAAAGTGACTAACTATAAGCAGTTGGCAGAAGATGAAAAATTCATTGGCCTGGGAGAAAAGGGCGGCGGACTCAACAGAAGAGGCAGCTCCTATGACAATTGGAATTCAGATGCCTTTGGCTTTAACAACGACACGGATCCTCTTTATGTGTCAACCCCATTTTTTATTGGCATAAGAGAAGGAAGGCCTTATGGAATCTTTTTCGACAATACGCACAAAACGCATTTCAATTTTGGCACCTCGAATAACAATCGATTTAGCTACTTCAGCGCTGAGGCGGGTGACCTCAACTACTATTTCATTCAAGGCGACACAGTAGCCGACATCATTCAGTCCTATGCGCAATTGACGGGCACCATTAACATGCCTCCAAAATGGAGTTTAGGTTTCCAGCAATGTCGATTTAGCTATTACCCAGATCACGAAATCAAAAACATTGCGGATACCTTCCGCGAAAAACAGATTCCTGCGGATGTCATCTATTTTGACATCCACTACATGAAAGATTATAAGGCCTTTACCTTCGACGAAGAACGATTTCCTGATCCGAAAGGGTTGATCGATAGGCTTTCTTCTCAGGGCTTCAAAACAGTTGTTATTCTTGATCCTGGTATTGCGACGGAGAAAGGCTACGGGACCTATGATAGAGGTATTGAGCAGGATGTATTTGTTAAATATCCGGACGGTTCTCATTTAGAAGCCTCCGTTTGGCCAGGGAATAGTCACTTCACCGATTTCACCAGTAAGAATGGGCGCGATTGGTGGGCCGACGAACTCAAGTTTTACACCGATCTAGGACTCGAGGGCTTTTGGAACGACATGAATGAGCCAGCTTGCTGGGGGCAAGATATTGCCGAAATGGTGGAATTTGATTACGAAGATCAGCAGGTATCCTATCTAAAAGCCCGAAATGTCTATGGCTTCCAGATGGTACGCGCCACCTATGAAGGAGCAAGAAAGCAGTTAGGAAATAAACGACCTTTCGCGCTGACCCGGTCAGGTTTCAGTGGGGTGCAACGTTATTCAGCGGTCTGGACAGGCGACAATGTTGCTGGTGATGACCACATGCTTTTGGGAGTTCGACTGGTCAATTCACTTGGGCTCACCGGGATTCCAATTGGCGGCTACGATATTGGTGGATTTGTAGATGAGTGTTCTCCTGCACTGTTCGCTCGTTGGCTGGCTATCGCCTCCTTTGCACCATTCTTCCGTGTGCACAGCATGGTGAATTCAAGAGATTCAGAACCTTGGGCTTATGGAGAAGAGGTAGAAGAAATTTCTAGAAATTACATCAACCTACGGTACCAATTGCTACCCTACATGTACACGTCCTTCTACGAGGCGCATCAAACGGGCATGCCGATCAATAGATCATTGGCTGTGGACTATTTCAATGATGAAAACATCTATGGTGGAAACGCTCAAAACGCCTTTACTCTGGGCAAATGGCTCTTGGTCAACCCGACTGTAAGTACCCAAGAGTACGCCGAGATCTATCTTCCTGAAGGCAAATGGTATAATTTCTTTACAGACGAACAATTCACCGGACATCAACACCACATTGTCCATACGAGTATGGAAGACCTTCCGGTTTTTGCTAAAGAAGGTGCCATTATTCCAATGCAAAGCCTTGTCCAGAATACGCAGGAGCAGCACGATGGAGAACTGAAGTTACACATCTACTATGGACAGGTAGCGACTGAGCAAATGCTCTACGAGGATGATGGACAGACGTTCGATTATGAAGACGGGGCTTTTGCTAAGCACCAGATCCAATTCAATGGAAACGAAGGCTGCATTGAACTATCTAAAGCAGAGGGCAAAATGGAAAGCAGCTTTAATCGAATCAAGGTGTATCTACATGGTTTTCCTTTTGACCACTACCAAGTAAATGGAAATGCCGTCTCTACCACAAAGGAAACCATTCGACTGATCGATCCGGTGACAGAATTTGACCCCTTACCTCAGAGACAAAAGAAAAACTATTTGATAAGCGATCTAAAAACCATAAGCACTAAATTAACTCAAGATTCACTTAAAATTACTTGGCAATGAAAACACAGAAGCAATTGTTAGCCCTTGTCAGCCTTTTCGTGATATTGGCTTTTTTGGGCTGTTCAGGGGATCAAAAGGAAACAGTAAGCACTGCTATCGCTGAACCCTTGACTTCCGCAGTGAAACATCCTGCATGGAGCAAAGACGCGGTGATCTACGAAGTCAACATCAGACAGCATACCCCCGAAGGCACCTTCAGTGCATTTGAAAATGACATCCCGAGATTGAAAGAACTTGGGATTGATATTTTGTGGTTGATGCCCATCCACCCGGTAGGTGAAGAAAACCGTAAAGGCAGTTTGGGTAGCTATTATGCGGTGAAGGATTACACCGCTATCAATCCGGAATTTGGTAATGCAGCAGACCTGCAAAGTTTAATACAAACGGCACATGCCAACGAAATGAAGGTCATCATAGACTGGGTAGCCAATCACACGGCATGGGATCATGTATGGACAAAAGAACACAAGGAGTGGTACAACTTGACAGAAGATGGTGGTTTCATGCCGCCTGTGGCTGATTGGTCAGATGTCATTGACCTGAATTATGAGAACATGGAGATGCGAGCTGCCATGCTAGACGCCCTTAAATATTGGGTGCAAGAGTTTGATATTGACGGTTACCGATGTGATGTTGCCGAAATGGTTCCTATGGATTTCTGGGATGAAGTAAGAAATGAGTTAGCAGCTATTAAGCCGGTTTTCATGCTAGCCGAAGGGGAAGATCCTGAACTACACATGAATGCATTTGACATGACCTATTCATGGGAGCTCATGCATTTGATGCGTAAAGTCGCTTCAGGTGAACAATCGATCGCTGATATCAAGGCGATGTATGAACGAGATTTCGCTCGCTACCCAAAAGGCTATTATAAAATGAACATTGTGACTAACCATGATGAGAATTCATGGAATGGAACAGCTGATGAATTTTTCGGACCCGCTCAAGAGGCGTGGACCGTCTTTGCTGCCACCACCTATGGCATGCCTTTGGTTTATTCTGGACAAGAAGCGAACAACACCAAAAGACTTGAATTCTTTGAAAAAGACCCCATTGATTGGTCTGGTGGCTATGTGTTTGAATACCTGATGCAAACGCTTTTCATCCTTAAACAGCAAAATCCAGCCCTGTGGAACGGACAAGGGGAATTGGAATGGCTCTCAACGCAGCACGACGATAAGCTCATGGTATTCAAAAGAGTATATGATGAGCATGAAGTGCTTGTCATGATCAATATATCTGACGAAGAATTAAGCTTTGAATTAGATAGAGACTATCCTGCCATGATCCGAGTCTTTGGCGGTGGAGTAGTGACCGCTGAGAAAGCGCAGCGCATTGCGCCTTTCGGATATAAGGTATACGCAAAATAATTTTTTATGAAAAAAAGACCTCGCCTCAGTTTTTTGCAGATCTGGAACATGAGTTTCGGATTTTTAGGCATTCAAATGGGTTTTGCTTTGCAGAATGCCAATGCCAGTAGAATTCTACAAATCTTCGGTGCCGACGTAGAGGAACTCTCATGGTTCTGGATAGTCGCGCCAGTGACAGGAATGATCGTACAGCCAATTATTGGGCATTATAGCGACAAAACTTGGACGAAGTTGGGTAGGCGAAGGCCTTATTTTCTAGCTGGTGCCATTCTGGCTTCGATTGGCCTCATCCTCATGCCACAAGCAGGTATGTTCATTGCGATCCTGCCAGCTCTTTGGGTTGGGGCAGGGTTTCTGATGATCATGGACGCGAGCTTCAATATTGCCATGGAGCCGTTCAGGGCCTTAGTAGCTGATAAGCTGCCTAGTGAACAGACCACTCTGGGCTTTAGCATTCAAACGGTCTTGATTGGTATTGGCGCAGTTATCGGGTCTTGGTTACCTTGGGCCATGACCAACTGGTTTGGAATCGCCAATACGGCCGATCCGGGTCAAGTTCCACCTAGCTTAATTTACTCTTTCATAGGAGGTGCAGTGGTGCTAATCACGACAATTCTCATCACCGTAACGACTACAAAAGAATATAGCCCAGAAGAAACAGCGGCTTTTGAAAAGCTGAATGAGGAAATAGCCGCAGAGAAAGCTCAACGAAAAGGCTTTGCCCAAATACTAAACGACATTGCAGAAATGCCCACTACCATGAAGCAACTAGGCGTTGTCCAATTCTTCTCTTGGTTTGCACTCTTCGGCATGTGGGTTTTCTCAACCCCTGCAATTGCCCACCACATCTGGAAGCTACCCATCGACGATACTTCTTCACAAGCCTATCAAGATGCGGGCGACTGGGTAGGTATCATATTCGGCGTTTATAATTTAGTTTCTGCTATTTATGCTTTTGCTTTACCTGCCATAGCAAGGAAGCTTGGAAAGAAAAGAACACACTCCATCTCCTTAGCCATTGGCGGAATCGGCTTGATCTCTATGTATTTCGCGCCTAACCAATATTGGCTTATTGCCTCAATGGTTGGAGTAGGCATCGCTTGGGCGAGTATACTTGCCATGCCATATGCTATTTTGGCTAGTTCAATTCCACTCAAGAAAATGGGAATCTACATGGGGCTTTTTAACTTCTTCATTGTACTTCCACAAATCATTAATGCACTGATTGGAGGTCCAATTGTAAAGAATCTATACGGAGGAAATGCCATGTATGCCATTGTGACCTCAGGCGTTGTAATGATTCTTGCGGCCTTTACACTTCGCTTTGTAAAGGAGAAAGACACCGCAATACAAGCGGCATAAGCAAGTCATCAAAAAAGCAGCTCATCAGCTGCTTTTTCTTTTTATCTTCACCCACCAACTTTTATTAATATGAAAAAACCTGCGCTAATACTTTTAATGATCGCCTTAATTTTTAGCTGCACTCCTCAAAAAGAGCATCAAGCAACGGTCTTTAAAAAAATCAATCAAGAAACATTAGCCAACTCTAGGG